>Ga0334722_10007990_pt1 | contig 10169 bp, 7 predicted proteins | sample C3_bottom_MG_FD_207210 | JGI IMG/M metagenome (GOLD analysis project Ga0334722, IMG submission 207210) | Sediment microbial communities from Yellowstone Lake, YNP, Wyoming, USA - C3_bottom | ecosystem: Environmental > Aquatic > Freshwater > Lake > Sediment | place: USA: Wyoming | collected... | reverse complement strand
GAAATTCAATATATCAGACAACAATTCAATTCTCAAGGAAAAAATATACAGCGTTACAACATTCCCGCCTACATGGTAAACAGGTATGTTCATTATTATAATTTTAGACAATACTGTAGTTGACAACCCTTAGATAATGCTATATTTTATGAATGAGAGGGGAGTGCATGGGAAACCTGCTGATATTCGAAAAAGGTGCGGACGGTAGGGTAGGCGCGAGCCTTCCGGCGCTCGATGTCCCTGAGAAGGACATGAGCGAGTTGTTGCCGCCGAGTTTCCTGAGGTCCGACCCGCCTGGCCTGCCCGAGGTATCGGAGCCTGAACTTGTGCGCCACTACGTCAACCTGTCGCGGAAGAACTACTCGGTTGACGGGAACTTCTACCCGCTCGGCTCCTGCACCATGAAGTACAACCCGAAGGTAAACGAAGACGCGGCTTCGCTAGCCGGTTTCAACCTCATCCATCCGCTCCAGCCCGAGGCGTTTTCGCAAGGCGCGCTTAAGCTCATGTACGAGCTCGAGGGGTTGCTTAAAGAGATAGGCGGCCTTGCACGTGTATCATTGCAACCCGCTGCCGGGGCTCAGGGCGAGCTTGCGGGCATGCTGATGGTGAAGGCCTACCACGAGGCTATGGGAAGCGGCAGGGACAAGGTGATAATTCCCGACTCCGCGCACGGCACGAACCCGGCTTCGGCGCACCTCGCCGGTTTCGAAGTCATAGAGGTCGCATCGAACGCGGACGGGCTCGTGGACATAGGCCGCCTGCGCGAGCTTTCCGGCCCTGACACCGCCGGTTTCATGCTTACCGTGCCGAACACGCTCGGGCTCTTCGAGAAGGATATCCTCGAAATATCCGACATAATACACGAAGCCGGCGGCCTGATGTACATGGACGGGGCCAACATGAACGCCCTGGTCGGGCTTGTCAGGCCGGGCGACATGGGCTTCGACGTTGTGCACTTCAACCTGCACAAGACCTTCTCCACTCCGCACGGCGGAGGCGGGCCGGGCGCGGGTCCCGTCGGTGTATCCGATGCGCTTGTCCCGTTCCTGCCCGCGCCCACCGTAGAAAAAGACGGTGACCGGTACTACCTCGACTATGAGAGGCCGCACTCCATCGGCAGGCTTCAGGCATTCAACGGTAACTTCGGCGTGCTCGTCCGGGCTTACGCATATATCAGGAGCCTCGGGCATGAAGGCCTGAGGGAGGTTTCGGAGAACGCGGTCATAAATGCCAACTACCTGCTCGCCCGGCTGAAGGGGCACTACCACCTCCCGCACGACAGGCACTGCATGCACGAGGTGGTATTTTCCGGGAAGAAGCAGAAGGAGAAGGGCGTGCACACGAAGGACGTCGCCAAGAGGCTTCTCGATTTCGGCTTCCACGCCCCGACGATATACTTCCCGCTTGTGGTGGACGAGGCGATAATGATAGAGCCGACCGAGACCGAATCCAAGCAGACGCTCGACGAGTTTATTGAAGCTATGATATCTATCGCAAAAGAAGCCGAGACGGACCCAGAGAAGGTACGGACCGCGCCGCACCATACTCACGTGTCCCGCCTGGACGAGACCGAGGCCGCGAGGCACCCGGTGATAAGGCACAGGAAGTTATGATTGCCAGAATTCTGTTCATCCTTGCTCTGTTCGTCTTGCCATATCAGCCTGCGTATGCAGACGACGCAAAGGCCCTCGATAACCGTTCCATACCGGCTGGAGAAGATACCGTGACCGCGACAAAGACTCTTACAATGGCGGACGACGGAGGCGAGTTCGGGTTGTCCGTCGGTGAAATTGTAAAGGTCGAACTCGAGTCCCAGGGCGGCACGGGGTTTTCTTGGTACGAAGACGGCCTGGACGAGAGATACCTGAAGCTTATAAAGACCGAACCTGAAAATATGGCCGGGAAGGGCATGGTCGGCGGCCCGGTAATGGACGTTTGGTATTATAAGGCCGTATCCTCTGGCGATTCGGTCTTGAGTATGTTATATTACAGAGTCTGGGAAGGAAGTGGCAAGGCCGTGAAGAAGTTCCGCGTGAAGCTGCATATTAAATAGCATGAAAATATACTTAAACGCAATAGCCTGCCTTGCGGCCCTGCTGATACTGTTGACGCCGTCGCTGTCGCATTCGAAGGAACTCGACGACGTAAAGGCGGCCATCAAAGCGAAGAAGGCACGCTGGCAGGCGGGCGAGACCTCCATCTCGAAGCTTTCACCCGAGGAACGCAAGATGCGTCTCGGCCTGCTGAAGGGCAAGCCTCCAAAGGAAATCGGAGTGTCGTTGGGTGAGGCCCCGGTTTCATCGTCGTTTCTGACCGAGTCGGTACCGGCAAGCCTCGACTGGAGCAACTACCACGGCGGGTTGGACTATGTGACCGGCGTACGCAACCAGAGCAGTTGCGGCTCCTGCTGGGCCTTCGGGTCCGTAGCTGCCCTGGAATCCAAGGTGTTGATAAACAACAACACGCCCGGTATCGACCTTGACCTTTCCGAACAGGTTGTTATATCGTGCAGCGGGTACGGCTCATGCGCCGGCGGTTTCCTCGTCCACAGCTACTTCGTGAACCCCGGCATCCCGCTCGAATCCTGCTACCCATATTCGAACTCTAACGGGACCTGCGCCAACGCCTGCTCCAACTGGCAGCCGACCGCATACAAGATACCCAACTACACCTGGCTTGTGCTCTACGGCTCTCAGTATAGTGCTGACACCCTGAAGCACGGTATATACACATACGGCCCGGTTGTAGTCACCATGGACGTATACACTGACTTCTACCACTACACCGGCGGAGTTTACTCCCACGTAACGGGCGTGATCGAGGGCGGCCATGCCGTCCTCCTGTACGGTTACGACGACGCGAACAGTTGTTTCCTCGCAAAGAACAGCTGGGGGACTTACTGGGGGAGCGGAGGTTTCTTCAGGATAGCATACAGCGAGGTAGGCGGCGACTCGCAGTTCGGGGCGGAGACGCTTGCATACGGAAACCCGGTAAACGCTACCTCCTCGATAACTACACCATATGACAACGCAATACTTGCAGGACTGTCTTGCTCGATATCGGGCACTGCGTCGAACGGCGTCGGGACGACCGTACAGAAGGTCGAGGTTTCGACGGACAACGGAGTCACCTGGGCCGATGCTACCGGGACAAGCTCATGGAGCTACACATGGACGTTCAACGCGACCGGCAGCTACACCATAAAGAGCCGCGTTACCGACAGCGATGGATACCTTGAGACGCCGGGTCCGGGGAAGAAGGTCACGGTCTCGGCATACAACAGCCCCGAGCTTCAGCACTACAATTGGAACGCGAACCTCTCCGGCGGAAACTGCGCTTACTGCCACGTCTCGGCCGGCTCCTTCCTGACATCCAACTACAGGAAGGAAGGTGCGGCCTTCTGCTACTCCTGCCACAACACCGCCGGAGTCGCGCACGGCGGGTGTGCCGCAGGGAGCAAGGGCCACCCTATAATGGTGGACGTTACATCATTTGGTCAGGACAAAAAGCCTGTTTATGGCAACGTAACGGCTGGCGAGTACAACAACCAGCCGTTCTCGCGGCTTGCGTCCGGGAAGAAAATTGTCTGCGCGACGTGCCATAACGTAATGCGGAAGTCCGAGGACCATGGCCGCGTCTGGGAGCTTACCACGACCAGCGACCGGCTGACATACACCATGCAAAGGGGCGGCTGGACAGGTTACGGGAAGCTGGTACCGAGGGTGTACAGGGACGCCACGCTCTGGGGAATCGGCGGCCCTGCTTATTCCAATGCAAAGAAGTCTTATCTTGTCAATACGTCCGAATACACTTACAACGAGTCCACGGGCGCCATAACGTTTGCCTCGGTTCAACCGTCCAACGTCTATATATACGTGACGCTCGACTACCCGTACCTGCGGTCAAGCCCCCAGGACAACCGGCTCTGCGCTGATTGCCACGCGGAAGCGGCTCACAAAGGCAACAACTGCCTGACCTGCCACCAGTCGCACAACACGGACAACCTCGCTGGCATCAGGGGAGTCGTGAGGACCACGGACCGTTCCGAACGCGCCGTGAAGTTCCTCAGGTACACAGGGGTGAACTCATTCGCGGACGGGGACGGGACCCGCGACGGCATATGCGAGGTCTGCCACACGACGACCAAGTATTACAGGCGCGACGGTTCCGGTTTCGTCAACCACTCCGGAGGCTTTAACTACAACGGCGTACGCTGTACCTCATGCCACACCCACGCCTCGGGGTTTGCAAGATAAACCCCCACATTGTCATTCTGAGTGAAACGAAGAACCTCGTTCTATTGGTGGGAAAAGCTTGAGATTCTTCGCGTTGCTCAGAATGACAAACTAATGGTGTCGTCTGTCCCTCCTTTTTACATTGACTTAATTCCCCAAAAAAGTTATAAAATCTCTCTATGCAACTGTTTATCCAGCAGCTTGTGAACGGCCTGACCGTCGGTGCGGTATATGCCCTGATAGCGCTTGGGTATACGATGGTGTACGGCATACTCGAGCTCATAAACTTCGCGCACGGGGAAGTTTACATGCTCGGCGCGTACATGGGGATAATCGTACTCGGCTTCTTCACCGCCTCTGGTCTTACCGCTTCGAGCCTGCCGCTCGCTATAATCCTGACTGTTGTCGTATCCGGTATCATAGTAGCGGCGTACGGCGCGACTATCGAGAAGATAGCATACCGGCCGCTCCGCGAAGCGCCCCGGCTCGCGCCGCTCATCTCCGCGATGGGCGTCTCCATCTTCCTCCAGAACTATGTCATGCTGACACAGGGCGCGTCCGACAAGGTGTTCCCAGCAGTAATCCCGCAGAACAAGCTCGTAATATCCGGCGTCGAGATTACATACCTACAGATATTCATCATGGTCGCGTCCGTCGTACTTATGGCCGGGCTTCACGCGTTCATCATGCGGACCAAGATGGGCCGGGCCATGCGGGCGACCGCGCTCGACATGAAGATGGCGGGCCTGATGGGTGTTAACATCGACTCCGTAATATCGGTCACGTTTATATTAGGGTCGTTTCTCGCCGCTGTGGCCGGGGTCATGGTCGCAATGTATTACGGGCTGGTCAACTTCTCGATAGGCTACCTTGCCGGGATGAAGGCGTTCACGGCGGCGGTTCTGGGCGGGATAGGAAATGTGCCGGGCGCGATGCTAGGTGGCTTCGTGCTGGGGATACTCGAAAGCCTCGGGGCGGGCTACCTGTGGCCTGAGTACAAGGACGCGTTCGCATTCCTCGTGCTGATATTGATACTGATAATCAGGCCGCAGGGCCTGCTGGGCGAACGGGTGCCGGATAAGGTGTAAATCTAAATCCCCCCCAACCCCCCTTTGCCAAAGGGGGGCGAGGGGGGATTTGAGGACGTTACTATGGTTAGAGGGATAAGGAAATTACGTGACGTTTAAAAATAAATATTTAAAAGCTCTATTGGCCTCGTTGTGGCTGGGGCTTTTGGCCGTGCCGTTCGCTGGCATAGTTGCCGCGTCCGAAATCGCGACCGCGATATTCGCGGGTATGCTTCTGGTGCAGGTGTTCAGGTCGCTCGACGCATCCGGCATATTCAAGGGCGTACATACGACCGTATGCAAGGGTCAGTCCTGCCTCGACAGCTTCAAGTCCGGCCCAATGAGGGCCGTCGCCATTATCGTAATCCTCGCATTCCTTGTCGCTCTGCCGTTCTTCGCAAACCGCTACACGCTCGACATCGCCACGCAGACCGGTATATACATCGTCCTTGCGCTGGGGCTTAATATCGTCGTCGGACAGACCGGCATCCTCGTCCTCGGATACGTCGCGTTCTACGCCGTCGGCGCGTACTGCTACGCGCTTCTCTCTACGAAGGCGGGCATCGGTTTCTGGCCGGTGCTTCCAATCGCGGCGTTCATGGCAGGGATATTCGGGCTTCTGCTCGGTGCGCCGACGCTGAGGCTCCGGGGAGATTACCTCGCAATCGTTACGCTCGGTTTCGGTGAGATAACGAGGATCGCGCTTAACAACATGGACTCACTGACCGGAGGGCCTAACGGCGTGTCGGGGATACCGCGCCCGTCGCTCGGCCCTCTCCAGTTCCAGAGTTTGACACATTACTACTTCGTTGTACTTGCCATGATGGCCCTGACCGTATTTGTCGTCACGAGGCTGTCCGCGTCGCGGATAGGACGTGCATGGATTGCCATCCGGGAGGACGAGGTCGCCGCGGAGGCGATGGGCGTCAACACGACCGGCCTGAAGCTCCTCGCTTTCGCGCTCGGCGCGATGCTGGCGGGGCTCGCCGGGGTGCTCTATTCCGCAAAGATGGGTTTCGTCAGCCCGGAGAGTTTCAACTTCTTCGAGTCCGTAATCATACTCTGCATGGTGGTCCTGGGAGGGATGGGGAGCATACCCGGCGTAATACTCGGCGCGGTCGTGCTGTACCTGCTCCCCGAAGGGTTGCGCGAGTTCCAGCAGTACAGGATGCTTATCTTCGGCGCGGCTATGGTCGCGATGATGGTTTTCCGGCCCCAGGGTCTGATCGGCACGAAGAGGCGAGGTATGGAGATGGGGGCGGGGTGACGTCAAAAGCTATGACTTTATCCCATGCACCGGGAAAATCAGCCTCCTGATTTCAAGCATCGCCTCTTCCGCGAACTGCCGCTCCCGTTTCAATTCTTCTTTTGTCTCGACAGTCGGCCCGTCACGAAGCACATCCCCGCCGTTTACCTTGTTCGCCTTCAGAAAAGCCTTGTAGGATTCCGGCAGGGCGTCCGGCAGTTCTATCCCGGCCATAACCGAGAACGCCAGCGACCACGCGCGCGCGACGTTTGTCACGTCGTAACCCCCACCGCCGAGCGCGACCCAGGGGCGGCCAAGCCGCTTGAACCCTTCGACCATTTTACAAAAGCCGTGCGTTGTAAGACGCAAGTGGGTGAGGGGGTCGGACTCAAACGTGTCGCATCCGAGCTGGGTCACAATCACGTCCGGCTTGAACACATCTATGAGCGGCGGGACAAGCTCGGAGAATGCCCAGGTGAATACCTCGTCGCCCGTGCCGGGCAGAAGCGGCAGGTTCACGGAATAGCCGCGCCCCTTTTCCTCGCCCATGTCGGAGGGGAAGCCCGTGCCGGGGAAGAGGTAGTGCCCGCTTTCGTGCAAAGATATAGTGAGCACCTGGTCAGTGCCGTAGAACATGTACTGCACACCGTCGCCGTGGTGCGCGTCTATGTCGATGTATGCGACCTTGAGGCCCTGCTTAACAAGGTAGTGTATAGCAACAGCGGGGTCGTTTATGTAGCAGAAGCCGGATGCCCGGTCGGGCATCGCGTGGTGAAGACCGCCCGCGATATTGAAGGCCGATGCCGCTTTGCCCTCATGGACGAGCCGGGCCGCCTGCACCGAAGCGCCGGTCGAGAGCATCGAGCCCGCGTAAACGCCTTTGAATGCGGGGTTGTCTCCGTACCCGAGGCCGTACCTCGCGGGGCTTATAGGCAGGCCGCCATCGTCAATGGATTTTAAAATATCGAGGTATTCCGGGCCGTGCACCGCCTCCGCCTCGTCCCTCGTGCAGGGCTCGGATTCGGTAAGCGATACGCCTTTGTTATCGAACACGCCGTAAGCCTTAAGAAGCTCATGGGTGAGCTTCAGACGTATCATCCGGAGCGGATGCCCGCCTCCGTAATCGTAGTCCTGAAATTTGTCGGAGTAGATGAATGAGGCCATAATGGGATGTGTTCACCTGAATGTAGGGGCCGACCCGCGTGTCGGCCCGATGTATTTTGTCACCCCCGTGGAAACTGGGGGCCAGGTTTGCTCATTGAAAGAAAGACCTGGATTCCCGCTTACGCGGGAATGACGACAAGAGGTGTTACATCTGCCGCCCGATTGGGCTTCCGAGCGCGTTGTCGGCCCTCTTCAGCGCACCCGCATGAAGGTATTCCGGCTCCTTCAGGATTATGTTGGACGCGTCCCACATGGTCGATATGAGCTTTATCTTGAAGGGGAACCCGGAGAGCGGGCTTCCGGACGGGACAGTCACGGTCGATGTAGATATGCCGATGCTCGCCGCATAGTTGTTTCTCAGGAACACGACGTTGTTCCCCTTGACGCATAGTATAGGGAAGCTCGCGGTCAACGGGGTCTTGCTGATTATCGGGTGCATCCTGACGTTGACGACCGGGTTGCCGCCCGAGAACACGTCGAGGTTGATTGATTTATCGGTGATGTCCCAGGAGAAATCCGAAACGGCCTTATCCGTGGTGAAGGCGCGCCTGCCGCAGGGCTTGGTGTCCTCGCTGTCCACGCAGAAGTTGTGCATGTAGAAACCCTTACGGCCTCCGTAACTGACGGACGCGGGCAACAGGCCGAACTCGCTCGATGACGGCTCGCCCGGTTTACCGTGCCGTGCGGCGTAGATACCGCCAACCGTCATGCCCGGCATGACCTCGTATATTTCGAGCGGGGAGGGGATGAGGCCGCGCACCTGGCGTGTGGGCACCAGGTACAGTACGGTCATGCAGAAACCGTGAAGTTTCCAGAACGGCTGACGGGAACCCATCAAAAGGCCTCCTTCTCGAGAAGGTCGTACAGCTCGTCTCTCTGAGCCTTCAGGTTATTATAACATGCCGTAAGTTCGCTTACCATGACGAAATTTCCGTAGACCGCGGGGTCCGCGAGTTTCTCCTCGGCTTCCTTCAGTTTCATCTCTACATCATCTATCTCTTCTTCGATGCCTTTAAGCCTCTCGGCCTTCTTCTTCTCGTCTCGTTCCTTCTTCTTCTCGACGGCCTGCTGCTGCTTGCGTTCTTCCCAGGTCTGACGGCCCTCCGAAGGCTCCTGTTCGGTTACTGCCGAGGCCTGCACCTTCTTTTCGGAGTAATATGAGTAGTTCCCCCAGTATTCGGTCAGGCCGCCTCCGTCGAGTTCGAGTATCTTCTCGGCGATACTGTCCAGGAAGTAGCGGTCGTGCGATACGACCAGCACAGTCCCGTCGAAGCCCGACAGGGCGTCCTCAAGCGTCTCGCGCGACGTGATGTCCAGGTGGTTCGTCGGCTCGTCCAGCACAAGCAGGTTCGCGCCATGAAGCACTATCTTTGCTATCGCCAGCCGCCCTTTCTCGCCGCCGCTAAGAGACCCGACCCTCTTCAGCGAATCGTCGCCGGTGAAGAGGAACATCCCCAGCAGGTCCCGTATCTTCTGCTCCACGGCGAGGGGAGATACAGACCACAGCTCGTCGAGTACCGTGCTTTCCTCGTCCAGGCCCTCCATCCCCTGCGCATAGTAGGCCGGTTTGACTTTCGTGCCGAACGATACGTTGCCTGCGTCCGCTTCGAGCCCGCCCATGATTATCCTGACGAGCGTGCTTTTGCCGCCTCCGTTCCTGCCTATTATGCCGACCCGCTCTCCGCGCCGGAGGACGAACGATACGTCCTTCAAAACATCGGCCTCGCCGAACCGCTTGCTTATCCCTTCCACCTTAAGGACGCTATCGGCAGAGCGGGCGACCTCGTCCCATTTAAGCTTCATCTCACGGCTGGCCGTAACGGGCCTGTCCGGCATCTCGAAGCGGACAAGGCGTTTCTCGCGGCCCTTGGCCTGTTTTGAGTTTACGCCTGCACGCATCCGGTTTATGTATTCCTTCTCTTTTTCGAGGCGGCCGGACGCCAGCTCGAACTGCCTGAGCCGGTCTTCGGTGCGTTTCTTCTTCTCAATCTTGTACGCGCTGTAGTTGCCGGGGAACTCCTCGGCGACGCCGTTTTCGATCTCTATTATCCGGTCCGCCACCTTGTCCAGGAAGTACCTGTCGTGCGATACCATCAGGACCGAGCCCTTGTACTGGGACAGGAACCCTTCGAGCCAGCCGATGGACGAGATGTCCAGGTGGTTGGTCGGCTCGTCTAATAGCAGGAGGTCGTGGCCCGCGAGCAGGAGCTTCGCGAGCGCGAGCCTTGTCCTCTGTCCGCCCGAGAGCGTCCCCACGTCGCGCCCGAATTCGTCCCTGTCGAAACCGAGCCCGATGAGCGTGCCGGTCACGAGGTTGTCGTATGCGTAACCGCCGGTGGACTCGTATTCGTCCAGCAGCCGTCCGTACTCTTCGAGCGCGGCTTCGTAACCGCTGCCGCCTGCCTTTGCATGCTTGCTCACGGACTTTGCGGAGACGTCGAGCCTGTGCTTCAG
>Ga0334722_10007989_pt1 | contig 10171 bp, 9 predicted proteins | sample C3_bottom_MG_FD_207210 | JGI IMG/M metagenome (GOLD analysis project Ga0334722, IMG submission 207210) | Sediment microbial communities from Yellowstone Lake, YNP, Wyoming, USA - C3_bottom | ecosystem: Environmental > Aquatic > Freshwater > Lake > Sediment | place: USA: Wyoming | collected... | reverse complement strand
GTGCTATAATTATAGATAATGTATCTCAAATCAATCGAACTTTCGGGATTTAAATCTTTTGCCAAGAAGAGTGTTTTGTTGTTCAACGCCCCCATCTCTTCTATTGTGGGGCCAAATGGTTCTGGTAAATCGAATGTAGCCGAAGCCTTTCGCTTTGTCCTCGGTGAACAATCTATCAAGAGCCTCCGAGGTAAAAGGGGAGAGGATTTGATTTTTAATGGAGCTGGAAACGAAGTTCGAGGCAACCGAGCTTCGGTCAAAGTTATTTTTGATAATTCAGAAAAAGTTTTCAATATAGATTTTCCTGAAGTCACGATTGAGCGCGTGGTGCACAGAGATGGAGTGAATGATTATCTTATAAATGGTAGTTCGGTGCGACTCAAGGATGTGACGGAGCTCCTCCTCTCGGCCCATATTGGTGCATCGGGGCATCATATTATTTCTCAAGGAGAGGCGGACAAAATTCTCAATGCTTCGGCGAAGGATCGCAAGTCTATGATAGAAGATGCTTTGGGCCTCCGTCTCTATCAATACAAACGTATAGAGAGCGAACGCAAACTTAAAAAAACTTTTGAAAATATTGCTCAGGTCGAAGGTCTGCGCAAGGAAATCGCTCCGCACCTGCGCTTCTTGAAGAAACAAGTGGAGAAAATGGAGAAAGCCGAAAGTATGAGAGACGAGTTGTTAAAACTTTCTCATGAATATTTTAAACGGGAGGATTTGTTCGTGACTCTCACTCGCAGAGAATTAGAAGGAGAGAGAAAACCTATTGAATCAACTTTGGAAAAATTGGCTGAGGAACTGTCTCAAGCCAAAAAAGTTTTAGAAGAAGTTGGCAAGGAACACAACAAAGATTATCAGGTACTCAATCTTGAAGCAGAAATCACAGGCTCGCGTGTGCACAAAGATGCTCTGATGCGCGAATTAGGCAAGCTCGAAGGGTTGCTCGGGGCCGAAGAAAAAGTCATCAGGAAACAACACGAGCTTCAGACCTCGGAGGAACACAAGATGATTCGACTCAAAGATGTTGAAGATTTGTATTCAGAAATTTCTGTTCTCTCAGTTATTGGAGAAATATTAGGTAGATTAAAGGAATTTATAAGGTCTCGAAAGGAATCAGCAGATTCTAGTCTCATTTTCGAAGCTGAGAAATCTATCAAGGAACTTACCAAACAGAAAGAAAAACTCGAACAAGATATAAAGATAGCCGAGGAGAAAGAGAAGAATCTGTTATCCAAATATGAAGGATTGAAACATGAGATAGAGAAAGAGAAAGATTCTGGTCGCGATGCAGAAAAGGCAGTGTTTAGAATAATGTCCGAAGAAAACGAACTCATTTCTAAACTCGCCCTGATTAAATCTCGTGAGGAAATACTCAAGAGAGACGAAGAAGAATTCAAACGTGAGCTCGAAGAAGTGGGGAGGCTCATCGGTCGCGATGCTCTGCATTTCAAAGATTTGGATATTAGTGATGAAAATGTTTTAGAGGAAGAGAGAAAAATTCAAGAAGAACGCAAGAGGGATATGAGTAAGCTAAAGGTGCGCCTAGAAGATTCTGGTATTTCTGGTACAGATGAAGTGTTCAAAGAATACAGGGATGTGAGTGAACGAGATGAGTTCCTCGCGCGTGAACTTCTAGATTTGGAAAAATCGGCTGAATCCTTGCGTACTCTCATAAAAGATTTGGAGGAAAGACTTTCTACAGAATTCAGTACTGGACTCACGAAAATTAATGAAGAATTCGGAGAACTTTTCCTCGCAATGTTTGGAGGGGGGAGCGCTCATCTAACTTTGACCAAAAATAAAAAATCTAAAATAGAAGCATTAGTTGAGGGAGAGGAAATTGATGATTCGGAAGATGTTGGGGAAAATGAAGAGATAATAGAAGAGGGTCTTGATATTGCTGTTAGTCTGCCTAGGAAAAAGATTAAGGGTCTGATGATGCTCTCCGGAGGAGAAAGGGCACTTACATCCATTGCACTACTCTTTGCTATTTCTGCAGTCAACCCTCCTCCGTTTATTATCCTGGATGAAACAGATGCAGCGCTCGATGAAGCTAATTCTAAGAAATATGGTGATTTAGTAGAGAAACTTTCTAAACATTCTCAACTGATTTTAATTACACACAACAGAGAGACGATGTCTCGTGCTGGAGTTATTTATGGTGTGACTATGGGTTCGAGCGGTGTTTCCAAACTTCTCTCCATTGCCTTCGATGAAGCCGTCCAAGTGGCGAAGTAGTTTTACACAAACGCGAAGTCAAGATTTTTTTCCCTATATAATATTACCCATATGTTGTTGTTACTACGATATATCGTAGTATAATCAAATATATGCCACACGTATCAAAACAAAAATTGGGTGATGAAGTAATGGAAAAACTTTTTAATCAATTATTTAAAACAATAGAAAAAGCTTCAGACAAAAGAGCGATTAAATATGTCGCAAGTGAACTATTTACTCGCACAGAGAAAATAATGCTGGCCAAACGTCTTACCTCCATACTACTTTTGGACAAGGGCGCGCCACAGCACGTTATTTCTGAGCAACTTTATATGAGTCCTTCAACGATTGCTAAAACTGCTTTGAAAATTGAGAATGGTAAATATCGAGCCATCAGAAACATTTCTGGAGTTTGGAGAGGAGATTTCTTAGACGCAATTGAACATTTCCTGCTTATGGGCATGCCACCGCGTGTTGGTAGAGGACGTTGGGGTAAATGGCATCGATAATGTATTTATTGTTTATCATTGTTACTACGATATATCGTAGTGTAAATGAATTTAATTACTTAAGATTAAATAAAAATGAGCACGAATTTAATCTTCGTGCTCGTAAATCTTTTGGATGATGTCGGGGAAGTACTGTCTCGTTTTCTTCTTGCATGGTTTCTTCTTCGGCTTCGGTTTGCGCTTGTGGCCGGTGATCTTTTTGGTTGTCATCTGCTCTCCTTACCACACATGATTCTCAGGAAATTCATGATGGTTGGTTTGGAGTTGGGGTTTTTCTTCCGGTCTTGGTCGATGAGAAAGATGGCCGATGGCACGATGAACATCCAGCAGAAGAGAACGAAGATTGAAACGAGTATGTTGTACTTCGTCGCCACATACACCGTGTGCGAAAGCGTACAAAGAATGAACAGGTTCAGGAATCTCTTCTTTGAGAAATTCATCCAGATAGTGAACATCCTTTCCTCGTGGTGAGAGGGTGGAACAATTCTGAGAAAAGTCTATGCTTACACAAACGCGAAGTCAAGATTCTTTCGCTCCATGTCAGAGGCAATCAATTTCACGCGGATTTTGTCTCCCAAGGAATATCTCTTGCCAGTCTTCTGACCTATCACAGCATAATTCTTCACATCTAATTCATAGAAATCATCTGTCATATTTTTCAAACGGATCATACCTTCGGCCTTGGTGTTCACTTCTTCCACATAAATACCCCATTCAGAAACTCCAGAGATAGTGGCATCGAATTCTTCACCAACGTGGTCGTTCATATATTCAACCTGTTTGTATTTAATAGAAGCACGTTCAGCTTCGGCGGCTTCCACTTCACGTTCGCTTTCTTCATCGCACAGATTTTGAAGTTTAGTAATTTCATCTGGAGCGATCTGACCCTTGGTGAGGAATCTATAGAGCAGTCGGTGCACCATAATGTCTGGGTATCTTCGAATGGGGGAAGTGAAGTGAGTGTAATAATCGAAAGCCAATCCGAAGTGTCCGATGTTCATCGTAGAGTAAACCGCTTTGGACATTGAACGTATGGCAGCGGTCTTTATAAGCATCTCGGCCGAGGAACCTTCTACAGATTTAATCATCCTTGCGATGTCTTCTCCAGTAGTCTCACCATCCTTGTGTTTGAGTTCGAAGCCGAGAGCCTTCACAAAATTCGCAAGGTTTATGATTTTATCTTTATCCGGTGCGTTGTGGATACGATAGACACCGGCGGCGCGAGTGTTGGCTTTGCTTGCGATATCAAGCTCCTTGGCTACCTCACGATTCGCTAGGAGCATAAAATCTTCAATCAATTTGTTCGTGTCGGTGCGAACCTTTTTATAAACACGAATAGGTTTGCCCAGACTGTCTAACTCAAACTTCACTTCATCAGTCTCAAATTCTATGGCACCATTTTTGAACTTTTCGGCGCGGAGTTTATAGGCCAGTGTATTTAAAGTGTCCAGTTCTTCATAGAATAAACCGTTCTTTTTATCAAGAGTTTCTTGGGCTTCTTCATAAGTAAATCTTTTGTCCGAATTTATGAGTGTTCGTCCGAACCATCTGCTTTTGACCTGTGCGTTTTTGTCCATCACAAAGACCGCAGAGAAAGCATACTTATCTTCGTTGGCATTCAAGGAACACAAATCGTTTGATAAAATTTCCGGAAGCATAGGAATGGTGCGATCAACGAGATAAATAGAAGTGCCTCGATGTACGGCCTCGCGGTCGAGGGTTGTGCCTGGGACGACGAAGTGAGAGACATCAGCGATGTGCACACCTATTTCATAATCTCCGCCGTATAATTTCTTGATAGATATTGCATCGTCGAAGTCCTTCGCATTATCTGGATCAATGGTGAAGGTGGGTGTAGTTCGAAAATCTTTGCGATCTTTTAAATGATCCTCTTTCTGATATTCTACTTTAGAGTTTTGAGCAGCACTTTCTACATCGGCGGGGAAATCAACTTCGAATCCACTCTCTATCACGATGGCAAGCATTTCTGCATTGTGTTCACCCTTGCGTCCTATCACTCGTGTCACTTCTCCCACGGGGCTTTTCTTCGGATCTTTCCATTCAACAATTTTCACCTGCACTTTGTCACCCTCGCCACCCTTCATGGCTGAAGCCAAAGGAACGAAGATGTCTATGTACATCCTCTTGTCATCAGGAATAAGGAAAAACCCATCAGTGGATTTCTCCAAGACTCCCACGAACATTGTTTTCTTGCGTTCAACAATTTCAACCACTTTCGCTTGCTTGCGACCATAAGCTTCCACACCAGTCGCCTCTACACGAACAGTATCGCCCGAAAGGGCAGTGTTTATGTTCTCTGGTTGTATTTCAAAATCATTGTTCTCGTCATCTGGATTAGGGAAGTATCCAACCCCCTTGCCTGTAATCTTGATTGTGCCCTCTAATTGTTTTGCCATTTTTATAACTATAGCAAAAGAGCCCTTCATTGACCATTTCTATATTTCTTGCTAATATTGCCGAATGCTAAAAATGAGACTTCAGAGAGTAGGACGCAAACACGAGACGAGCTTTCGTCTTGTTTTAACTGATTCTAAAAACTCCACCAAATCCGGTCGATTCAAAGAAATCCTCGGCTCTTTCGACCCCCGCAAATCTACAGAAGCTTTCGATGTAGAACGTATTAAATATTGGATTGGACAAGGTATCAAGCCAACAGGTTCGGTTCATAACCTATTTGTGACTCACAAAATTATTGATGCGAAGAAAATTAATGTTTTGCCTAGGAAAACTCCTATAGTGAAAGAAGTAGAAAAGGTAGAAGAAGTCAAAGAAGTTAAGATAGAAGAACCAAAAGCAGAGGTAAAAGAAGAAACTCCCGTAGAAACCCCAGTAGAAGCTCCTGTTGAAGAGCCCGCCGCCTCCGCGGGAGAAGTGTCCGCTCCTGCGAGCCAAGCAGAACCAGTAGTTGAAACCCCAGCAGAATCTGCACCTGTGGTAGAATAAAAGTGTTCTCGGTAGGACGGTATTACTTCTTAATTCTGGAAGACTATGACTATAATAGACGACACACAATTTTTGGAATACATAGTGAAGGCTTTGGTGGAATATCCTGATGATGTGAAAATAAAAAGAACAGTGGATGAGATGGGTGTGCTTATGACCCTCGATGTGCATCCGGATGATATGGGCAAGGTGATTGGTCGAATGGGCAATACTGCGAAGGCTATCCGTATACTTCTCCGCGTGGTTGGGATGAAAAATAATGCTCGAGTGAATTTGAAAATTAGTGAACCCATGGGTTCGACTCCTCGTTCGTATGCGTCTCCAACATCTACTGCCCCAAGCGCTTCAAAGAGTATAGATGAAGCGATGGAAGATTTGGACCTTGAATAGCTTAGAAGCTAATTAGCTAAAAAGCTGTTCATGCATTTCCATATCATTACACTCTTCCCAAAATCTTTTAGCTCTTACCTTGGAGAGTCGATTTTGAAGCGAGCCATAGAAGATAAAAAGCTCAAAGTAAGTTTTTATAATCCACGAGATTATGCAGACAATAAGCACGACAGGATAGACAGACGTCCGTTCGGAGGTGGGCCGGGGATGGTCATTCAAGCTGAACCGGTAATCAAGGCAATTGAATTTGCAATTAAGAAAAATCACCTCACCCCCAGCCCCTCTCCTAGACGTAAGGAGAGGGGAGTCAAGATTATATTCTTGAGTCCTTCTGGCAGACAATTTACAAACGAATATGCGACCAAGGTTGCGAAGAAATACAAAGATATCATTATTGTTTCTGGACGCTACGAAGGCATAGATGCTCGGGTGAAAAAAGTTTTCAAAATGGAAGATGTTTCCATCGGACCATTTGTGCTCACGGGTGGGGAATTGCCAGCGATGCTCATGATTGATGTGATTGCTAGGCAGGTCGAAGGAGTTCTTGGTAACTTCGATTCTGTAGAAGAACACAGAGTGTCGACTTCGCAGGTTTATACCCGTCCAGAAGTTTTTGAATATAAAGGTAAGAAATATAGGGTGCCCAAGGTACTTCTTTCAGGCCATCAGGCCAAAATAGAAGAATGGAAAAAGAAAAGAAAATAAAAAAGACGGAAGTTTTGAGGAATATTTTCCTGCTCGAATTTGAGAGTCAAGTTGACCTCACTTCTACATTTCTTCGTTTCCAAGAACATTATGAATCGCCAGAGTTCAGAGGCAAGATTTTTAGTTTAAACGAATACAAGGATTGGTATACAAAATTAAAGGGGGATTTCACTTATTATACCGATTGGAGTGGCTTCAATATTCCCTCGTATGTCCTTGCGCCTTTTTATGAAGGTAAATTTAATCCATTGAGTGAGTCAGAGAAGCAAATACTTGAATTGTTTAGAGATGTTTCTCAAACATTTTATATTATTGGTGTATATGGTATGCCGGATGAAAAACAAATGAAGCACCTGCTCGAACATGAGATAGCTCATGGACTTTTTTATACAGAACCTACATACAAAAAGAAAGTGCTAAAAATTTTAGAAAAATATAATTTGGAAGGACTCAAAGATTGGCTTCGCTCGCTAGGTGGGTATCATGAAGAAGTATTACTTGATGAAGTGCACGCATTTGGTTTGTCTGGAAGCAAAAAATTGACTGTTAAAATAGACGAATCAATGAGGCAAGAACTGCAGACACTTTTCGAGGAATATATTAAATAAATTGTGCAAAGCTAGGCTTTGCACACATACGTTACAAATAAGTGGTCACTTATGAATAGCGTATGAGCAATCTTTTTCTTTTCCCCAGCTTATCCCCATTTGGTCATATTGGTCTTGACATTAAAAGATTAAGAATATATACTTCGCGATAACTTCGAACTGATTTAGTTATGGCAAAAACGAAGGGGAATTAGGGCTTAACAAGGCGGTTTGTGCTTTAGTTTCTTTTGTTTTGATTCTTTGTATAAAAATAGTGTAAATAATTATCAAGTACCACGAAGGCGCGGTCTTCCGTTGTCTTTGTATTTTATCTCTTAATCTAATCTTCTCTAAATAATGGACACCACCAAAACTAAGGCGCATCCTTCGATGCCCAGTGCCAGGAAGAAGAAGTATTTCGGCAAGTTTCGTGAACCTCTCACAGAAATGCCCAACTTGGTCGTTTCCCAAGTAGATTCTTTCAAGTGGCTCATAGAAAAGGGTCTCAAGGAAGTTTTCGAAGAATTTTCATCAATCACAGATTTCTCTGGAAGAAAGTTTCAATTGGACTTCGTCGGTTTCGAATTGGCTGAACCAAAGATGAATGAATACGAGGCCAAGGATCGCAAGCTTTCGTACGAAGCTCCTCTCAAGGTCACTATTCGTTTGAAGAACCTCATTATGAAGACGGAGAAGGAGCAGGAAATTTTCATGGCGGATTTTCCTCTTATGACCGACCACGGAACTTTTATTGTTTCTGGTATTGAACGTGTCGTTGTTCCTCAACTCGCCCGATCATTCGGTGTTTTCTTCACCTCACAAGAAGTGAAGGGCAAGAAGACTTTTGGAGCAAAGATTATTCCAGCTCGCGGAGCTTGGATTGAATTCGAAACGGATTTTGATGGCACCATGTATGTTCGTATTGATCGCAAGAGAAAATTCCCAGTTTCTACTCTTCTTCGTGCCTTTGGAGCCAACACCAATGACAAAATTCTCGCCCTTTTCGCTGGTAATCCTGATGCCAAGCCTTTCTTAGAGAAAACTTTGGCCAAGGATCACACTGTGACAGAAGACGATGCAGCTATAGAAATTCACAAGAGACTTCGAGACGGCGACCTTGCTTCTGCAGACAATGCTCGTGAATTCGTGAAGTCTATTTTTGATGCTGAACGCTATGACATCCACAAGGTTGGACGCTACGCTTTCATTCGTCGTTTCGGTCAGAAAGAAACTCCAAAGGAAATCGAAAGAAAAACTCTCTCGATGGAGGACCTTGTTATCATCCTTTCTCAAATGATTCATTTGAATGTGACTCCTGGTTCAGAAGAAGATGATATCGATCACCTCGGTTCTCGACGTGTTCGATATGTTGGTGAACTTTTCCAACAGAAGATTCGTGTTGGTATGGCGCAGATCAAGAGAAACATTCAGAACAGAATGTCTACTATTGATACAGACGTTACCTTGCCGGTGCAGTTTATTTCTCCGAAACCTCTGCAGGCTCGTATGAAGGAATTCTTCACCACGAACCAACTCTCGCAGTTTATGCAACAGACAAATGCCTTGGAAGAACTTGAACATTTGCGAACTCTTTCGGCTCTTGGACCCGGAGGATTAACACGCGCTCGTGCTGGCTATGAAGTCCGTGACGTACACCCTTCTCACTACGGACGACTTTGTCCAATTCAAACTCCAGAAGGTCCGAACATTGGACTCATTCTTCGTCTCGCCTCCTACGCTCGAGTAAACAGTTTCGGTATGGTGGAAACTCCTTATGGAGTAGTGAAGGATGGCAAGATTACTGGAGAAATCAAACATTTGAACGCCTTAGAAGAAGAACAATACAATATTGCTCATGCAGCGGTTCAGGTTGAAAACGACAAGATTGTCCCAGAAATTGTAGAAGTTAGAACCAAGGGTACTCCGGGAAATGTTCATCGAGATCAGGTTCACTTCATAGACGTGGCCACCAATCAAGCTTTCTCTATTGTGACTTCGATGATCCCGTTCCTCAATCATGATGATGCGAACAGAGCACTCATGGGTTCGAACATGCAGAAACAGGGTACACCTTGTATCGTTCCAGAAGCTCCGCTCGTAGCTACCGGTGTTGAAGAAAAAGCTATTCGAGATACAGGTCGTCTAGTTCTTTCACCTACAGAAGGTACGGTAACCTATATAGATGGTAAGAAGGTTGTGGTAAGAGATAGCAAGGGCAAAGATCACAATATGCCCCTCGTGAATTTCTCTATGACAAACACTTTCACTGCCTTTCATCAACGTCCAGCGGTTGAGCTTGGACAAAAAGTGAAGAAGGGTGATGTGCTCGCAGATACATCTTCATCAGAACATGGACAAATGGCCTTGGGACAAAACATCCTCGTGGCTTTCATGTCTTGGTCAGGAGCAAACTACGAAGACGCTATTATTCTTTCTGAACGATTGGTCAAGAACAGCAAATTTACTTCAATTCACATTGAAGATTTCACTGTGAATGTTCGTGAGACCAAACTCGGACCAGAAGTCACCACTTGTGATATTCCAAACGTTGGAGAAATCAAATTGAAAAATCTCGCCGAAGACGGAGTGATTCGAGTAGGAGCTGAAGTTCGTCCAGGAGACATCCTCGTGGGTAAAATTACACCTAAGGGCGAATCACAACTTACTCCAGAAGAACGACTATTGCGTTCTCTCTTTGGAGAGAAAGCTAGAGATGTGAAGGATACATCCAAACGTATGGAAGGAGGGAAACGTGGACGAGTTATTTCTGTTCAAATTTTCTCTAGAGAGAAG
>Ga0334722_10007988_pt1 | contig 10172 bp, 9 predicted proteins | sample C3_bottom_MG_FD_207210 | JGI IMG/M metagenome (GOLD analysis project Ga0334722, IMG submission 207210) | Sediment microbial communities from Yellowstone Lake, YNP, Wyoming, USA - C3_bottom | ecosystem: Environmental > Aquatic > Freshwater > Lake > Sediment | place: USA: Wyoming | collected... | reverse complement strand
TATCGTGATCAGCTCAAGCGGGCTCCTCAAGCCATTGATTATCTCAAGCAGCGCGGCCTTTCCGGCGAAATTGCGGCGCGCTTCGGAATCGGTTATGCGCCACCGGCGTGGCAAAATCTGGCCGAGATTTTTCCTGATTACACTTCGAAGTCCCTGGTCGAAGCGGGATTGGTGATTGAAGGCGAAAACGGCAAGCGTTATGACCGTTTCCGCGATCGCATCATGTTTCCCATCCTTAACCAGCGCGGTACGGTGATCGGCTTTGGTGGCCGCGTGCTGGGCCAGGGCGAGCCCAAATATCTCAACTCGCCCGAGACGCCCCTGTTCGAAAAGGGCCATGAGCTGTACGGGCTGTACCAGGCGCGCAAGGCAATCCGCGAGGCGGACCGGGTGCTGGTGGTGGAGGGCTACATGGACGTGGTGGCCTTGGCCCAACATGGTATCGAATATGCGGTGGCCACTTTGGGGACGGCGACCACGCCGTTCCATGTGCAGAAGCTGCTGCGCCAAAGTGACAATGTGGTGTTCAGTTTCGATGGCGACGCGGCCGGGCGCAAGGCGGCATGGCGGGCACTGGAAAACAGCTTGGGGCAGGTGGTGGACGGCAAGAACCTGAGTTTCCTGTTTCTGCCCCAGGGCGAGGATCCCGATTCGTATGTGCGTAGCGCGGGAAAGGCTCGCTTCGAGGGCTTGCTGGGTGAATCGGTGCCTTTCTCGCAGTTCCTGCTGCGCGAACTGACCGCGCAGGTTGACATGCAGACCCAGGAAGGACGGGCGCGTTTACTCCAGTTGGCGCGGCCGTTGCTGTTGCAGGTCGCCGCTCCGGCTTTGGGGTTGATGCTGCGCAAGCGGTTGGCGGAGCTGGCGGGAATTTCCCAGGCGGAGCTGGAGAATCTGTTCCAGATCAAGCCGCTCCAGACGGCCAGGGCCTTGCCCAGGCTCAAGCGCAATCCGCCTTCGCTGGTTCGGCAGATGCTCCAGTTTCTATTGGTCAGGCCTCAGTTGGCCCAGGGTGTGATGCTGGAACAAAACGGGCGGGAGGGTGACGAACAGACGCTGGCGGTATTGCTTGAATTTCTCTCCGGTCAGCCACAAATACAGGGTGCGGCGCCGCTGATACAACATTTTCGCGGTACTGCCCATGAGGCCCGGTTGCGTGATGCGGCGGCGGAGGTGATGCAGTGGGAGGACCGCTTCGACACGGGTGAGATCGAGCAGGAATTTGCCGGAGCCCTGACACAGTTGAAACGGCTGGACCGGCAGCGGGAAATTGACACCTTGCTTGCCCTGGCTCGCGCCCAGGAACTTACCGATGCGCAAAAACAACGCTTGCAGCAGTTGCTGCTGCGTGGTCAAGAGTGAAAATATTAGAATCAATATTAGGGTATAATGCCCTGTTTTTTTAAACGCTTTTTCGGGACAAGGTATGGCGACGGAAATTGAAAAGATGGATGGCCGCGTGAGTGACGCTGATGCGCGGCGCATGCGCCTGAAAAACTTGATTGTGCTGGGCAAGGAGCGGGGCTACCTGACCTACGCCGAAATCAACGACCACCTGCCCGACGATATGCTCGACGCGGAACAGATCGAGGGCGTGATCAGTATGATCGGCGACATGGGCATCGCGGTTTACGACGAGGCCCCGGATGCCGAAACCCTGCTCATGTCCGATGCCCCGCCCGCCGTGGCCGACGAGGATGCGGTGGAAGAAGCCGAAGCCGCGCTGTCCACTGTGGACTCGGATTTCGGCCGCACCACCGACCCGGTGCGCATGTACATGCGCGAAATGGGCACGGTAGACCTGCTTACCCGCGAAGGCGAGATCGAGATCGCCAAGCGCATCGAAGATGGTCTCAAACATATGGTGCAGGCCATCTCCGCCTGCCCCACCACGATTGCCGAGATATTGCGTCTGGCCGAAATGGTCGAGCGCGATGAATTGCGCGTTGATGAATTGGTCGATGGCTTGATAAATGGTCAGAGCGCGGACGAATTCAGCGCGGAAATGGCTGCCGCCGAGGAAGCGGCGGAAGAACCCGAGGTGGAACTCAGCGAAGAAGATGCCGACGCCGCGGGTGCCGCCATCGCCGCCGCCAATCTGGCCCAGCTCAAGGCCGATGCCCTGGAGCGTTTCGCCGTAATCCGTGAGGCATTCGGCAGGATGCAGCTTGCCCTGCAAAAGAAGGGCTCGCGTCACAAATCCTATCAGGAAGTGCAAGAACAGATTTCCAATGAACTGATGGGGTTTCGCTTTTCCGTCAAACAGGTTGAAGCGTTATGTGACAACCTGCGCGGACTGGTGGAAGAAGTTCGCGCTCACGAGCGCACCATCATGGAATTGTGCGTGAACAAGGGCGGCATGCCCCGTCCGCACTTCATCCAGGTTTTTCCGGGTAACGAAAGCAACCTGGAGTGGGTGATTGCAGAGATTGCCTCCGCCAAGCCCTACAGCGAAAAACTTTCCCGCTTCCAGCACGCTATCGTGGACCAGCAGCAACGCCTGACGGACGTGCAGACCAAGGTCGGGATTACGCTCAAGGACCTCAAGGAAATCAACCGCCAGATGTCCACCGGCGAAGCCAAGGCGCGCCGCGCCAAGCGCGAGATGATCGAGGCCAACCTGCGTCTGGTGATCTCCATCGCCAAAAAATACACCAACCGCGGCCTGCAATTCCTCGACCTGATCCAGGAAGGCAACATCGGCCTGATGAAGGCCGTGGACAAGTTCGAATATCGCCGTGGCTACAAGTTTTCCACCTACGCCACATGGTGGATTCGCCAGGCGATCACCCGTTCCATCGCCGATCAGGCGCGCACCATCCGTATCCCGGTGCACATGATCGAAACCATCAACAAGATGAACCGCATCTCGCGTCAGATCCTGCAGGAAACCGGCCTGGAACCCGATCCCGCCATCCTCGCCGAGAAAATGGAGATGCCGGAAGAAAAAATCCGCAAGATCCTCAAGATTTCCAAGGAACCCATCTCCATGGAAACGCCAATCGGCGACGACGAGGATTCCCACCTGGGCGATTTCATCGAGGACGTTTCCACCCTGGCGCCGGCAGATGCCGCGATGTATGCGTCCTTGCGCGAGGCCACCAAGGAAGTGCTGGAATCGCTCACCCCGCGCGAGGCCAAGGTGCTGCGCATGCGCTTCGGCATCGAGATGAACACCGACCATACCCTGGAAGAAGTGGGCAAGCAGTTCGATGTCACGCGCGAGCGCATTCGCCAGATCGAGGCCAAGGCGCTGAGGAAGCTGCGTCATCCGTCGCGCTCGGAGCGCTTACGCAGTTTTCTTGATAATGAAGGTTGAGCCGAAGGTAGGCGGGTGACGAAAAACGTCACTTCGTGACATCTGTGGTGGGTGGCTGTTAGCAGTTACGCATAGTATTGTGGGACAACGTCTTGAATATGCGTCTAACTGAGCTGGGGTGAACGATTTTAATGGCTGGCACGCGTGTTGCTTATAACTTGGCAAGACACCTTTAGGTGTTGGTTTTCTGTAAACAACCAAGGAGATATAAAATGAAACGCGTACAACAAGGTTTTACCCTGATCGAACTGATGATCGTGGTGGCGATCATCGGCATCCTGGCTGCAATCGCGCTGCCGGCCTATCAGGATTACACCATCCGCGCCAAGGTTACAGAGCTCATCGTAGCGGCGGATGCCTGCAAAAATTCTGTTACGGAATTTTACCAAACGACTGGTGGGTTGCCAGCCACTACGGCGACTGCAGGTTGCTCTAACCAAGTTACACAATATGTGTCCGCACTCGCGGTTGCTGCTGGTGTTATTACGGCGACCTCGGCTATTACCAATGCGGCAGGCGTGCTTGTTCTGAAGCCGACTGTCAATGCGACTGATAGTGGTGTTCTCGACTGGGATTGTAAAGCTGCCGCAGGGACGACTATCAATGCTAAGTTCTTGCCTGCTAGCTGCCGTTAAAGCCGGGTAGCGTGGGCGCTCGTTGCCCACGCGGACACGGTTAATGGCCGAACAAAAGGGCATCCTCGGATGCCCTTTTTTAATACGTACCCGGAAACGAGACTTTGCGACCATGCCTTGTATCAGGCGCTGGGAGAATCCGACGAGACGAGGTTGGCTGTGTGTCAGGCGAAAAATCCTAAACGATGCCAGGATTCCCCTCCACCCCCACCAGCTTCGGCATATTGAGCTTGCGCGGCGTGACCACTTTCTTGTCGCGTAGCCATTTTGCCACCACTTCCCACACCGGTTCGCCGGTCACGCCTTCGCCCACCGGCGCCCAGCCGGCGACCTTGTATTTCTTGCTGGGCATGATCGGCTTGCCTTTCAGTGTCATGTTGCTGATGCGTTTGCCGATTTTCTGGCGCGGATCGCAGGTGTAGTGGATGCCGCCCACGCGCACCATGTCGCCGCCCTGCTGGTAGTAAGGATCGGGATTGAACAGGTTGTCGCACACGTCTTCCATGATGGTTTTGATGGTTTCGCCCGTCATTTCGGTCAGGGTGGTGGAGGGGTAGGTGATGGCGGTCTGATCCATGAGGCGGTCCATGGTGATGGCTTCGCCCGGCAGTAGCGTGGTGCCCCAGCGGAAGCCGGGGGAGAAGGCCGCGTCTGCACCTTTGACATCCATCAGCGCATCCAGGATGAGCTGGTCGAAAGTGCCGTTGAAATTGCCGCGGCGGTAGAGCAGGTCTTCCGTCACTGCCAGTTTTTCGCTCAGTTTGACTTCGTAAGGCGCGCGGTGCTGCTGGATCAGCGCCGTCATTGCCGGGTCGGCCTCCAGCAGATTGGAGAATACCGGCAGCAGCTTGTAGCGGAAATCCGCCACCTTGCCGTTCTTGACCTCGAAATCCAGCACGCCGAGGAATTTGCCATTGGAGCCGGCATTGGTTACCAGGGTCTGGCCTGCGGCATTCTTCACGATGCTTGGCGCCGGGATGCCGTCGTGGGTATGGCCGCCCATGATGGCGTCGATGCCGGTGACGCGCGAGGCCATTTTAAGATCCACGTCCATGCCGTTGTGGGATAGCACCACCACCACCTGGGCACCCTTGGCGCGGGCTTCGTCCACCGTTTTCTGCATGTTTTCATCCTGGATGCCGAAGCTCCAGTCGGGCACCATCCAGCGCGGGTTGGCGATGGGGGTGTAAGGGAAGGCCTGGCCGATGATGGCGACCGGCACGCCGTTGATTTCCTTCATGCTATAGGGCTGGAATACCGGGTCGCCGAAATCGGTGGTTTTGATGTTTTGTGCCACGAAATCCAGCTTGCCCTTGAAGTCGTGGTCCACGATCTGCTTGACCCGTTCGGCGCCGAGGGTGAATTCCCAGTGCCCGGTCATGACATCCACGCCCAACAGTTTGCAGGCGTCGACCATGTCCTGGCCATTGCTCCACAGCGAAGTGGCGGAGCCCTGCCAGGTGTCGCCGCCATCCAGCAGCAGTGCACCGGGCCGCGAGGCACGAACTTTCTTCACCAGGGTGGAGAGATGTGCGAAACCACCGACCTTGCCGTAGGTTCTTGCTGCCGCGGAAAAATCGAGATAAGTAAAAGCATGCGCTTCCGACGTGCCGGGCCGGATGCCGAATTGTTTCAGCAGCGCCTCGCCTACCAGGTGGGGGGGCTTGCCCATGCTCTGGCCCAGGCCGACATTGACGTTCGGTTCGCGGAAGTAGATCGGCAGCAGTTGCGCGTGGCAGTCGGTGAAATGCATCAGGCTGACGTTGCCAAACTTGGGCAGATCGTAGAAACCCGCTCCATCGGCGGCTGCCAGGGCATTCCGTCCGTCGAGGGCGAAGCCGGTGGCAGTTGCCGCAGCCAGCAACTGGAGAAATTCGCGACGGTTCATGGACATGGTGGCGCTCCTAAGCTTCTATTCAAATAAGAATTGGTTTTGTCGCGGACGTGGTCGGGATTCAGTGGCCGGCAAAAAGAAAAGGGCCGCGGCGCCTGACGTGCAAGCGCGACGGCCCGATAAAGCTACTTGCGGAATACCGAAGCCTTGAGAGGGAGGCCATTGTCCCGATAGGACATGTAGTATTCCAGGTTGTTGTATTCCTCGCTGCCTGCTTCGAACGGCACTGCGCGTACCTGGTTGGTGCACTGGCGGAAGCGGGTGTGCAGGGTAACCAGGTTTTCACCGCCACGGAACACCGGCCAGTGGACTGCCTGTCCTATGGCGGGTGACAGCACTTCCGCGCGGATACGGTTGCCCACGTTGTCCATGTGGCATGTGGCACAGGCAAAGTTGAGCTGGCCGCGACGCTGGAAATAAAATTTCTTGCCAGCCTCGTAGGCTGCCAGCGCATCAGGGCCTTGTACCTTGATATTCATTTTCATGCCATCGGACAAGGTCCGTGCGTAGGCGGTGAGAATGCCCATGGTGTTGACGTTGGCGTACTTGAACTCGGTTTCGCCGTTATCGCGCAGGCACTGGTTGATCGCCATTTCGAAAGTGACCGCCTTGCCCAGCTTGTTGTCGAAATAAGGGTAGTTACCCGCTACGTTCTTGCCGCCGCTGGGGAAACAGTCGGCAAAGGTCTTGCCGTTCTTGAACGGCTTGTCCCACATCTGCTTGCCGCCATCGATTACACCTTCAAAGGGCGGAAACTCCATGATGCTGTCGTATTGCGCCTTGGCGTCTTTGTCCAGCGCCAGTGCGCCGTAAACATAATCCTCGAATTTGACCGTTGGCAGCTTGGCCTTGTAAAAGCTCACCAGTTGCTTGCGGTCATCTTCCGGCCCGGCATGCGCTGCCGCGCTTATCACCAGGCCTGCGCCCAGCAGGGCCAGAGCAATTTTTTTCATACCAGTCCTCCGTTGGGTGGAATAAGCCGGGCGCCGCCCGGCTCGCCAAACATTAGCTGATCGCCACTTCGTCAGAGCGCTTGTCGCCTGTGTTGTCCACCCAGCTCACCACCACTTTGTCGCCTGCCTTGGCGCCCTTGACCTTGAAGCCGAGGAAGGGGTTCTTTGCCACTGCATAGCCCCACTGGGCGTCGAGAACGGTCTTGCCGCCCACGGTCACGTTTACTTGCTGAATAAAGTGAGCCGGGATCACCTGGCCAGTCTTGGCATCCTTGCGCAAGCCGGTTTCCATGATGTGGTTCATCAGCACTTTGATGTCCGCAATGTCGCCCTGCATTTGGGCACGGATTTTCATCGGTTCAGCCATTTTTGTATCCTTTGCTTGAATTCGTTAATCGGTTTGCCGTTTGCTTGGGCTTAGCCGCCGCAACCGCCGATGGTGACTTTCACTTCCTTGGAAGCGATATAGGATTTTCCGCCCGCCTTCACCACCACGGTGACGTTGGAGGTCTTCGCCATCTTGATACGGGTGGAAACGTAGCCTTCCGCGCCGTTGGAGAGGGAAAATTCGGTGATCATCGGGTTAACGTTCTGCTCCGACAAAATGGAAATCTCGGTGGTGCCCGCGATTTTGCTGGTGACTTCCACCGGCACCACCGCCCCGTTTTCCGCAATGTCCGGTGCCTTGATCATGATGTCCGCGCTTTTGGCGGCGCCGGCGGCATTGATGCCTTTCAGGGCATCGGCAGTGTTCTTGGCCTCGAAGGCGTTCTTGTTCCACTCGGCGGCAAGTACCTGACCCGGCTTGAGCAAGCCGGCGGCAATTGCCATGGCAACCGTGCCGGCAGCGCCGGTGCCTTTCAGAAATGTTCTGCGCAGTTGGTTCATATTTGAAGCTCCTTGCTTGGGTTTATTTAAAGGGAATGGATGAAATCCACGACTTTATCAATTTCCTCTTCGGTCAGTACCCGGTGCTTGCCGAAGGGCGGCATGGAAGTCTTTGGGTTGTTGGCAGTGGCATCCCAGACTTGGGCGCGCAGTTTGGTGCGATCCGGGTAGCGCAGTTTCATGGCGATCAAGGGTGGCGCGATGGAACCAGGCATCTCGCCCTTGGTGCCAGGCATGGCGTGACAGGCAAGGCAGTTACCTTTCTTGTTACTAAAGGCTATCTCCTGGCCCGGCATTTCTTTTTTTTCTTCGGCAGCCCTGACGCTGTTGCACAAACCCGTGCCCAGTAGCAGAACGGCAAACAAAAGGGAAACGCGTTTCCGCATCGAGTCCTCCTCCAATTAACTTGTTATCCTTTAGCGGATGGTCGTAAGCATACCGGATTTTTTTTGGGGTGCAAGCTCTTTGAATAATAAATGTCCTTTATTTTCAAAGGGTAGTATGAATGTACTAGCTAAATAATGAAATTAGAATGCGCTAATAAACTTGCTTAGGGCTTTTCCTGTTTGCGCGCTTCTTTTGCCTGTTCCCGCAACTGGCGCAGGCGGGCTTCCGCCATGGAAAGCTGGAAGAAATCTCCATCCTTGGTCTTCAGAGCGATCTGTAGTTGTTCGATGGCTTCGCTGAGATTCCCCTGTAATACGAAAGCTTCCGCCTGTGCGCGGTGCTGCTGTATGGTCTTGCCCAGAGCGGCGTAAGCCTGGGCCTGGAAAAGGTAAAGGTGGTGATCGGTGGCATGGGTTTTCAGTTCATCGCTGACCAGGTTCAAGGCATCTCCGGCTTGGCCGCTCTGTAACAGGGTTTCCGCCTGGCCATACACAAGCGCGCGGTAGTGGGGAAAGCGCTTTAGCGCGGCCCGATAGATTTCCAGGGCGACGCCGGGCTGGCCGGCGGCAAGCTTGATCTGCGCCGCCAAGGTTTCCAGCATCGGGGTGGGGGGCGCGTTCTTGCGCGCCTGCAGCAATTCCCGTTCCGCCCGGCTGTACTCCTTGTTACGCAGCAATGCGGTGGCGAAGCCGTAATGCTGCGCGGTTTCGTTGCTGAATTTTTTGTCCTTCAGAGCGGCGTCAAAAATCCTGATTGCCTGCCGCGGGGAGTCCTGGCTTGCTTCAAGTTTGGCTCGTACCAGTTGAAAGTCGAGGCTGTCCGGAACCTGGCGGTAGGGTAGCGATTCCACGCGGTTCTGCACGTCGGCGATACGTTCGGTGGTGAGAGGATGTGTACGCAAATAAACCGGGGCATTGTTTTCATACAGGCGCCCGTACTTCTGCAGACGCTCGAAAAACCCCGCCATGGCGTGAGGGTCGAAACCGGACTGGGTTAGCGTCTGCAGGCCAATGTGGTCGGCTTCCCGTTCATGCTCGCGCGTGTAATCCAGTTGGCTCTGGATGTTGGTGGCCTGGACGGTGGCAATGGCCGCGCCGGCCACCTGCGGGTTGGAACGGGAAGCGAGGATCGCCACCGCCAGCGCGGCGAGTGAGGTAATCATGTTCTTCTGCGTACCGGCGATTACACGTGCCAAGTGGTGCTGGGTGACGTGGGCGATTTCGTGGGCGATTCGCTTTGGGCCGATAGAACCAGGCCGGTGTGAACGCCGATGAATCCGCCGGGAAGCGCGAACGCATTGAGCGTGTTGTCGCTGATGACGAAAAACTCGAAGCTGCGGGCGGGGTCCTGCGTGTTGGCAACCAGGCGTGCCCCCAGGGCATTGAGGTAATCGGTGATCTCGGCATCGTCCACCAGATCGCGGCTGGTGCGGATATCCCTCATGATGGATTCGCCGATGTGGCGTTCCTGCTGGGGAGAAAATACGGTTTGGGATGCCTCGCCCAGATCGGGCAGTCCGTCAGCCAGGGCGCGGGGCAGAAAGGCCCCAAGGGCGAGCAGTAAATAAATCAATTTCATGGTGCTATGATAGCCGTTCCCAGCTATAAGTTCATACCTCTTCAGGAGTGGCCATGAGCCAATTCACCCATTTCGATGCGCAAGGACAGGCCCACATGGTGGGCGTGGGGGACAAAGCCGAAACCCGGCGCATCGCCCGCGCCGCCGGCGTAATTCGCATGCAGCCGGAAACCCTGCGACTCATCCTGTCCGGTAGTGCCAAAAAAGGTGACGTATTGGGCGTAGCGCGCATCGCGGCGATCCAGGGCTCGAAGCGCACTGCCGACCTGATTCCCCTGTGCCATCCCCTTGCACTCACCAAAGTGGCGGTAGAATTTAACGTGGACCAGCCCGGCGTCAGCATCGAGTGTGTGGTGACGGCGGAAACGCTGGGGCGCACGGGTGTGGAAATGGAAGCGCTGACCGCGGTCAGCGTGGGCCTGCTGACCATATACGACATGTGTAAGGCGGTGGACAGGGGCATGCAGATCGGTAATATCCGCCTGCTGGAAAAGCAGGGCGGGAAGTCGGGCCATTGG
>Ga0334722_10007987_pt1 | contig 10172 bp, 7 predicted proteins | sample C3_bottom_MG_FD_207210 | JGI IMG/M metagenome (GOLD analysis project Ga0334722, IMG submission 207210) | Sediment microbial communities from Yellowstone Lake, YNP, Wyoming, USA - C3_bottom | ecosystem: Environmental > Aquatic > Freshwater > Lake > Sediment | place: USA: Wyoming | collected... | reverse complement strand
GAAAAAGAAAACAGAGAAATGCTGGAGTGTGATGTGAAAGAAGTTGAATTCAGTTCGTGATAGTATTTTATTTTACAAGCAAAGAAATGCTTTCCTGCAGTAATTGTTCTTTATCTATGGGAACAACTCCTACCTTTTCGCAAACAAGACCTCCTGCAATGTTTGCAAGTTCTGTAGTAAGAATTAAGTCGAGTTTAAGAGCCAGGCAGAGCGCAGCAATACTCACCACTGTGTCACCTGCACCGGATACATCCGAAATGTTGCGGAAGTGGGCAGGAATAATCTGTTTTGATTTTTTAGTTGCAATGAACATTCCTTTTTCAGAAAGCGTGATAAGAATGTTTTCTATCCCTTGCCTGGTTCTGAGTTCATCGGCAACATGCGAAAGGATTTCTTTGTTTGCCATGTCGAAATCTTCCTTGATACCATCTTTCAGTTCTTTCAGGTTGGGTTTGAACAGCGTGATGTTTTTATAGAACTGGAAATTTTTCTTCTTAGGGTCAACGGCAACAGGAATTTTCTTTTTGCTTGCCTCCACCACAGTTTTCAGAATAAGTTCCGGAGTAATTACTCCTTTGTCGTAGTCCTCAAACACAATCACATCCACAGCATTGCTCTTGATGAGAAATAAAATTTTATCAATCAGCTGCTGTGTTTCAGGTTTTGAAACTTCCGCTTCCACTTCTTCATCCACACGCAGCAAATGGTGATTATTGCCAATGACTCTTGTCTTGACAGTAGTGACTCTTTTCGGGCTTCTGAAAATCGCCTGAGTGCTCAGTTTTTGTTTTTCCATGAGCTCTACAAATTCCCTTCCGTACATATCATCTCCAATCACCGAGCTGAGAATGGGTGTTGCGCCCATCGCCTGAACATTGAGGGCTACATTTGCAGCACCTCCAAGCCGCGTTTCTTTTTTCTGCACGGTTACAATTGGCACAGGAGCTTCAGGAGAAAGACGGTTCACTTTTCCCCAGATGTAGGCATCCACCATCGCATCGCCAATGATAAGCACGCGAACTTTGGAGAAAGAATCAAATATTTTTTGAAAATCTTTTTTGGTCATTGTAAATTAAAAGATATTGGCAAAGTATATCGGACTTTTACTGCTTTTCCATTTTGTTTTCCTGGGTTCCATTTCGGCATATTACGAACAACACTCAGTGCTTGTTCATTCATTTCATCTATTGCTTTTCTAAAAAGAGCAATTTTATTTAAATTATTTTTATTTGCTTCCAATGTGTCTTTTAAGATTGATACTCCTTTTATTAATTCTATATCCTTGATTTCTCCTGTTGTATCTATTGTGAATGACACAAATACTTTTCCTTGTATTCCCATTTCTTTTGCATTTTGTGGATATTGTATGGTCGAACTAATATATTTAAACATTTGTGCATCTCCCCCAGAGAATTGAGGCATTTCTTCTACAATTGTAAATATTTTTTCTTCATTAATATTCTGAGATGAATCGATATTTATTCCTTTCGTTTGAGAGAAAACCAATTCGGAAATAAATACAAAAAATAAAAATACTTTTTTCATCTTATTTCAATTCCGACAATGCATTTTTTATTCTCTTCATCGCTTCAATAAGTTTTTCTTCCGATGCAGCATACGAAATACGAATATGGTTGTCATCTCCAAACGCATCTCCTGCAACCAATGCTACATGGGCTTTATCTAACAAATACATGCAGAGGTCGGTGGAATTCCTCACCCCCTCTCTTATCTCCCCCAAAGGGGGAGAAGATAGCGTGCCAAGTCCTCCCCTTTGGGGAGGATTTAGGTGGGGTGTGAAATATGCTGACACATCCGGGAAAAAATAAAACGCTCCGTCAGGCAAATTAGTTTTCACCCTGGGAATTTCTTTCAGCAGATTGTAAACAATGTCTCTGCGTTTTTTAAATGCATCTCGCATCGGATGAATGGCAGAAACTTCCATATCCACAGCAGCATGCATGGCTTTTTGCCCGATGGAACAAGTGGCGGAAGTGAATTGCCCCTGAATTTTGTCACATGCCTGTGCGATATCTTTTGAAGCGCCAATATAGCCCACACGCCAGCCGGTCATTGCAAATCCTTTGGATGCGCCATTCACCACAATGGTTCTTTCTTTTAGTTCAGGAAACTGTGCAATGGATTCGTGTTTGCCAACGAAGTTGATATGCTCGTAAATTTCATCTGAGATTACATACATTTCTTTATGCGGAATAATCGCATCGGCAAGTGATTTCAATTCTTCTTTCGTATAAACGCTTCCGGTTGGATTGCAAGGAGAAGAAAAAATAATTGCTTTTGTCTTGGAAGTGATCGCATTTTTAATTTGCAGTGGAGTTGTTTTGAAATTATTTTCCACAGTAGAAGGAATCACAACGGGAATTCCTCCGGCAAGTTTTACGAGTTCAAGATAAGTTACCCAGTAAGGAGCAGGAACCAGCACTTCATCTCCGGGATTCAAAATGCATAGCATTATGTTTGCAATGCTTTGTTTTGCGCCTGTGGAAACTACGATCTGGTCTGCTGTGAAGTCAAGATTATTATCACGTTTGAATTTTTTAGCAATGGCTTGTCTCAATTCCAGATAGCCCGAAACATGTGTGTAATGAGAAAAATTTTCGTCAATAGCTTTTTTCGCTGCGAGTTTTATCGGTTCGGGCGTATTAAAATCGGGTTCTCCCAAACTCAAACTTATCACATCAATTCCTTTCGCTTTGAGTTCACGTGCTTTGCGCGCCATGCCGATGGTTTGCGGCTCGGTGATGCTGTTGATGCGGTCGGATAAAGTCATAAAAAATGGATTGAGCAAAACTAACAAAAATGGAAAGATGAAGTGAAAGATTTGAGATATGAGTATTGAGTATTGGGTATAAAGCAAATTATTTCATCTCACATCTCAATACACACTCCTCAATACCCATATCTACATTTCCATCATTCCTCCCAAGGAGTCCATTCGGACAATATTGCTGTAAATATTTTCCCTACATTTAGCCACTAAATATAATTACATGGATACTCTCATTCAATCTCTCATTATTGTAGTTCCTTCCCTTATCATTCTCGGAATCGTGTACGTGATGATGAATGGTTTTCTGGAAGCGATGAAAAAAATGTTTATGGAGGAATTCAGGCGGAGGAAAGATGAAACAAAATCCCTCAACCATGCTACCATCGCGCCTATGCGTATTCAGGCATACGAACGCATGATACTTTTTCTGGAAAGGATTTCTCCCTCCAATCTTGTAATGCGTGTTCATCATAGCGGAATTACAGCGCATGAACTTCATGCAGAACTCATCAAAACCATCCGTTCAGAATATGAGCATAATCTTTCTCAACAGGTTTATCTGAGTATCGGTGCATGGGAAATGATTAAAACAGCTAAAGAGGAAACTGCCAAGATTATCAATATCTCTGCGGAAAAAACCCCTGCATCCGCAAGTGGTTTGGACTTCGGTCAGAATGTTATCAGCATTTCTTCACAATTGAAAAAACTTCCAACTGAAGTGGCGATTGAATATTTAAAGAAGGAATTTGCTGAATCATTCTAAGGTTTTTTGCAAGGCAACCTATTATGATTTTTACGTCATTTAATTGAAAAACGATTCATGTGTATCTTAAAAAAAAATATCAGTTATTTTGCTCTTCTGATTATTGCTGCAATTTTCTTTCAAGAAGCCCATGCCCAGCCCTGCGGACCCACCACGCCTACTTTCACGGTAAATCTTACGGGTAATCCTAATGGAACTTATACCAGCCCGTTTGTGGTGCGCAATGATACCTGCTGCGGAGCAAGCGCTCCCGACCGGTGCGTGCAGTTTATTGTTACACTTGATTCGGCTGCTGTTGGGCTAATATTCACCGTATGCAACGGAGCCGTTCCTCCGGGAGCATTGTATTATCAGGTTAATTGCGGACCTCCTCAACCGGTGGGAAGCGGAATTTGCCTTTCACCTCCTTACCCTGATACAATAACTTTCTGCAAACCCGGAAATAATCAAAATCAATATTGCATTCAATCGGTTGCGCCTCCCTCTGTAGTTTCGCTGAGTCAGAACTGCAGGGCATTGATGTGGACGTGGGGATATCTTCCATCCTCCATCGTTTGGAATTCCATTTATCCCGGATACTACGGGCAGTATAACAATTACTTGAGTTGCCAAAGCGGATGCGATTCCACCTGGGTGACTCCTCAGCAGCCCTATCCGCCTTACATTGACTATCAGGTTTGCGGCACAGTAATAAGCGGATGCAATCAGAATTTTTGCGATACCATACGGGTGAATTTTCCGCCACCGCTTACAACTACGCTAACTTCTACCGGTGTGAATTGCTTGGGATCCAATGGCGGAAGCGCCACTGTCACTCCTTCGGGAGGAACTCCTCAATACACTTACAACTGGAGCACCATTCCTCCGCAAAACACCTCCACTGCTACCGGACTTTATGCAGGAACCTATACCTGCACGATAACCGATTCTGCAGGATGTACATATACCAATACGGTTGTAATTACCGCCCCACCGGGACTCACCGCTCTAACTCCTGTTGTTTCAAATGTTTCTTGTTTTGGAATGAGCAACGGCACGGCAACCGTTACACCCACCGGAGGAACTGCACCTTATACATATAGCTGGAGTAGCGGGCAAACTACTTCAACTGCGTCAGGATTACCGGCAGGAGTTTATACCATAACCGTTACCGATGTTAATGGCTGCATCATCAATACACTGATTCAAGTTACGCAACCGCCCTTGCTTACCTCCACCATTTCTGCTTCAACCAATGTTTCCTGTTTTGGAGGAAGCAATGGTTCAGCAACAATTTCTGCTTCTGGCGGAACTTATTTCTACACGTATTCGTGGAGCAACGGACAATCCAGTCAAACAGCTACCGGATTAACAGCAGGAAATTATTCCGTAATTGTAACGGATGCGCACGGCTGCACTTCTATAAACACGGTCGTAATCACTCAGCCATCTTCTCCGCTTACTTCAGCAGTTAGTTCTAATCCGGTAAGTTGCTTTGGCACGAATGATGGCTCTGCAACTGTTTCCGCTTTGGGAGGAACGGGAAACTATACCTATTCGTGGAGCACTATTCCTATTGAAACCACAGGAAATGTTACGGACCTTTATGCAGGAGTTTATATTGTTACCACTACAGACGCAAACGGATGTACTTCCACCAACACAGTGAACATAGCTTCACCTACCGGATTAACTTTTTCTTCTCCTGTTATTACCAATGTAAATTGCTTCGGTAACAGCACAGGCGCGGCTGCCGTTGCCGCATTGGGAGGAACTGCACCTTATACTTATTTGTGGAATCCTACTAATCAAACCACTTCCACCGCCACCGGATTAACTGCGGGCGTTTACACTGTGACCGTTACAGATAATAACGGATGCATCATCAAAACGCTTGTGCAGATTACTCAACCCCCGCTGCTTGTCTCGGCTCTCTTTTCTCAAACAAATGTTTCCTGTTTTGGCGGAAGTAATGGTTCTGCAATAGTTTCTACTTCGGGCGGAACGCTTAACTATACATATCTCTGGAGCAATAATCAAACTACTGCTGCTGCTACAGGATTACCGGCAGGAAATTATTCTGTTACCATCACTGATGCAAAAGGGTGCACCAATTCTCTTTCAGTTTCCATTACTCAACCGCCTGCTCCGCTTGCTTCCACTTCTTCTTCAACAAATGTTTTGTGCTTTGGAGGAAACAACGGTTCAGCATCTGTAAATACAACAGGAGGAACAGGATTTTATACTTACTCCTGGAATCCGGTAGCGCCAAACGCACCTTCCATTTCAGGACTTACAGCAGGAAATTATTCCCTCACTACAGCAGACGCGAATGGCTGCACTGCAACAAACACTTTTATAATCACACAGCCGCCAGCAATTGTAACCGCCATTTCCGGAAATCCCAATAATTGCTTAGGACAGAATGTTACATTGAACGCATCCGTGCAGGGTGGAGTTCCGGCATATACTTATTCCTGGAATCCTTCTTCAGTAAATACAAACACTATTGTGATTTCTCCTTCAGCAAGCACTACCTACACATTAACGACTACCGATGCGAACGGATGCATCAATATTGCAACACAGTCAGTCACTGTATATCCTCAGCCCATCGCGGCTTTCAGCGCTCCTAATTCCTGTCTGAATAATGCAACAGCATTTTACGATTCATCTTCAGGAGGAGGAACAATCTGGTCGTGGAATTTTGGCGAACCCGCATCAGGTCCGAATAATATTTCTACTATTCAGAATCCAAGCCATACCTACGGAACCGCAGGAACATTTTCGGTTTCACTCAATGTATCTAATTCGTTCGGTTGTTCCGATTCTATTACACAAACTGTAATCGTGAACCCGCTTCCATCGGTGAGTTTCACATCCAATACTATTTGCTTCGGCAATACAACTACTTTCAGCAATTCTTCTTCCATTGCAACAGGAAGCATCATAAACTGGGCATGGAACTTCGGAGATCCGAATTCGGGTCCGAATAATATTTCCGGCTCTCAGAATCCTACGCATATATTTACTTCGGGAGGAACATTCAATGTAATTCTCACTGCCACTTCCGACAGCGGCTGCCAAAGCAATATCACGCTTCCCGTTACTGTGCTTCCGCTTCCTACGGCATCATTCGTTGCAACTATCGGATGCACCAACCTTCCGGTTTATTTTACCGATGCTTCTTCTCTTGCAACACAGTGGCTTTGGGATTTCGGAAATTTTTCCGGGACCTCCAACCTGCAAAACCCTAATTACACTTATCCCTCTCAGGGAAGTTATGTGGTTACGCTCATCGTAACTTCTGCGGGAGGATGCAAGGATACAGTTTCTGATACGGTGGATGTGAAACCATCACCAGTTCCTAATTTTTCTCCTGACAGCGTATGCGTGAGTTTCCCGACTTCCTTCCATGATCTGACTGTTGCTCCCGGAGGAACGATTGTAAGCTGGTTATGGAATTTTGGCGATGGTTCTTCGCCTGATACGGCTCAGAATCCCATACACACATATTTTCTTCCCGGTACGTATCTGGTTACGCTTACTACAACTTCCAACAATGGATGTACGAGCAGCATTACAAAAACTGTTGTTGTTTTTCCTCAGCCAACTGCGCTGTTTTCACTTTCGCCCAATCCTGTTTTAAATCTTGGCGATGTTGTTGAATTCACCGATCAGTCGTATTCTAACATCACAAACTGGTATTGGTATTTTGGAGACAGCAGCATTGTTTCTTTTGATCAGAATCCTTCACATGTTTTTAATGATACCGGAAATTTCATCATCACGCTTATTGTGCAGGACAATCATGGATGCATGGATACAATCGAGCATCCGCTTTATGTCAATGAATGGACATTTTATATTCCCAATGCGTTCACACCAAATGGCAATGGGAAAAATGATTTCTTTTTCGGGCAGGGAATCGGGATAAAAGAATATGAATTATGGATTTTCGACCGATGGGGAAATTCAATTTTCACCTGCAAAGTGAACGGGCTTCCGCAATCGTCTCCATGTCACTGGGATGGGAAAGTGCGTGGTGGAAATTCTGACCAGGTGGTTCAGGAAGATGTGTATGTCTGGAAAGTGCATTTGAAAAATGTGTTTGACGATGAACATAGCTATATAGGAACCGTTACAGTGGTGAAATAATTTTTTCACTTGATTCTCATCTTTTCTCCTTTCTCATTCTTTTTATCTTTGTGAAATGTCAACCGAAGAAGAAAAAAAATACTGCACAGATTCTGGAATTGAAATTCTGCGCGTGTATCCACCCCTCTCCTCGAGGAGAGGGGATGGGGGTGAGGCGCCAGGGCAATTTCCCTTCACACGCGGCATCCAGCCCGATATGTATAGGGGAAAACTCTGGACCATGCGCCAGTACGCGGGATTTTCTACCGCAGAAGAATCCAACAAGCGTTACAAATATTTACTGGCGAATGGAACAACCGGACTTTCCGTTGCATTTGATCTGCCGACACAGATAGGATATGATTCCGACCATGCGCTTGCTGAAGGCGAAGTGGGAAAATCAGGAGTGGCAATTGATTCTCTGCGCGACATGGAAATTCTGTTTGACGGAATTAAACTGGAAGACATCACTACTTCCATGACGATCAACTCCACTGCTTCTATTTTGCTTGCGATGTATATTACACTGGCGAAAAAGCAGGGAGCCGATATCAAAAAAATTTCCGGCACTATCCAGAATGATTTGCTGAAAGAATATGCTGCACGCGGAACGTACATCTATCCGCCTAAAGCATCAATGAGAATTATTACTGACATTTTTGAATACTGCTCCAAAGAAGTTCCAAAGTGGAATACAATTTCTGTTTCGGGCTATCACATCCGCGAAGCTGGCTCCACTGCCGTGCAGGAACTTGCTTTCACCCTCGCAAACGGAAAAGCATATCTGAAAGCCGCGCTCGAAAGAAAACTCGACATAAATGTTTTTGCAAAACGCATTTCATTTTTTTTCAATGCTCATAATAATTTATTTGAGGAAGTGGCGAAGTTCCGCGCAGCGCGCAGAATGTGGGCAAAGATCACCAAAGAACTTGGCGCAACCGATGAGCGCGCGATGATGCTTCGCTTTCATACGCAGACAGGCGGAAGCACGCTCACCGCGCAGCAGCCGCATAATAATGTTGTGCGCGTAACCATTCAGGCGCTGAGCGCAGTGCTTGGCGGAACGCAGTCGCTGCACACGAATAGTTTTGACGAAGCACTGAGTTTGCCTACTGAAGAAGCCGCGCGTATTGCGCTGCGCACACAGCAAATAATTGCTTATGAAAGTGGTGCAACTTCAACTGTTGATCCTTTGGGCGGCTCTTATTTTGTGGAAGCGCTTACCGATGAAGTGGAAGCAAAAGCTTGGGAGTACATCAACCGCATTGATGCGATGGGCGGTTCTGTTCCCGCCATTGAACAGGGATTTATGCAGAATGAGATTGCTCGTTCTTCCTATGAGTATCAGGATAAAATCGAGAAAAAAGAAAAAATAATTGTGGGGTTGAACAAATTCACTGCGGAAGAAAAACCGCAGGAAGATGTTTTCTCCATAGATGATTCCGTAAGAAAGGTTCAGGTTGAGAAAATACAAAAGGTTAAGTCAGAACGAAATAATGAAAAAGTAAAAACCTCGCTTGCTAAAATTGAAGAAGCCGCGCGCAGCACAAATAATTTAATGCCGCTTATTTTGCAAGCTGTAGAAAATTATGCAACACTTGGCGAGATTGCAGATACCATGCGCAAAGTTTTTGGGGAGTTCAAGTAATCCAGTATTTATTGGAAGGTGTTATTTTTCTACAGAAAATATTTCTGCAATCTTAATTTAACTATTAGACATTATTCATAATAAGAAACAATATGTATGATGTCATTTCGACCGCAGGGAGAAATCCCCTTATCCGAGAAGGAGATTTCTCATCCCGCGCTTCGCGGGATGAGAAATGACAAATCCAAATAAACCCCGTACGATAGTAAATCATCCAACCTGCCTGCGGCAGGCAGGCGGGGTAAACATCTATTCTGAATAATGTCTAATCAAATAAATATTTCTTACACCAATTAAATGATTCTTCAATGGCTTTATCTAATGTGGCGCCAAAAAAAATATGACCTTTCCCGCTCATAATTAATAACGAATTAATAACCTTAAATTTATCAAGTTTGTTTTTAAAATCCTGCGCGTTGCAAAACGGAACACCAATATCATTGGTCCCGTAAATAAGCAAGGTTGCGGGGCAATCTGGTGATACCACCCAATAAGGTGAGGATTCTTTCCATGCAAGAGAATCCAATGAGCCAGCAATATCTGCTCCTGTATATTTCTTAAAAACAAGATGAGATGCCGGAATTGATAACTGAGTTGTATCAATAAAATTCAGTGGACCTGCCCATGATACGCATGCCTTTATTTTGTGTTCGTTATTGTGAGTATAGGCGGTCATCATTGCTAAATGCGCCCCTGCACTATGCCCCATAATTCCAATATGAGTGGTGTATAGTGAGCCCCAAAATTAGGACAGGTAGTTAAGTTGGGAAAACCTTAACTTAACCTTTAAAACCTGTACTATGGAAAACAAAAGATCAAGACGAAAATTCAGCGCGGACTTCAAAGCCAAAGTG
>Ga0334722_10007986_pt1 | contig 10172 bp, 1 predicted proteins | sample C3_bottom_MG_FD_207210 | JGI IMG/M metagenome (GOLD analysis project Ga0334722, IMG submission 207210) | Sediment microbial communities from Yellowstone Lake, YNP, Wyoming, USA - C3_bottom | ecosystem: Environmental > Aquatic > Freshwater > Lake > Sediment | place: USA: Wyoming | collected... | reverse complement strand
CTTAGCAAAGACTGACAAAAAATACGATGTTATCGTTATGGTGATTGACGATCCGCAAGCGTTAGCATCGACAGATTTGTATACAAGCAATGCTTTTAAAATATATCAAGCAAGACTTGATCAAAATGGCTTTTTTACCTTTTTGCCGATTATACAAGATGTTTATTGTCTAGACGTTTTCTACTATTCTCTTAGGGACGTTTTTCCCTATGTTTATCTTGAAAATAAAGATTTTCAGCAAATGTTCTTGGCATCTTTGCAAAAAAAAGATCTTTCAGATTATCTTCCGAACCATATTACTGACATAAATTCTTTAGATAGAAACGTTTTGCAAAAATGCTATTCTAACAGGCTGAAATTGTAGTTGCGTCCCATTTACCACTATGTTATATTGGAAAGGAACACCCGTGAGGGTTGGTTTTCAGTGTATAATTTGCAAAAATTATACTAATTGACCTAATTACTCTAATTATTCTAAAGAATGACCAATGAAAAAATATTCAACCTTGAAGAAAGAACAGCGAAATTTGGGGAATCGATTCTTAAGTTTGCTCTTAAAATTCCAAAAAATTCAGTTACAATACCGATTATTGCTCAGCTCGTGAGATCAGGAACCGCAGTTGGAGCTTTGTATTGTGAGGCCGATGATGCAGAGTCGGGGAGAGATTTCACACATAAGATAGGAATTTGCAAGAAAGAGGCGAGGGAGACAAAACATTGGTTAAGAATGATAGTGGTTGTTTGCCCCGAGTTGAAAAAAGAAGCGCAGATTTTGTGGCAAGAATCGAAGGAATTAAACCTTATATTTAATGCTATCACCAAAAAAATTGAGCAAAAAAGAAAATTGGTAATTAAGTAATTGGGATTTATTTAGGTCAATTAGGTTAATTAGAATAATTCAGAAATAATTTTTTTATTCTCAGGAGGGAAATGCCTAAAGGAGAGGGACTATATCCAGCGCCTACTAAAAGCGTTCGAGACCTCGATGCGCGTATTGCTGAAATACAAAAAGGAACACGCGCAACTGTTCCGGCAATGATTCCTTTGCATGATATTTTGCGCCAAAAATTCGGTTGGTACTACAAATGGTCAACCTGGCCTGCGGCAAAATTCATCAATATCTTGATCTTAATTGTCTATTTAGGCGGAGCCAGCTTCTTTGCCTATAATTTTTTGCATGGAGCAAGAACAGCTTTGGCGGCAACAACGACTTATAACACCGTTGGTAATACTAATCCTGCTGACGCGGTCCATCCTAAAGCAACTTATGGCAACACTGAAGCCAATCCAATGACAGGTACAGAAGTTACGACGGCGAACTATACTACAATGGGTACAACCGATACTTCATTTTATTCGACTGCCGGCTCGGTGGCTGTGCCTTATCAACAATTTCGTTTTTATGTAGCGGCTAACTTTAATCTTGCTCAAATTACCCAAATTACTGGTAACAATGTTGGTTATGCGACTGTCGCTACGGCTCCTTATCGAAATTTCAAGATTTGGAACAGGAACACAACTGCATGGGAAAGCTTAGGGACTTCGAGTTCGGCCGCTTCGCCAGGCGATACAATAACCGGCTCAGTAACAACTACTTCCACAACTGTTTATAATTATGTAGATCCTACAACGAGATATATTTATTTCGAAGTATTGGGAAATGCCTATATGGCCGCTGGCAACACTATCTTTACCGATAAGGTCGACACGACCTTGACTTACGGCGTTCCTCCCGTCGCACCGACAATTACTTCACCAAACGGCAACGAAAGCTGGCCGCTAAATAGTTCAGCAAATCCCGTCACTTGGACCGGTTCAATGACCAATCAGGTAGAAGCTACAAATGTTTATCAATCCGATAATTTCAATGATAATAATTCCACCAATATTGGATTACTTTCGGATAATGGGTTAACTACTGCTGAAACTGGAGGGGAGATAAAAATTTCCGGTACGGCCGGGCCGGCTCAGTCTGGCTCAAGGGCAGTTTCATTGACAACAACCGGTGGTCCTCAAAACTTGGTTTATCAGGTCAAGATGAAAGTTGCTACCGTTCCATCACCAGCGACGACCTCTAATTACGATTTGAGGGTCTATAATAATGCCGGTACCCGTTTAGTTCAGATTTATTGGCAAAACAACCAATGGATATCGAGTTATAATGACGGCGCATGGCACACAGTAGCCACATCAGGTAACTATGGCAATGAAACCACGGAGTTTAAGACTCTAAAGATTATGGTTAACAACACTATCCAGCGTTATCAATTTTTCGTTTATGATGCAGACGGGACGGAGCATTCTTTGGACGGAGTTGGTTTTGATCTGACTAACGGTGGAGTATCTAACGACACCTTTGCTTGGCTTCTTGTTAATGGAGTTATTGGCGATACAATAGATGTCCGTTACGATGATTTCATGGTTTATCCGGTGAATTCTTTATTAAGTGAAAATTTCGACTCGTATACAAATGGCTCCACTCTTAATAGCCAAGGCGGCTGGACCACAGTCGGAGAATCGACATATGGCACTGTCACGGTTTCCAACGCTCAATCAGTTTCCGCTTCTAACTCCGCACTGTTAACAAAAAATACAACTTCCGGCAATATTTATTCTTATAAAACATTTACCACCTCGAATAATAATATTATTTGTGATACTAGTTTTAGAGCGGCCCAGACAACCGTTCCTTATGACATTTGTCGTATGCAAGATGTTGGTACCCTAAGAGCTTTGGTGAGATTTAGTAATGACGACAATATTTATGGCTATAATGGGGTAACGGCTACAAATATTCAAAGCACTTATTTGGCAAACACTTGGTACCATGTCAAAGTAATTGCTGATAGTCAAAGAAAAACTTACGACATTTATATCGATGGTGTTTTAAAGGCGAAAGATTACGCTTTTTATGATGCTACTGCCGCACAAATTACACAGGTAATGATGTTATCCTTTGGCACTACGGCAGGAACGGGTTATTTTGACAACACCCAAATTTATTCAGAATTTAAACAAATTTCCGGACTTTCGGCTTCGGGAACCAGCCAAACATGGAATACCACCGGTTGGGCGGCAGGAACTAAATATTTAGCGAGAGCCAGAACTTTGAGCAGTGGTCTATTTGGTCCGTGGGACTATTCCGACAATGTTTTTAGATTAGGTATGCCCCAAACACCGACAGTGACTGCTCCCAACGGTGGAGAAACTGTCAGTGGTACAACAAGTGCGACTTGGAATACGGCGGAATCGGGGAGCTACTATCAAGCCGACGCCCAAAATATGACAGTTTATGATAATTTTGACGATAATTCTATGGGAGCCGACTGGACTGCAGATGGTACCGACGGCGGCATATCTGTGGCAGAGACAGGAAGTGAAATCAAAATATCAGGTACTACGAATACAGCAACAACTAAGTATCCTAAAATTAAGGCGACTAACGAATCGGCGGTTAGCGGAACTGTTATTTTTCAAGGGAAATTTAAGGCAGTAACTCAAGTTACAGCAAATTCGCCTGTTGATTTTGAAATTCGAACTACAGTTCCTGGCAACCGTTATTGGGGCATGCAATACACGACCAGTGGCTGGCGTTTTGGTTATTATAACGGCAGCACCTGGGCTTGGAGCGGTTATACTGTGGTTGGAAATGAAACGATCGAATATAAGACTTTCAAGGTTATTTACAATCCATTTAATGGCAAGGGTTACGGTTTTGTCTATGATGCTGATGGGACAGAACATTTCATTGGGGCAAGTTCTGGAGGAGATATTGCTGATGGCGCAAATTATCGAACTTGGGTATATGTAACACAGAATGCCAACGGTATTGTAATAGATACCAGGATCGATAACCTCATGTTGTATTCGGCCAATTCTATAGCAAGTGATAATTTCGATTCATATGCCAACGGCTCAACTCTTTCCGACCAGGGCGGTTGGACGACTACCGGTGAAAGTACTTATGGCACAGTTACAGTTTCTAATGCTCAATCTGTTTCCGCTTCTAATTCGATGTTGATAACAAAAAACACCTCTAGCGGTAATCTCTATACCACCAAAAGCTTGACGGCTAGTAACAATACAATTACCTGCGAAGCAGATGTGAGACCGGCCCAAACTACTGTGACTTTCCAAGCATGCAGGCTGCAGGATTCAGGAACTATTAGAGCATTAGTTACATTTAGTACTAATGGTTATATCTATGGTTATAACGGTACAGGGAACTATACAATGCAAACCTATTCAGCAAATGCTTGGTACCATGTCAGGGTGGATGCCAATATGCAGACTAAACAATACAGTATTTATATCGATAATACTCAAAAAAGCTCAAATCTTGCTTTTTATAGTTCTAGTGCTGCTCAGATAAATCAGGTTGCGTTCTTATCGAACGGTACGACGGCAGGGACTGCCTATATCGATAATGTTCAGATTTATTCGGACTTTAAACCAATTAGTGCTTTGACAGCCCAAGATGCAACTTCAGCCTCGTGGGACACTTCAAGCTGGACAGATGCTGCAAAATATCTAATGAGAGTTCGTGCTTTAAGAACCGACACAAATGCTTTCGGCGACTATGATTATTCAAACGCAACATTTACCATCGGTCAGGTTCCGGCACAACCTTCAATTACGCAACCGACAGCTGACTTAACCGGAGTTGCAGTTAATCCAACCGTGACTTCGTCGGCTTATTCCGGCAGCGGTTCCCATGTTTCTTCCGATTGGGAAATTTACGACAATGTTGGAATGGGTGCGGGAACCCGGGTTTGGTATAAGACTGGCGATACAACCAATAAGGTAAGTATTGATGTAACTGCTGGCAACGGCACCTTTGAAAATGCTTTAGCCGGTCAAACTGCTTTGGCCTTGAACACTCAATATTGGGTAAGGGTTCGTCATACAAACGGTAATGGCAGTTCTACTTGGAGCGGACTAATTCACTTCACGACAACAGCGGGAACGCCTCCGATTGCACCGACGGGGGTAAATATCAATACGGTTTCGACTACTGGTTTTACTGTTAATTGGACCGATGCTTCTTCTGATGAAGATGGGTTTAAAGTCTATATTTCAACGGCCGCGCCTTCATCTCCGGGCGATTGTTCAACAGCGACTTATCCGGCGGCAGGAAGCCCCGATTACACCACCGCCGCGGGTGCTACGTCGCAAGATGCAAGTTCGCCTGCAAAAAATATTAATACCCTTTATTGTGCTAAAGTGGTATCTTTTAAGAACGCCGGTGGTCCGTCTACGCCCGCTTATTCCTCGCCAATTTATACTTTGGCAAATCCTCCCGGAACGCCAACGGTTAACACACCCACGGCGAGCTCTCTTACTATTATTATTAATCAAGGTTCTAATCCTGCCGGCCCCGCGCCAGCTGACGATACCGATTATGCTGTCACTTGCGACAACGGTTCTCATTGGGCAGCAGCCGACGGCAGTGCTTGCACAAGCGTTACAGAAGTTTGGCAGACATATTCCGGTTGGGGAAGCGGTACCGGTAAAGTTCTCTCCAATCTTAGCGTTAATACTTCTTATACATACAAAGTCAAAGCTCGAAATGGGGAAGACACCGGCACGGCGCTTTCCTCCGCGAGTACTCCTAAATACACTTTGGCCGATACGCCAGTTGCGCCGGCGGTTACTAATGTTGCCGGTACCGACACGGACAGATTAAATATTGCAATTCAAGCAGACACCAATCCGTCTTCGACTGAATATGCAATTTCCTGTGATAACGGTACTAATTTTATCAATGCTTCTGACAGCAGTTGCGGAACAATTGCCGATACAGTTAATTTTTGGAAAACAGCGGCGGGTTGGGGGACTTTTACTAAAACCAACCTTTCCGCCAATACCAACTATCCGTATAAAGTTGAAGCTCGAAATGGCGATAAAACTGGAACTGCGCTTTCGACCTCGAACTCAAAATATACCCGAATTGAAGCGCCAACAACGGTTACGATTGGTACGGTGATGGGCACTACTATTACTATGTCAGCCGCCGGTAGTATTTCCAATCTTTCTTCCGGCTCGTCAGGATTGCAATTTACCGAAACCTTGCATAACTCCGGTTATGGCGCGCAAACTGGTTTTGCTAATGCAACGCCACCGAACGACTGGACAAAAATAAATAATGGCACAATTACCGACACAGGACTAACTGCCTCGACAGAATATCGTTATAATGTTAAAGCAAGAAACGGCGACGGAACGGAAACTGCCCCGACAACTCCTGATGTCAGCCAAACAACTACCACACTTGCGCCGCCGACAGCACCTGCCAGTGTTAATCTAACAACTGACCTTACAACCCACATAACTGTTAATTGGACGGATTCTTCTTCCAACGAAACCGGCTTTAAAGTTTGGGTTTCGACCCTTGCGGCAGATAATTGCAACGCCGCAACTTACAATGGCAGCCCCGATATAACTGCTGCCGCCAATGCAACTTCGTGGGAAAAAACCAGCGGCCTTACGATAAATACCCGTTATTGCGCTAAAGTAATTGCTACTAATAACGACGGCGATTCTTCGCCTACGTACGCCTCGCCGGCATACACTCTCGCGAATCCTCCTGGAACATCGGCTCTGACAGTTGTTTCTACATCTTCCATTAATGCCGTATTGAATGAAAATGGCAACCCCGGCGCTCAAACAATTAATTTTTCGCCCACGAGCGATATACTGGCTGAGAATCATCCTAATTCTAATAATTATACTGTAGTTGACGATCCGGTTGGCGCCCCCAACGATGCCGATTTTGTTTGGAATATGGCCGGAGATCCGCCTGGGTATTTGACGGATGTCTATGGAGTAACGCTTAGTACAATTCAACCGACAGACGTTATCAATTCAGTGACTGTTCATCTTCGTAGCCAAAAGACTGGTGTTGGGGTTTGGGTAAAGCCGGTAATCAAAGAAAATGGAACAACTACATCGGGCACTCAAAACAATCCGCCGGCATCTTTTACTGATTATTCTCAAACATGGACAACTAAACCATCCAATAGTACTGCTTGGACTTATGCAGACATTTCCAGCGGTTTTGGGATCGGTGTCCAGCAACAAGTACCCGGCTCCGGAACAGGCCCAGACACTTCTCAGGTTTATGCGACGGTTAGCTATACTACCCCCAGCTATAAAGAAACGGAATATGCTTTTGGCGTTGATATCGCTGAAAATAGCGGCGCGGGTAACGGTGCGGTTGATACAAATGGTTGGGTGCAATCAAACGGCGCAATAGGCGGTGCATCAGCTTCATGGAAAACATATGTAAACTGGGGCGGAGCATCAGGCACAAATGTGACTGGTTTAAACGTTAACACCAACTATAAATTTATTGTCCAGGCCAGGAATGGCGATAACACTGCTACCACCTTTAACGCGGGAGATTATTTATATACTCTGGCTATGACGCCGGCTGCGCCTAATCTTTCAGCGGCAACAACATCATCAATTACAGTTACTCTAGATACAACCTGCAGAAATGGCAATCCGACTGGTCCCGCGCCTGCAGGCGATACTAACTATGCGATTTATAATCAAACTTTAGCCAAATATTTAGGTTCTAATGGTACTGCTGATCAATCTTCTGAAGTCTGGCAGACTTATTCTGCTTGGGGAGGGGCAGGCGGTATTGCTAATAATAGTCTTACTTCGAACACAAGTTACACTTATTCAGTCAAAGCTAAAAATGGCAACAATGTTCTCACGGCTCTGGGTTCGACAAACAGTCTTTCGACTACATCAAATCCAAATATATCCGGGAGTTCTACTCTTAGAGCCGGCACGGTACGTGTGGCAGTTAATGGTGCTTTACAGGCGCAAACTGGGACGATTTCCGCGGTGAACGGTACCTGGACAATTAGTTCGGTAGCCGTTCTTACTGGCAATATTTTCACAGTTTTTATTAGCGACGCGACTGTCGCCAATGAATCAACGGCGGTGGCAAAATATGATGGCACGGGCGATGTAACGGGCATGGTTTTGAATCCTCATATTCTGTCCATTGGTAGCGCCGATAATCAAAGTATCGCTGTTTCCGATTTAACTTCTCATGACTACGATCATGACAACGACACTCATATTATGTTTACTTCCGATTCCAGCACTTTGAATGTCGACGGCGGTTCGGCCTATTCTGATGAAACAATCAACATTCTTGCGAGTAACACCCTTACAATCGCCGGCACGGAAACTTTAACGACGGTTAACAATACCATAAACGGAACTTTAACTGCCGCCGGCAATGCGACTTTCACTGTAACCGGTGTTTGGACGCAAGTTGGAACATTTACCTCCGGTACAAAAGCATTTACTGTCGGTAGTTACACACAATCTAACGGTACTTTTACTGGCGATAGTTTGCCTAGCCTTATTGTCAACGGCACTTTTGCGCTTTCGACCGGCACTTTTAAAGCCCCAACAACTTTAACCTTGAAAAATACCTTTAACCGTACCGGCGGCACTTTCACTCATAATTCGGGCACTGTCCAATTTTTGGCTAATACTAATTATAGTATTATTCCCGGTACGTCTTTAACTTTTAATAATGTTATTTTTGATGATGCCACCGGCAGTGCTCAGGCCATTACTATTACCGCTGGTTTTACCGTCCATGGATATTTATCAGTAAGGAACACGTCCGCAGGCGATTATGCCTATACAGTTCTTGGTACAAGTTCGCCAACAATTGCTGTTGATGGTTATATGGAATTTCCAGACAATTCGCCTCGCACAGGGGTTGTTGATTTTGGTGGCTATCCTGGTCATAGTGGTGATCCTGGGGAGGCCCCGACATTCACTGTCACTCTTAATGCCAGCAATGGTACCGGAAACTTTTCCATCTCTGACGCAGAAGCCAATATGTATGCCAACCTCAACTTCACCAGTACCACTGTCAACCAATCAATCACTCAAGCTGCTGGCACTACAATTGCTTATGGTACATGGACAATTAATAAGAGTGGAAAATCTGCCATTTTGGCAACTGATCTTTCAGGAAGCCAACTAATGATTATTTCGGCTGGAACTCTTGATCTTGCAACTTTCAACCTGACTTCTGGCGACTTTACCCAATCTGGAGCAAGCACTGTCACAACCAGAACCGCCGGCTCAACCGGGACAGTTACTATTAATGGTGACTTTACTTTGTCTGGTGCATCGAGCGCTTTTACATCGCCAAATGGTGCTATGACCGTGACCCAAACATTTAATTTATCTAATGGTACTTTCACAGCGACCACTAATACTCTTACTATCAAAAATACTTTTAACCGTACTAGTGGAACCTTTACCCACAATTCGGGTACAGTCAAGTTCTTAGCCGATAATACCTACAGTATTATTCCCGGCACATCCCTTGTCTTCAATAATCTTACTTTTGATGAGGTCAATGCCCCGGGAACAATCACCATAGGTGACGACTTTACTGTCCATGGCAACTTATTAGTCAACAATACTGCTAGTAATACATATATGGTTAGTGCTACCACTAATCCGACCATCACTGTTGATGGCAATATGAACTTCCAAACTAATGCGCAGACAGGAGCGATTAATTTCGGCGGCTTAGGTGGCGGCATGGGTGAACCAGGTTCTGCTCCAACCTTTACCGTTACTCTTAATGCTTCTAACGGCAATGGCACGGGCAACTTTACCATCTCCGACAACGAAGCCAATATGTTTGCCAATCTCAACATGACCAGCACTTCTTGGAACCAGAATATTACTCAAGATGACGGCACAATAGCTTACGGCACTTGGACAATCAACAAGACTGGTAAATCGGCTCTCATGACCAAACTTCTTAATGGCAGCATGGATATTGTTCTTTCTAATGGCACTTTAGATCCGGCAGGTTTCAACTTAACTGCAGGGGACTTTACTCAGTCGGGAGCCAATACTACTTTTTCTGGCACTACCGGAACGGTAACGGTTACCAACTTTTCACTCTCTGGCAATCCGAGCACCTTTACTGCTTCTAATGGCGGCATGACAGTTAATGGTACTTTCACTGAATCTAATGCCAACAGTACTTTTACTGCTCCTACCGGTACTCTTACTATTAAGAACACTTTCACTCGTAGTGCCGGCACCTTTACTCACCATTCAGGAACCGTCCTTTTCTTAGCGGTCAATGCCTACTATATTACTTCAGG
>Ga0334722_10007985_pt1 | contig 10173 bp, 7 predicted proteins | sample C3_bottom_MG_FD_207210 | JGI IMG/M metagenome (GOLD analysis project Ga0334722, IMG submission 207210) | Sediment microbial communities from Yellowstone Lake, YNP, Wyoming, USA - C3_bottom | ecosystem: Environmental > Aquatic > Freshwater > Lake > Sediment | place: USA: Wyoming | collected... | reverse complement strand
TCTATTGATGTTATTAAACAATATGCAATTTTTCCTGGTAGCGCCTATATCCCGAAAGAAGAACTATCGGCTTTAGATTTTCTAAAGAAGCAACCGCCAGGGGCCGTATTAACTTCACTATATGACCCTTCTTTAAAGAAAACAAAAAGTCCAAATGATCTATTTAGAGCAGAAGACTCAGCTTATGTTTCAGCTTTTACTGGGAAGCAATCATATTTTGCCGGAGCGACGCCATTGACTCTTATGGGGATAGAGGTAAATAGGAGACGGGATCAGATTAGAAACCAAGACTGTTCAATTTTAAAAAATGTTGATTATATCTACGAAGTTCATCTAGAAACATCCAGATGGTCATTTAGTAGTTGTCAAAATAAAGTAATTAAAGTTATCTACTCAAATGATGAAGTAACTATTTTTAAAGTATCTCAATAGGTAGTATTTTCCGGCCTATCAAAAAGCAGGTATTTAAAGTTTGCCCACTGTTTTTCGGTAATTTTTGGCAAAATTGATTTTAAAATAAATAAGCGAGTAGGTGTCCCAAGACTATTAATCTGTACATATTTTTCATCAAGGTATAGTTTGACAAAGTAGGGTAAACTATTAAAAGGGTCTCCATTAACGACAAATTCTGCTGGGTGGTTTTTAAAAACATTTATAAATCTTGCTTTGTCTTCGGGAATACTAAATTGCCAACCATAATATTCTATCTGACGGGTCGCTAAATCAGTTTCTGAGACCCAGTGAATCAAATTATCGCTTGGAAAAGCTATAAGACGGTCTCCTGATTTATCAATTGCTTTAATTGCTAATCCGTACTTGTTTATATCATGAAAATTAATATCATTTTCTGTCATAACATTTTTTTTGACTTTAAAAGGAGTTGCAGCTACAAAATTTACATAAATGACGGTAAAAACCAGTGTCAGTGTTATGAAACTTTTTAAATGAGGACTGACATTCTTTATTTTTTTCTTGAATATTGGTAATAGAACGATTGGAATAAATAAATAAACCCCCAACCATGGTAATAAATGAAAATTTGTGAATTTTATTTGGCTTTCACGATTATTCAATGAAACAAGACAAAACAAAACGAATAAAAATAAAAACGTTTTTTTGTTTCTAATAAATATAAATAAATAAAAAATATAAATAAAAATAAAGACAATAGTTAATACTTCCATAGGATTTGGATTATTATGAAAAGAAGTAAATGGTAAAAAGATCATTTTTACGTAGCCTAAAAATGAATTTACCTTATCCATATATGGTAGGTAATATTTAAAGTTATAAGTAAACACCTCTTGGATATAGTATTTAAAAGGAACGAAAATAAAAAGTATTGCAGTTAACAAAATGGCTGGTAAAACAAGGTAGCTAATATCTTTAATATTTTTTCGATAAAAGAATAAAAGTGCGATATTTAGTAAAAAAATTGTCGGCCACATTTGAAGCAATAGAAATACACCTGTAAAAGTAGCAACAGAAAAAAGAATTAATTCATATTTTTTTAACTCTTTGCCCAATAATAGTTTTTTAACAACAATACCAAATAAAAAAATCATAGGGTAAACCGCTAACGATTCTCCGAGGAGTAAGTTTCCCAGAAACCAGAATTTAGTAATTTCAAATATAAGCGTAAATATGATTACACCAGGTCCAAAAATAAACAAATATAAAATATTAAAGAAAAGAGAATAGGCGAGTATCATTAACCGTTGTCTATTAACAAAAGTGAAGATACTATTAGCCTTAAATATCTTTTGACCTAAACTACTAAAATAATAATTCAACGGTTGGTGCACGACAGAAATATCCTTATACAGCTGCTTACCATGAATAAGAAAATACCCTCCGATCATATGGTCATTTTCATCAGCAAAACGATCCGTTTGGGCATAATTTACCGTTACTTTATAAAGATTGTAGGAGTGAAAAATAAAGACGATTAATGATAAAATCAGTAAAAGTTTTTTCACTTATTTTTTAAAAATTACTGGGTGTTTGTAAATGTTGAATCGACCAAGCATAAACATGAAACCCCAATAAAGACAACCAAAACCGTAGGTAGTACTTCTCATAAAGTTGATAGACGATGCTTCAGCAAAATATTTTGTCGGACAACTCAATTCACCAATTTTGAATTTATGAGCCATAATCTGAACAAGAACTTGATTGTCAAAAATAAAATCATTTGAATTTTTCTTATATGGAATTGTTGTTAATACTTTGCGACTATAAGCACGTAAGCCTGTGTGGTATTCAGATAACTTGGCACCAGTCATAATGTTTTCCACTAAAGTCAACATGCGATTAAACACATATTTATACATTGGCATTCCGGCTCGAAGTGAATCTCCTGACAGTATTCTTGACCCAAGAACACAGTCGTACAGTCCAGTTTTAATCATTTCAACCATTGGAGCGACAAGTTCCGGGGAATATTGATAGTCGGGGTGGACCATAACAACAACATCAGCGCCAGCTTTTAAAGCTTGGTCGTAGCAAGTCTTTTGATTACCACCATACCCAAGATTTTTTTCATGTACAAATACTTTCAGTTTAATTTTCTTTGCCAGCTTTACAGTATCGTCCTTGCTTTTATCATCAACCAAAATAATTTCATCTGCATAATCCTCGGGAATTGCATCAATAGTTTTTTGAAGAGTGCGAGCAGCGTTATAAGCGGGAAGGACAATGACCGTTTTCAATTTTTTCATAATCCAAATAAATTTAAAATAATGGATAAAATTTTAATTTTAAATTTGTTCATATTATATAATAATTTCTTGTTAATAAGCCAATAATTAGTATCTTTTAATCCCTGCCAGTAAAATTTTTGTACCTCTTTGTTTACATCTTGTTGGTCTATCTCAAAATATTTTTTCTCTTCCCAATAAAAAACATAAACTAAAATGTAATAAAACATCTGCAAAATAGAAAGCACAAACCCATGAGTTCCGTCTTTATATCCTTCACCAGCAAAATACCGGCTAAAGAATTCATTTAAAGATTTTTTAAAAGTCTCGCCCAATGTGATCTGATTATTTTCAAGTACAGCTTTTTTTGCTTCTGCTTTTGCATAACGCAGTGACTTTTCAAAATATTCGCTCAAGTTTTTGTAATTATAGTGAGTAATTGTAAAAGTCTCTGTCGCAGGTAACTCAAAACCTTGGCCTGTTGTCAGTGGTATCGGATGAATATTTTTTGGCCAAACAACGTGATCTTTCTTAAAAAAGCGTAACTGATAGTCGGGAAACCAACGCGAATGTTTAATCCACTTACCAAAGATAAAATTTTTTCTTGGAATGTAAAAATAATCAAATTTGTCTATGTTTTTTTCGAACAACTTAAAAGCGGCTTTTGGAAAAATTTCATCAGGATCAAGATAAAGAATATATTTTCCTTTGGCTTTTTGCTTTAAATCCTCTTTTATAACGTCGGCAAAAGGGATTGACTCATCAAGTGGAAATATTTTAATTTTGCTATTCTTTTTTAATTTGCTTTCAAGTGCGTCTGGGACATTAATTGTCCCTATTATTATTTCACTCACATATTCTTCAATTGAAGATAGTGATTGGTTAAGATAGGTAGGATTACCTTTTATGACGATGATTGCTGTAATATCATTCATAAATGAATAGTTTTTTAAACTCACTAATTATATCAATTTTGAAGATAAAGGTAATCGACATAAGATAAACAAGGCCTCCAAACCCAATTAATGCTGCAAAAGTAAAAGGATTGACAGCGATATGTGATTTTATAAAGAGGATAATAATCCCCATGATTACACCAGAAATTACCCCCTGATAGACTGGTTTAACGAAAGAAAATGGAATAATTTGTTTTGCCTTGGTAATTACGGCAAAACAAGCAAATGACAGTATAAATTGTACTAAAGGAAATCCATAGTATCCGAATAATTTCGAAAGAATTGGTGTTAATATCCAAGTGGCGACAGTCCAGAAAATCATAAAATAGAAGGATATTTTCACTTTCCCTAAGGCGTTAAATAGATTTGTAAAAGGAGTAGAGTAGGAAGATAAAAAGGCGGCAAAACTAAATAGATAAAATAAAGGTAAGGCAGGCGCCCATTTACCGTATTTTGGCATAATTTCGACAAACATATTCATAGTTAATGCCATGCCTATCATGACAGGTGCCAAAAGCAAAGTTTGATAATGAAGAATTTTTTCAATGAGGCGTTTCACTTTATCTTTATCATGTTGAATACGTGATAAGACTGGGAATAGTACTCGACTGATATTATCCATGATTATTCTTATAGGAGCTTCTGCCCATTTTTTTGCCCAACCGATATAACCTAATGCTTCAAAACCTAAAATTTTACCCAAATACAATGTAATTAAATCATCTTTAAAAAGAGCTAAAAATGAATTTGCCTGAAAAGGTAACCCAAAAGATAATAATTGTTTTAAATTAGTGACTTTTATGCCGACTCGAGGTTTCCAGAATGAAATAGAGTAGATAAGGACTACGCCAACAAAAGATCTTAAAAGCACAGCAATAGTAAAGCTATTTAATGAAAAACCCATCAAACCTAATATGATAACCGCAATGTAAAAAACAGTATTTTCAACAACACCGACAAAAACTATCTTCTGAAACTGCACTTTTCTTTCCAAAAAAATTGATGGAATAGTTTTTAAAGAGGAAAGGAAAAAGCTGGCAAGAAGCGCCCAATATAAATATATACCATCAGGCGGGAGTTTATAAAAACTCTGTATAAAAGAGGTGGCAAAAAAACCAATTGTAATGATAGTTATAATCATCAGTTGTTGTACGGTAAAAGTGGTCGAAACATCATCGTTAGTCACTTCTTTCTTTTGGACAAGTGAAGCGGCTAAGCCAATATCGGAAAAGTAGTTTAGTAGAGCGATTATTGAAAGAACAGTAATATATATACCGAAAATTTTTGGAGAAAGAACAATTGTTAAAACCAGGTTAGCGCCAAGACCAAGAGCGGCCGAATAACCACTTTGAAAAAATAGACTAAGAGTACTTAAGACACTGCTTTTTTTGAGTTGTTTCGCGTCTTCATTCATAAACTAATTTAAAATAGTAAAATATAGTATGAGAAAATCGGTTTCGAGCTTTTTTATCAACTTGTTTCTCGTCTTTATTATAACAATTCCTTCGTTTCTTATCCTCCTAAATAATAAATATTTCACTATGCATGACGATCAGCATATTGCCCGTTTATTTTTACTAGCCAAGGGTATTTCAGAGGGCCAGCTCTATCCTCGCTGGGTAGATATGCTTGGATTTGGGTTTGGGTATCCGCTTTTTAACTTTTATCCACCTTTGATCTATTATGTCTCTTTGGTGTTTCATTTTTTTGGTTTTTCTTATATATGGTCGGTTAAGTTAATGATAATAACAGGCTTCGTTTTAGCGGCTCTGGGGATGTTTTATCTAGTAAAAGAAGCCTCAGGAAAAGCTTCTGCCTATTTGGGAGCGGCCGCATATACATATTTTTTATATCATTCGGTAACGGTCTATATTAGAGGTGCTTTAGCTGAATTTTTTACTTTAGCCATATTGCCTTTTGTGTTTTTGGGTCTAATTAAATTAGCTAAAAAGGTTAACCTGAACTCATCTTTATTCTTTGGTGTATCTCTTGCTCTTTTAGTCTTATCTCATCCTTTAATCGCTTTTCCGTCATTAATATTTATCGGAATACTTTTTATACTTTTATTTTTAGCAAATAATCAAAAGACGAAATTTATACTACTGACGATGTTTAGTGGGTTATTGTCCTTGGGCTTGTCAGCATTTTTTTGGTTACCATCAATGGTCGAGAGAAAATATACATTAGTTGATCAAATATTGACAAAAGAATTAGCCAGTTATAAAGATCACTTTATTTATCTGCAACAGCTTTGGTATTCGCCTTGGGGTTATGGGGGGTCGACTCCTGGAACAGGAGACGGGTTAACTTTTCAATTAGGAAAAATTCCCATCTTTTTGTTAGTTGTATCAATATTTTTGGCTTTTGCATATTTTATCCAAAAGAAAGAATTTGATAAATATATAAAAATGTATGCAGCTTCTATCTTTCTGCTTTTTGTAAGTCTTTTTATGACAACCTCTTATTCTTCTTTTATCTGGGATAACATTAAATATCTTTGGTATATGCAGTTTCCTTGGAGATTTTTGACATTTACTAATATTTTCATCAGTACATCGATCGCTTTTTCAGCTTTCTTTGTAAAGGAGCTAATTAATAGAACTAGTGATCAATATAAAAAATATAGGCAGACACTCATTAATCTTTTGGTTTTATTAGCGATAGTTGTTATTGGGTTCAAATATTACCAATATTTTAAGCCACAAAAATTGATAAACACAAGTGATCAAAAAAGAACGAACTTTCAAGAAATTGCCTGGAGAATAAGCAGTACTTCATACGAGTTTGTTCCAAATAAAGTTGCGACAAAAAAAACTAGTTTAGGAACGACCACTTTAGCTATTAACGAAGTTGATCTTCCGATATCTCCATTTAAAATAATTAGTGGTCAGGCAACAACTTCAATACAGAAAAATTTATTTGCTGATAAGGAATTTAATATAAGCGCTGGAAGTTTAACTATTTTTCAATTAAACACATACAATTTTCCTGGTTGGCAAGCATCAATAGATGGCCATAAAGTGACTATTAACAGCAATAATAAGCTGGACTTAATTACCATTTCGGTTCCAAAGGGTAAACATAGGCTTAAATTTGAATTCACGGATACACTAATCAGAAAAATAGCAGACTACACTTCGTTAATATCTTTAATATTATTGCTAGTAATATTCTCTTATTCAATCCAAAAATCATTGATTAGGATAAATAAAATAAATAGGTAATCCAGAATCATTACCAAAATTTATTTTAAGAAGATTTTTATTAAAATTTATAAAATTCAAATCAAATTCAGTAAGTACGCAAATTACGTTTGATCCGAAACAAGTTTTTGATAGCTGATTTAATTGCAATGTTAAATACTCCTTTTTATCATGTTCAAAAAAGGTTAAAAATCTCTTTGCTTTATCGCTACTGGGACTAAAATAAATTTGTTTTTTGTCATTATTAATTAAATATTTTGAGGTAGCTTGTTCTGCATACCCCCATTCAACAGAGTTCATTTTATCGAAATGATTAATTAACGATTCAGCATAAAAAGCAGTGTTTGTAAATACTATTAGTATAAAAGTAAGTAAAAATAAAACATTTACTTTCTTCAAAAAAATAATTATGTAGTAGTATCCAAAACCAATAATAATATTAATCCAAAGTAGTACTAATTCACTTCTTACCGTCATTATAATGTCCGATGGAACTATTATAAAGAAGAATAGCCCTAAATATAAAAGATCCAACATAGTAGTCGTCAACTTTTTTTCTTGATTTGATAGAAATAAATAATAAATACCACAAAAAAACATAAACAAATCTATATAAAGAAAATATCCAGTGAGTGGAATTCGTAGCATTGGTGATAGGGGATCTCCATGAAAAAAGATTGTTCGTAAGTCGAATAATGAAATTAAGCTTGGTAAAATCGACTCGAACTTTATACTCAGAAAATTGTTATTTATAAAAACAAGCCTGATTAGTACAAGTAGAAATATAATTGTAAAAATGCGAACTTTACGATTTTTGATAAAAAATATCATGCCAACGACAATAAGTAGAACGAAAATATGTAAATTTAATGTTCGGGAAAGAATAATTATCCAAGGGGATACGATTGTCACAACACTGGCGCTTAAGCTAAGCAAAATATTTTTAGTTTTTAAAAAAATTAGATTAAATAATAGAACCGTCATCATAGAAGTAACAACGACACTTACAAATCTAAAAGAGAAATCATTAACCGCAGGTGCAACGTTAAAAATGTGTAATAAATCTATTTCCTGTAAAGAAATACTATTTGGTATTTTATTTATGAATAATCCTTTGATAAAAAAACTTAATAAGAATACAAATGTCGTCATCAATAGATTTTTTTTCATAAGATATGAATCTTATATAAATAAAGTTCAAATTCAGGCTCACTTGGTATGCTCATTCTTTTAAAAATCAATTTTGGTGATTCCAGATTTACATTGTTATTCTCATCTTTATCTAAAAAGATGGCGATGTTTTTATTTTTTTGTTTTATTAAATCAGAAATAGTTTTTTTAGTAATCTCATCTGGAAAAATAAACTTATCAAATGAATTTATAGAATACCAACCGTCATTCTGCGAATATTTCCTTGTCAATGCGTATTTTTGAGGTGAAAAAGAGAGGCAATATAGAGGGAAGATGTATGTGAAGCTGTCAATCTTTTTTGAAAAAATAAAATAATCGTAATAATTATAGTTATCTTTTATAAACCGACAAATCCTATTTTCCCGACTGGCATAAAACTTCCCATACTTATTAGGGAATGTATAAAAATAAAAATATAAATATAAAATTAAATTAGTTACAAATAGTGAAACTATAAGAATATTGAATGTTTTTTTAATTGATTTTTTTGATATTAAGTTATAAATACTAAAAAATCCATAAGCAATCAAAAATTGCGTAATTCCAAGAAGGGCGAGTGATCTTTTGCCGCTAATTCCTTCAGTGATAGAAGCGGGAAGAGGAGAAATAAATAATAAAAAGATTAGCAAGACGGTGCCGTAGTATTCTTGGATATTAATTTTTTTAAATATTTTTTTAACAAAAATAATAATTCCAAAATAATAAAAAGGCAGCATGATTAAATAAAGAGGTGGATAATGACTTTCAAAAACAAGCTTATTATCATTAAATTCTAGTAAAAATCCTGAAGAAAAATATGAAACATAATTTTGAGCGAGTGTGATTGCTGCAAATGTTGCTTTATTATGGAAAATTTTTGAAATCAAGCTATTTTTATCATGTTCGCGAAACTCATTTATTTGCAAAGAGATACCGTTCTCTTTGCCAAGAATTCCGACGTAGGCAAGCCGCGACTTCAAACTTATATTTGATTGCTTCAAGACAAGTACAAAAAACAAGGAGCAGATAATCAATATAGGAAGATATAAAATTTTATTTTTTGTTACTTTAATATTAAAAAATAGAATCAATATGAGAAGAATCGGTGAGATTATGCGAGCAAGATTGTATGAAAAAATAGAGCAAAGCAGAAATAACACTGAAGATATAAAAAATAACGATCTTTTCTTTTTAAGATACAAAAGTTCAAACATGACTCCCATGCTAATCAAAAACACTGAAAGCATCATGCCATCGCCTGCAATTCTTGAATAAAATATTCCAAAAGGAGAGACAGCAAGCAAAAAAGCCGTCAAAAGTGAGATTTTTTCATCATCAGTCATAAGTTTGGAAATAAAATACCAGACGATTATTAGCAAAAATCCGGTTATAGCATTTACCACTCTTGTTGTTACTATATTTAAGCCAAAGCTTTTTACAAAGAGAGAAGTTAAATAAATATAAAGAGGATTTTTATAATCACCAAAAGCTGGAAAGATTGCTGGTAATTTATTACCCCACTCATCGGCACCTGTTTGTGCAATAGAATAAGCATTATATCCAACACTGGCTTCATCCCACTCAGGTCCATTGGGAATAGTATCTAATCTATAAAATCGTAAGAAAAAACCTAAAATCAATATTGCGCTTAATACTAATAAAACATTACGTTTTAATTTTGTATTTAGCATGGAGTTTTTTTTCCTATTTTGTCAGTTCAAATAAATTAATTGTTGACTTACCACTTGGTTTTACAAATTGTTTTATTAGTTTCAAGGGGAGAGTGGACGGGAAATCAGACTGATAAACATAAACTACCAAAACATGTTCCGCTACTAAATCTTTTTGATTCTCTTTTAAATCAGCAGGTGCAAGAGGCCAATAAGACTTTACTGAAATTCTGTCATTGGTACGTATAAAAACATCCAAAACGTCGCCTGACATTCCAAAAGTTCCTTCAGCAACGATACGAACAGGTTTATCTTTTGAGAGTTCGCGAGCATATTCAATTATCTCCTTAATCCCGTACCCAGAACTGCCTCCGTCTACATATTGACCGCGGTCAATCGCCGGCATGACAATATTCTTGTAATTAAAAAGAGTTGTGTAATCAAAATACACAACTGATAAGAAGAATACTCCCAT
>Ga0334722_10007984_pt1 | contig 10173 bp, 8 predicted proteins | sample C3_bottom_MG_FD_207210 | JGI IMG/M metagenome (GOLD analysis project Ga0334722, IMG submission 207210) | Sediment microbial communities from Yellowstone Lake, YNP, Wyoming, USA - C3_bottom | ecosystem: Environmental > Aquatic > Freshwater > Lake > Sediment | place: USA: Wyoming | collected... | reverse complement strand
GCCCGTTCCGGCGGAGGGCCTACCCTGATCGAGGCGCTGACCTACCGGATCGGAGGACATTCGACCTCCGACGACCCGTCGCGCTACCGTTCCGCGGAGGAGGTCGAAACGTGGCGCAAGAGGGATCCCATCGCACGGTTCACCGTTCACCTCCGGAAACTTGGCATTTTCGACGATGCCGCTGAAAAGGCGTACGCCGAGGAGGCACGGGAGGAATTGCGGCGGATCGTTGCGGAGTGCGAGTCCGCACCGCCGGTTCTTCCGGAGAGCATTGTGGATGACGTCTACAGCGCGATTCCGTGGCACCTCTCCGAGCAGCGGGAGTGGATCCGGAAAACGGTCGGGAGTTGACCATATGGCAACTATGACGCTGGTCCAGGCTATCCACGATGCGCTTGCCCTCGAGATGGAGCGGGATCCCCGCGTCGTTCTGTTGGGAGAGGACGTAGGAAGGAACGGAGGGGTGTTCCGGGTGACGGAAGGGCTGTCGGCCAGGTTCGGGCGGGAACGTGTGATCGACACGCCGCTTGCCGAAGCGGGAATAATAGGGATGGCGATCGGCATGGCGCTCAACGGCCTTCGACCTGTCGCGGAGATCCAGTTCGCCGATTTCATATACCCGGCCTTCGAGCAGATCGTGTCGGAACTGGCCAAGTTCCGGTACCGCTCCGCGGGGCAGTTCACGGCCCCGGTCGTGATTCGTACTCCATCCGGCGGAGGAATCAAGGGGGGGCATTACCACTCGCAGAGCCCGGAGGCGCTCTTCATACACACCGCGGGACTGAAAGTGGTTATGCCGTCGACGCCATCGGACGGCAAGGGTCTTCTGGCGGCGGCGATGCGGGATCCGGATCCGGTGATCTTCTTCGAGCCGAAGGCGCTCTACCGGACCGCCAAAGGGGAAGTGCCGGATGGAGACCACACGGTCCCGCTCGGCAAGGCGCGAAGCGTCTGTTCGGGGGAGGACGTTTCCGTGATCACCTACGGCGCGACCGTCCACATTGCGGAAGAGGCCGCTGCGGTTGCGAAAGAGGAAGGGATAGGCGTGGATTTGATCGATCTGCGGACCTTGTGGCCCGTGGATATTGAGGCGGTCGTCCAGTCGGTGGAGATGACGGGCCGTGCCATCGTTCTCCACGAGGCCCCCCGAACGTGCGGCTTCGGCGCGGAGCTTTCCGCGCTGATCCAGGAAAAGGCCTTCCTGCATCTGAAGGCGCCTGTCGCCCGCGTGACCGGATTCGACACCCCGTTCCCGTATGCTCTGGAAAAGCTTTATATTCCGGACGCACAGCGGGTGTTGGAGGCGATCCGCGCCTCGGTGAATTATTGATTCAGGAAGATAAGATCTCGACCCGATGAGAGGAGGATGCGGTCCATGGCGGGAAACGTTGCGGTGAAACCTTACCGGCTGCTTATTGGCGGGAAGTGGGTGGACGGCACTGAGAAGATGACGGTCATCGATAAATATACCGGGGAGGAAATCGGCGTCGTGCCGGTCGCAGACCGCGCGATGGTGGACCGGGCCATCGGCGCCGCCCGGGAAGCGTTCCCCGGGTGGTCGAGAACTCCGGCCCACAGGCGTTTCCGGATCCTTGAAAAGGCGAGCAATCTCCTGGCGAAGCACCAGGACGAGATAGCGGCGACCATCTGCAGCGAGGCCGGAAAGGCGTGGAAGTATTCCGCGGGAGAAGTCGCGCGCGCCGTGGAGACGTTCCAGTTCTCCGCCGAGGAGGCCAAGAGGATCCACGGGGAGACGATCCCGATGGACGCCAGCACCGCGGGAGAGGGGAGGATGGGATTTTATCTGCGATGCCCCGTGGGGGTCGTGGCTGCCATCACGCCGTTCAATTTTCCCCTGAACCTGGTTGCGCACAAGGTGGGACCGGGGCTTGCCGCAGGTAACACTATGGTGCTCAAGCCCGCTTCCACTACACCTCTAACCGCCATCCGGCTGGCGGAGATCCTCGAGGAGGCGGGGGTACCTCCCGGTGTGTTCAGCGTTATCGTCGGCCCCGGCGGGACCGTCGGCGACTGGATCACCACGGACCCGAGGGTGGCGAAGATCTCATTCACGGGAAGCCCTCCCGTCGGCGAGGCGATCATCCGCAAGGCGGGATTGAAAAAAGTCACGATGGAGTTGGGGAACAACTCGGGCACGATAGTCGAACCGGACGCGGACCTCGACGCGGCAGTGCCGCGCTGCGTGGTGAGCGCATTCGCCAATTCGGGTCAGGTGTGCATCTCCCTGCAGCGGCTCTACGTGCACAAGTCGATTGTTTCCGGGTTCACGAAGCGGTTCGTCGATGCCACGTCGAAGCTCAAGGTGGGCAACCCGCTGGAGAAGGATTGCGACGTGGGCCCCATGATCGACGAGGGGGAAGCGAAGCGCGCGGAGGCGTGGATCAAGGAGGCGGTAGCCGAGGGGGCGAAGCTCCTCATAGGAGGGAAGCGCGAAGGAAGGGTCCTGTATCCGGCCATCCTTTCCAACGTCCGCGCCGAGATGAAGGTCATGTGCCAGGAGGCGTTCGCGCCGCTGGTATCCATCTATGAGTACGAGACGTTCGAGGATGCGGTGCGGATGGTGGAGGATTCCCCCTACGGGCTCCAGGCTGGGATTTACACAAACGACCTGCGGAAGGCGATGTACGCGGTCGAACACATCAATGTCGGGGGGGTGATGATCAACGACACCTCCATTTTCCGGGTCGACCATATGCCGTACGGCGGGAACAAGATGAGCGGACTGGGCCGGGAAGGGGTCCGTTTCGCCGTGGAAGAGATGACCAACATCAAGATGGTGATGATCAAGCCGTAGCAGGATCGTTTCCGTAAGGTTTTTTGAACCGGAATTCCGCCCCGGTACATCCGTAATAGGATATCTTTTTCAATATGGGCGCAGATTTCCCTTGGAAAGGCATCCGGAGGTAACCGAGTGACCTTTGAACTCCGGCTTCCCGACGTAGGTGAAGGGGTAGCAGAGGGGGAGATCGTCCGCTGGCTTGTGGCCGAAGGAGCCACCGTCAAGGAGGACGACCTACTTGTCGAGGTCCTGACAGACAAGGCCGAAATGGAGATCCCTTCCCCCGTAAGCGGCGTCCTGGCGCGGATAGCCGCGACGGCGGGCCAGACCGTGAAAGTGGGCGAGGTCATCGCTCTTATAGAAACGGAAGGAATGTCTGCGCATCCCGCGCGCCCAGGCAACGCAGTCGATGTTCCTCCCGCGCAGTCGACCGATTCGGCTCCCCACGGATATCCTTCTCACGGAGTGGACGCTTTGGCTACGCCGGCAGTGAGGAAAATCGCGAAGGATCTCGGGGTCGATCTCTCCGGCCTCACCGGCACAGGCCCCGCGGGGCGTATGAGCGAAGAAGATGTGCGGCGAGCCGCGAGGTCTTCCGCAACCGCCGCCGGTACGGAGCCGAGGGAGGAGCGCATCCCCTTCCGTGGAAAGCGCAGGATGGCGGCGAAAAAAATGGTCCTTTCCAAGTCGACCGTCCCGCATGCCCTGTTGGTCGACGAGGCGGATGCGACGAATCTGCTGTCGATGAGGGAGGCCATCCGGGGGGTCGCGGAACACGAAGGGGTGAAGATCACGGTCCTGCCTTTCATTGTACAGGCCGTTGTGACCGCCCTTCGCGTACATCCCGACATAAACGCCTCGCTCGACGAGGAGCGCGGGGAGATCATACGGAAGAAACATTACGACATCGGCATTGCGGTCGACGCGGAGGAAGGACTAGTCGTGCCGGTAATAAAGGATGCGGGCGATAAAACCATCGTGGAACTGGCGCGGGATATGGAACGCCTGTCGGACGCGGCCCGGACCGGGAAGCTTTCCATAGCGGATGTTTCAGGCGGGACCTTCACCGTGACGAGCATCGGATCGATCGGCGGTTTATGGAGCTACCCGGTGATAAACATCCCCGAGGCGGCGATACTCGGGGTGCATAAGATCGTGAAAAGGCCTGTCGTACGCGATGGAGCGGTGGTCCCGCGGGACATGATGTATCTGAGCCTCTCTTTCGATCACAGACTGATCGACGGAGGCGCCGCGACGCGGTTCATGAACGACGTTATCAGGCAGATCGAGAACCTGGCACTGGAATGAGGGGGCGATGAAGCGATTCGACCTGGTGGTCATAGGCGCGGGGCCCGGCGGATACGTAGCCGCGATCCGGGCTGCGCAGTTGGGTATGCGGGTCGCCGTGGTGGAGCGTGACCGCCCGGGCGGCGTGTGCGTCAACTGGGGATGCATACCTTCAAAAGCGATCCTGCAATGCGCAGGGCTGTACCAGGAGATGAAAGGCGCCGCAGCGTACGGGATCTCCTGCCAGGGGCTCACCGCCGACTACGGGGAGGTCATACGGCGGAGCCGGAAGGTGGCGGAGCGGATGTCGCGCGGCGTCGCCTACCTTTTCAAGAAGAACGGCATCGAGATGTTCGCGGGTAACGCAACTCTCGCCTCTCCCGCAATGGTTCGCGCGGGCGGAGAGGAGCTGGACGCCGGCCGCATCCTGGTTGCCACCGGGACGGCGGTGCGTGGACTTCCGGGCATAGAGCCGGACGGGAAGAGCGTCATAACCAGTGACGACGCCCTGGCGAGTGAGACGCTTCCCGGCTCGGTGATCGTACTCGGCGGCGGCGCGGTCGGCGTGGAGTTCGCCTACATCTACCGGACCTTCGGGGCTGATGTCACCGTCGTCGAGATGATGGACCAACTCCTGCCCCGCGTCGACAAGGAGGTGGCGGGGGAACTTGCGAAATCGTTCCGGAAGCAGGGCATTCGCGTGATGACATCCGCATCCGCAAAAGGGCTCGACCGGGGGAAGGGTACGCTTGCCGTATCCGCGGGAGGCGTCGATGAGGCCCTTTCCGCGGAGAAGATCCTCGTTGCCGTGGGACGGAAGCCACTAACCGATGGGCTGGGCCTGGAAGCGTGCGGGGTGCAGCTGGAACGCGGATTCATCAAGGTAGACCAGGCTTTCCGCACCGCTTGCCCGACGATCTACGCTATCGGCGACGTGATCGGCGGGATGCTTCTGGCCCACGAGGCGTCCGCGGAAGGGATTGCGGCGGTGGAGATGATGGCGGGGCATGCGACCGCGAGGCCGGACCCCGACAAGATCCCCGCCTGCATTTACTGCAGGCCCGAGGTCGCCACCATCGGGCTCTCCGAGGAGGAGGCGCAACGGCGCGGGATCCCGGTGAAGGTCTCTAAGTTTCCATTCACGGCGCTTGGGCGCGCGGTGGCGTCCGGCCACACGGAGGGGTTCGTCAAGATGGTGGCGGACGAGCGGTATGGAGAGGTTATCGGCTGTCACATAATCGGGTATGGAGCGCCGGACCTCATCTCGGAGATATCGCTCGCGCGTACGGTCGAGGCCACGTTCCGCGAAATAGGAAAGACGGTCCATCCGCATCCGACCCTGCCGGAGGCGATCCGGGAAGCGGCGCTGATGCTGGGCGGCGAAGCGATCGACATCTGACGGGGCGGAGGAAGCATGACCGAGCAGAAAGAGCGGGAACTCTATTTCTGGCTTCGCCTCATCCGGGAGTTCGAGGACCGGATTTCCATGCTGGACAAGCAGGGAAAGATCCAGGGGGGCGTTTACTCCGGGAAGGGGCAGGAGGCGGTCGTAGTGGGAGTCTGCCACGAACTTCTGCCCGACGACTGGATCTTCCCGCTGCACAGGGACCTAGGCGCATTCCTGGTGAAGGGCGCCGACCCGAAACGGCTGATGGCGCAGATCTTCGGCCGGAGAGATGGATTTGCCAAGGGTAAAGACTCCTTCCTGCACGGGGGGGACTTTTCGCATGGGATATTCGGGGCGACCTCGATGCTGGGAGCGACCCTGCCGGTGGCGGTCGGTTCCGCCTACAAGTTCAAGATCAGGAAAGAGGCCCGCGTGGCGGTTGCCTTCTTCGGGGAGGGGGCCAGCTCCCGCGGAGACGTGCACGAGGCGATGAACTTTGCAGGTATCTACAAGCTTCCCGTCGTGTTCGTGTGCGAGAACAACTTCTACGCGTACTCCACTCCAAACGAGCTGCAGTTCGCCGTGGAGGACGTAGCGGACCGGGGTCCCGGGTACGGCTTCAAGGGCGACGTCTGCTCCGGGAACGACCTGCACGCCGTGATGAAGGCCGCGAAGAAGGCGATAGACAGGGCGCGCGGGGGGGAGGGCCCGACCTTCCTCGAGTGCAAGACCTACCGGTATCACGGGCATTCGGAGCACGACCGGGCGACGTACCGCAGCGAAGAGGAGCTTGTCACCTGGGAGAGCAGGGATCCCGTCGAGCGCTGGGAGGTATACCTCGGGAAACGGAATTACGATCTCGCCGCCATCAAGGCGGAAACGGGGGAGCGGGTAAAAAGGATCGTCGACGAGGCGCTGGTTTTCGCGGAGGCGAGTCCATGGCCCGAGGGCCGGGAGGCCATGGAAGATATCTACGCCACGAAGGTTGCGGAGGAATAGATGCTGGTAACCTACATACAGGCGATCAACCAGGCGATGCACGAGGAGATGGCGCGTGACGTCAACGTCATGCTTTTAGGGGAGGACGTCGGGGTTCTCGGCGGAGCGTTCAAGGCGACCGAGGGACTGCAAGCGAAGTTCGGCCCGGAACGCGTCGTTGACACCCCCATAGCAGAATCGCTCATCGTCGGGGCCGGCGTGGGACTTGCCATCCAGGGGATGCGGCCGATCCTCGAAATGCAGTTCATAGACTTCATCTCCTGCGGGTTCGACCAGATCGTAAACATGGCGGCGACGCTCAGGTACCGGCACGGGGGGCAGACTTCCTGTCCCATCGTCGTGCGGGGGCCCTGCGGCGGCGGTGTTCACGGGGGGATCTATCACTCCCAGAACCCGGAGGCGTGGTTCTTCCATGTGCCGGGTTTGAAGATCGTGGCCCCCGCGACCGCGTATGACGCCAAGGGATTGCTGAAGAGTGCCGTACGCGACGACGACCCCGTAATCTACCTGGAACACAAGTTCCTTTATCGCAGGATCAAGGAGGAAATCCCCGATACCGAGTATCTCGTTCCGATCGGGAAGGCGGCCCTTCGGAAGGAGGGGAGGGACCTGACGGTCGTCACCTACGGCTCTCCCGTGCACGCGGTGATGAAGGCCGCCAAGGACATGGCGGGGGAGATCGACATCGAGGTGATCGACCTGCGGACCTTGCTGCCGCTGGACTGGAAGACTATCCGCTCTTCGGTGGACAAGACGGGGAAGGTCCTGATCGTCCACGAGGCGAGACGGAACGGTGGGATCGGAGGGGAGATCGCCGCCCGCATCGCGGAAGAGCTGTTCGAATCGCTCGACGGGCCGGTCATGCGGCTGTGCGCGAAGGACACGCACAACGCTTTCGCGGGGTCCATGGAGGAGTACATACTCCCGAACCAGGAGAAGATCACAGAGGCGATCCGAAAACTCGCCGCGTATTAGATATGTCGGTGGAGGCGGAAACAAGGGGAAAGGGGTAAGGCAGATGCGCGTCGACGTCATCATGCCCCAGCTGGGAGAAAGCGTCGTGGAGGGGGTCATCGCCAAGTGGCTCGTCAAGGCGGGCGACAGGGTGGCCAAGGACCAGCCGCTGGTTGAGATCACCACCGACAAGGTGGATGCGGAAATCCCTTCTCCCTCCGCGGGCACGATCGTGGAAATCCTGGCGAAGGAAAAGGATGTGGTTCCGATCCTCGAGGTCATCGCGAGGATAGAGACCGAGAAAACGGCTGCCGTCGCCCCGGAGGCTCCTCCCGAAAAAGTTCCCTGGGACGAGGAAACGGAAGGGTTTCCCGGCGCGATGGCGCGCAAGACGGGGCCGCCCCTTCCGCAGCCGCCCCGCGTGGAGCCCATTGCCGCCCCCCTTCCGCAGCCGCCGCCCGGATTCCCCAAGGTGCGGATTACCCCGGTGGTCGCCCGGATGGCCTCCGAGCACGGAATCGACTTGTCGAAGATTCCCGGCACCGGGATCGACGGCCGGGTGACCAAGAGGGATGTCGAGAATTACCTTTCAGGGAAGGTTTCCCCCGTGCCGACCGCCGTCCCTCCGCCACCTGCCTCGAAGCCGGCCTCCGTTCCTTCGCCTCGGGAGGCGAGCCCCCCCCAATCCGTCGCGGCGGAAGGGGACGAGGTGATCCCGTTCACCCCGATCCGGAAGCGTATCGCGGAGCACATGGTGATGAGCAAGCGCACATCTCCTCACGTCCACACGTTCGCCGAGGTCGATATGCACAGGATCGCGGCGCTGCGCGAGGGGATGAAAAAGGATGGCGTGTCGCTGACCTACATGCCTTTCGTGATATTCGCAGCCGTCCGGGCGCTGAAGGAGTTTCCGATCATGAACGCGTCGGTGGCGGGAGAGACCACGATCATTCGGAAGGCGATACATGTGGGCATTGCCGTCGACACGGACCGCGGGCTGATCGTGCCGGTCATCCGGGACGCGGATAAGAAGTCTCTCCTCGAGCTCGGGAAGGCGGTCGAGGATTTCGCGGCGCGGGCGAAAACGCATAAAATCCTGCCGGACGAACTGGCGGGTGGCACGTTCAGCATCACGAACCCGGGGCCGAAAGGGAATCTCTTCGGGACGCCGATCATCCATCAGCCCCAGGTGGGCATTCTCCGGATCGGACAGATAGTGAAGCGGCCCGTCGTCGCGGAGGTGGACGGCGAGGAGGTGATCGTCATCCGCCCGATGATGTACCTGACGCTCGGATACGACCATCGCATCATCGACGGCGTGGCCGGGAACGGGTTCCTGTTCCGTGTGAGAGAATATCTCGAAGCGGGCGACATCGCCCATTAGTGGAAGGATGAGATGGAATCGGCCTGGCTGGGACATATGGAGTACCGGAAGGCGATGGAATATCAGATGGATTGCGTCGAGCGGAGGGCGTTGGGCGAGATTCCCGACACGCTCCTCCTCCTGACGCACCCCCATGTCTATACGATCGGGCGGATCGGAAGCGAAGCGAATCTGCTTGTCTCCTCCGAATCGCTCCTGCGTGAAGGAATCGCGGTGGAACGCGTCTCGCGGGGCGGCGACATCACCTATCATGGCCCCGGGCAGCTGGTCGGCTACCCGATCGTTCTTCTTGCAAGGCCCGACGTCCATCGGTTCATACGCTGCGTCGAAGAGGCGCTCATCGATGCGCTGTCTGGCTTCGGCGTCAAGGGCCGGAGGATCGAAGGGTTGACGGGAGTCTGGGTGGAAGAAAAGAAGATCGCGTCCATCGGCATCGGGGTGCGGCGATGGATCACGTACCACGGATTCGCCTTGAACGTGGACACTGATCTGTCCTATTTCCGGCGCATCCACCTGTGCGGGCTAAAAGGACGCGAGGCCACCTCCGTCGCGGAAGTGACCGGAAAGTGTCTTCCGATGGAGGTGGTCCGGGAAACCGTGTCATTGGCATGCGACAAACATCTGCGGGGGTTCTCATGAAGCACTTCGTCCCTCCCATCCGCCCTCCGTGGCTCAAGGTGCGCGCGCCATCGGGGGAGAACGTGGAGAAGGTCGCCGAGGTGCTTCGGCGGTATGGCCTGCGGACGGTGTGCCGCGACGCGCGGTGCCCGAACGTGGGGGAATGCTGGGACGAGAAGACCGCGACGATCCTCATTCTCGGAGGCACGTGCACGCGGGGGTGCGGGTTTTGCGCCGTCTCATCCGGCACGCCGGAATCGCCTGATCCATACGAACCGGGACGGGTCGCCTGGGCCGTTGTGGAACTGGCTTGGAAGCACCTCGTAGTGACGTCGGTCACGCGCGATGACCTTCCGGATGGAGGGAGCTCCCAGTTCGTAGCCGTTGTGAAGGAGATCCGGAAACGCGCCCCGTCGACGACGATCGAGCTCCTCGTGCCTGATTTCGGAGGGAACTGGAGTGCGTTGAAGAAGGTGGTGGCGGCGCGCCCGAACGTATTGGCGCACAACGTTGAGACCGTCCCCCGCCTGTACCCGGAGGTGCGGCAGAAGGCGGTCTACATGCGCTCCCTGGAACTCCTGGCAAGGGCGCACATGATGTCTCCCCGCCTGGAACTGAAGTCGGGGCTGATGGTCGGCCTCGGCGAGACTCGCGACGAGGTGCTTTCCGTGCTGGAAGACCTGCATGCCGCGGGAGCCACGTCGGTCACGATGGGGCAGTACCTTCCCCCTTCGAAAAACCATC
>Ga0334722_10007983_pt1 | contig 10175 bp, 2 predicted proteins | sample C3_bottom_MG_FD_207210 | JGI IMG/M metagenome (GOLD analysis project Ga0334722, IMG submission 207210) | Sediment microbial communities from Yellowstone Lake, YNP, Wyoming, USA - C3_bottom | ecosystem: Environmental > Aquatic > Freshwater > Lake > Sediment | place: USA: Wyoming | collected... | reverse complement strand
GTGTGACAACTCGAACAGAGGGCAACCGTTGCCATGCTGTGGGCATGGCTATGACCGTTGGGGTAAGTGGAATGACAGGTCGAACAGGTCGCGCCTGACGTCTTGCCAACTGCATCGCCGATCAGCACCCCGTTGGCGGCACTGTGGCAGGTCAAGCAACCAAGATTGGCGTGGGCCTGGCCGGTAGTAACGAACGGCGCAGCTGAGGCGGTATGACAGTTGAGGCAGATGGAGACTGTCCCCATGCTATGGCTGTGGGTATGCGTTGAGAAGTAGGCGCCATGACAGGCCGAGCAGTTCCCGCCGCCGTCGTTACTGGCCGCACCGCCTGCTGACATCAACGGGGCCTTGCCGTAAGCCGCCAGCAAGGTGCCGGTGCTGCTGTGACAGGTGGTGCAGGCATCATGAACTTTAGTGCCAGGGGTGCCATCAACCGGCACGCCGTTCACTGTGCCCGCTGTGGCGGTATGGCAAGACGCACATTTGGTGTCGGTAGCTACCAAGGCGGTGTGGTTCGCGTTACTGTGGCTTGAGAAGTAAGCGCCGTGGCAGGTGTTACAGTCTCCGCCACCACTGCCGGCAACCGGCATGGTGATGGGCTTGCCGGCGGTCGTGGTGTAGCTCGACTTCAGTGTGCCGTCGGCATTATGACAGGTCGAACAGGCATCATGCACCAGGTTGCCAGGCGTGCCATCAACCGGTACGCCGGCAGTTGTGCCAGCGGTTGCGGTATGACAGGTGTTGCAGTTCGCAGTCGTCTTCACCAAGTTGGTATGGTCGACATTGACATGACCAGGGAAATAAGCACCATGACACGCTTCGCAAGCCCCGCCGGGTGAGGCCATCAACGGCGCTTTACCGTAGGCTGCCTTCAAGCGGTTGCTGTTGGCTCCATCATGACAGGTCGCGCAGGCGTCATGGACCTTGTTGCCCGGGGTGCCATCCACCGGCACCGTAGTTGCCGTGCCAGCAGTAGCAGCGTGACACAATGTGCTGGCACAGTTACCGGAAGTAGCAACCCGAGCCGTATGATTGGCATTCGTATGATTTGGGAAGTACGCACCATGACAGGATGTACAGTTACCGCCGCCATCGTTGCTGAGCGGGCCGCCGGCTGACATGGACATGGCCTTGCCGTAGGCTACTTTCAACGGGCCGAGGTTGGTGTGACAGGTGGTGCAGGCATCATGCACCATGGTGCCTGCCGTCCCATCAACCGGCACCCCGGTAATGGCGCCTGCCGTTGCAGTATGGCAGATCACGGTACAATTGCTGTCGGTGGCGACCAAGGCGGTGTGGTTACCTTCGTGGCCCGACACATTATGACAGGTCAGGGTGCAGTTGCCGCTTACGGCATTTGCCGTGTCGTGGTGAATAAAGCCCTTCGGATAGGTCGTTCCGTTGTGACAGACCGTACAGGAGGCTGCATTCGAGGTGCCGGCCAAGGTGGCGTCACCATCGACGCCAGCCTTACGGGTACCGCCGCCGGCAGGATTTACATGGCAGAGCGAACAAAGGTTCTGGTGAACAGTAAGTATTACATTGGTGTTGACGTTGGCGTTGTGACAGCCGCTGACGCCGCAAGTAGTCTGGGTCGTGGCATCCCAAGCGAAATCGGTTGCCGAATGCCCCCCGTGGGTGGCAGGCGTCTGCTTGTTCCAGTGACAGGCCAGACAACCAACCTGGGCCTGGGCCGTTATAATATCCGCCACCGTCTCGGTTGGCTTGGTGGGGTTGCCGGTCAGGCGGCTTGTGCTATGGCAAGTCGAACACAGGCCAAAATGTAAGGTGTAGATGTCATTCCATAGAGTCACAGTATGACAAGAGGAACAGGGTGTGCCAGGAGCCCCTTGGCCCAAGTCGCTTGAGGTAATCGCCACCTTATGGGCAACAGCGCTATGACCAGTGACATAGGCCGTGTGACAGGTAACGCACTCACCACCAGTGAGGTGTCCGGCGGCACTGCCAATCAAGGAGCCATTCAAAGCGCTGTGGCAGGTATTACATCCCAAACGGGCATGCGTCTGGCCGGTGGCGACAAACGGTGGCGTGGTCGCGGTGTTATGGCAGGTTGCCGTACAGTTGACTGCTTCCGGCGTGGTTGCCGTGTTTACCTTCACCAGGTTGGTATGATCATGGGTATGGGCAGCAAAGTAAGCCACGTGGCAGGTCTGGCAATTAGCACCGGACATTTGGCTTGCCGCATCGCCAATCCGGGTACCGGTTGTGCTGCTGTGACAGGTTTGACAACCAAGACGGGCATGAGTTTGTCCGGTTGCCACATACGGTGCGGTGGTGGCGGTAGTATGACAACTGACACAGAGTGCTACCGTAGTCATCGTATGGGTATGACTGTGGCCATTGAAATAGGCGCTATGACAGGTATTACAATCGGCCCCTGCCGTCTTGCCGACTGCATCGTTAATCAGGACACCGGTTGAAGCATCGTGGCAGGTCTTGCAACCGAGGTTGGCATGGGCCTGGCCGGTTGTCGCAAACGGTGCGGCAGCGGCAACATGGCAGTTGAGGCAGATGGCGACGGCAGTAAAGCTATGGCTGTGGGTATGGGTGGGGAAATAGCCTCCATGGCATGCCATACAAGCGCCGCCGGGGGATGCCATCAGTGGAGCCGTGCCGAAGCCTGCCAACAGGGCTCCGGTCGTGGTGTTATGGCAGGTCGAACAGGCATCGTGCACCTTGGTGCCAGGGGTTCCGTCAACCGGTACCGTGGTTGCGGTACCAGCAGTGGCGGTATGGCAGGAGTTACAGCTGGTCGAGGTGGCAACCCTGGCCGTGTGGTTCGCGTTGGAGTGGCGGGTAAAGTAAACGCCGTGACAGGCGTTACAGTCTCCACCGCCAGCCGGCATGGTGATAACCTTGCCCTGGCTCGTGGTGTAGCCGGCCTTCAGCGTGCCGTTGCCGTTATGACACGTCGAGCAGGCATCGTGCACCATGGTGCCGGGAGTCCCGTCGACCGGCACACCGGCATTGGTGCCGGCGGTTGCCGCATGACAGGTGTTGCAGTTCGCAGTCGTCTTTACCTGATTAGTATGGTCCACATTGACGTGGCTGGCGAAATAGGCGCCGTGACACGCCTCGCAAGCCCCGCCAGGGGATGCCATGAGTGGGGCCTTGCCGTAGCCTGCCTTCAACAGCCCATTGGTGTTGTGGCAGCTTGAGCAGGCGTCATGCACCTTAGTGCCGGGAGTCCCGTCGACCGATACCCCGCTCGCCGTGCCAGCCGTCGTCAGGTGACAGGCCGTGCTGCTGCAGTTCGCGGAAATAGCCACCCGATCGGTATGATTCACAGTGACATGGTTGGCGAAGTAATCGCCATGACAGGCAGTACAGTTGCCGCCGCCATCGTTACTAGCCGGTCCGCCTGCCGACATGGACATGGCCTTGCCGTAAGCCGCCTTCAAAGTGCCGAGGTTGGTATGACAGGTGGTGCAGGCGTCATGGACCTTGTTGCCGGCAATCCCATCGACCGGAACCCCTGTCGCCGTGCCAGCGGTTGCGGTATGACAAGACGAACAGTTGTTGTCGGTCGCGACTAAGGCGGTATGGTTGCCGCCATGCGTTGCCCCGGTGTGACAATAGACGCAATCGCCGGAACTGGCATGTGCCGTGCTATGATGAATTGCCCCTGTCGGATAGAGGCTTGCGCTGTGGCAGTCCGTACAGGTGCTCGTCACTGTGGCGCCGATGGCCGAACCCTTGCTGCCGGCTTTACGGGTGTAGTTGCCGGTGCCCGGGCTGACGTGACAGAGGGTGCATTGACTTTGATGGATGTCCATGACCACCGCCAAGGAGTTCGGGCCGTGACAGTCGACACAGTTGCCGGACCAACCGAAGGTCGTGGCATCATGGGCGCCATGGGCAGCAGGCGCGGTCTTGTTCCGGTGACAGGAGAGACACGCCGTCGGGTTGACTTTAGCTGCGATAACATCCGCCACCGTCTCGGTCGGGGCGTTGGTATTGCCGGTCAAACGGCTGGCGCTATGGCAGGTGGAGCAGGTGCTTAGGTGAAGGGTCAGGATGTCGCTCCACGCCGTAACGGTATGACAGTTGGAGCACGGCTGCGAGTCGGCCTGGCCAAGATCGGTTGGCTGAATCGCTACCTTGTGGGTATGGGTATGGCGCGTGAAATAAGCCGCGCCATGACAGGCGGAACACTCGCCGCCGCCATCGTTAGGCACATTCACCCCATTGACCAGCGCGCCGTTGGGCATGGCCACCACATAGGGCAGGCCGACTGCGGCAACCGAGCGTAACTCGCCGGTGCCGGCAATATCGTGACAGGCAGAGCAGTCACGATGCACCTTGGGATCGGTGGCGCTGATCGGCATCCCGTACCCCGGTCCGGGCTTGCCGGCCGTCGCGTTATGGCAGCTATCCGTGCAACCTTCGCTGCTGAGCTTAACAACATTCGTATGATCCGGATGCTGGTGATCCTTAAACAGATGAATGGCATGGCAATCGGTACAAACAACCGGCGAGCCCTTGCCTTGCGGGGTCACGATCTGACTAACGATGCCGCGGGTCAAGTCGGCAACTTTCACGATGCCAATGCTGTAATCACCGGCAACCCCCTTGCTGATCGTGTGGCACGTGGTGCAGGCCCAATGCACCATCGGATCGTTGGGATCGGTGGTCGCGCCATTGCTCAGGCCGACCTGCTTGTAATGGCACCAGTTACACTGTGGGGTGTTCCCGACCGTATTCGTATGGTTGTGATTGAGGTGAACGATACCGGGGTCCGGTCCGTGACAGCTGAAACAGGTAGTCGGCTGGTCAAGGTCCGGCTTGCTGCCTGCGCCATGCCCCGGCATGTAGCCAGGAACCATGTGCCCTGGATTTGTCACGAACACCGTGTTTTTCAAAGTGCCATCGGTCTTATGACAGGCGGTACAGCTATCATGGACCCGCGGGTTGTCAACTCCGGGCGCATCGATAATAGCGCCAGTGATCGTGCCGTGGGTGGAGTAATCGGTGTTGGTTGCGGGATCCAATTGATGGCAGACCTCGCAGCCGTTGACCTTGGTTGGCGGAGTCCCGGAAGTGGTGGCCAATATGATTTTGCTTGAATGGTCTGCGGCCTTAGTCAATGGAGTTGCGGCCATGGCTGAACTCTTGTGACAATGGGTGCAATCGCCGTTGGCTGCATAATTGTTGATGGTAGCGGTATGGTGGATTTGGGGCAGGTAATTTTCGATATTAGGCATGATGGCTTTATCGTGGCAGGTAGCGCAGGTGGCTGTTTTATCCGCCCCACTCGGGTCGCCGTCAATACCATTGAAGCTGTTCACCGCATCGGCTCCAGTGCTGCCGGCTACCCGGCGCGGGCCGCCACCACCGGCATCGACATGGCAGAGCACGCACTTGTTGCCATGCACCCCTTCAATGATCGGTTTGGTATTGTCGTGGCAGGTGGCGCAATCAACACTCTCGACACTGCCGTCCGCCTTGGTGTAGCTGATTGGCGCCCAACCGAAATCGGTTGCCCCATGGCCGCCGCCTTTGAACCCGGAGAGATGGACGTGGCACGACGTACAGGTCGAAGTACCGCCAAAGGTGGTATCGTTATTATAGTTGGCATGACTATCCGCGCCAGCCGTAGGGGCGCCGCTATTTCTGAAACGTGGCGAAGAGGCCGGGTCATTGCCGGTAGTAAGGGTATGACAGACCTGACAGATGCCAGTGGGAGTGGGGTTTACCGTATCCACAAAGCCGCCAATCGGATTAACGAATTTGACCACGCCGGACTGGGCTGGGGTGGAGTAGGGGATTGTCACCGATTTTTTGATCAACTGGCCATAAGCCAAGCCAAAGGTGTCGGCCGTCGCCGAGTTTGTCGGCAGCGGGCCTGAACCGTCCGGATCTAAACTCGGCACGACAGCAGTTGCCGCGAGAAGACCTTTAACGACAATTTCAGTGGGTGTGGCGGAAAGAATCGAAAAGGTATTGCTGTTGAGAGCCGTGTCCTGGGCCAAAATCAAACCACGCCCCGGATTTCCATTTTTTTTGACCCAATTCGCGAGGGGCCAGTTGGCATCGTCCTTGGTCAAGGTTGGCACAATGGCGATCGTGGTTTGGTCATAGACCTTGCCATCGACAGCAGTGAAGGTGCCAGGGGTGATGCCATTATTCGGCTTGGTCCGGTCGATTTTGCCTTCGATGAGATACGCATCCGTACCCCATTCAAGTTGGCGCTGGTAGTGAGGGTCATGACAATCCGTACAACCAATCCCCCACCCGCCATGGTAGTTGTTGTTCGAGCCCATCACCGACGAGGAATGGGTCTTGACCGCGAGCAACGAACCGGTATCGTGGCAGGTCATGCACACAATATTGACTATCTCGGTGTGTCCTTTCTCCACATTGGTTGTTGCTGGCGAATACTTCCACCACAACGAATACGTGTGACAGCTCGCGCACTTGATATTGTTCGTTTCATTGTGCGGAGCATCGATAACCGATGCGTTCGCAGTTGCTGTCACCAGCAGCACCAAGATACTCCACAGCAAGGTTAGTCTCTTCATAGCAAATCTCCCGTTTTTGATTGTGTTCATGCGCTGCTTCCTTTGTTTAGCATTTAATTAGTAATGCCTAAAACCCTACAACCCGGGTGGCAATAATCACTAAAGTGGTAATATGTTCAGTATGTTAACATGAAAAACAAACATCAATATTGATTGACGATGTATTTTTTGCGCCATGACCGGCACTGGATGAAATAACCCAATTTTTGGGTGAAATCACTCCGCCTGGGTCATATCACCCAAAGACAGTTCCGTGAATTCCAATACCAAAACTGCTCCCACACTGAGACATGAACTGGGCAATACGTTACTCTGCTTATGCAGACTGCTAGACCCTGGCAGAGTAGATATTTTCATTAAATAATATCCATGCCATACCTGCCTCTTTTGGAAGCAAAAGTCATGCGATCAAACATGATTCAAATGTGATACGCCCATGGTTATTGCGCTACAGGGATTGTGATAAAATTGTGACCTTTGGAAAAGACCTTTGAAAACTCCAGAAAAGCAATAAACTGTGGTGGTAGTGGTGGTGGTGGTGAACCGTGATTGAGGTTCTTCCTAAACTCCGTGAAAAACCCTTCGACAGGCACAAGATGACTTTTTCTGGTATGATTACGCTAACCGGTCCGCCGCTTTCTCTCCCTTCACCCCAGCCGCCCTTATTTGCCGCACGAGGTAATTAAATGATACGCAGGATTCAACATCTACTCTTTGCCTTCTTCATAGCCGTCGCTGTCGTGACACTCGCCTGCCAGCTCTTTTTTCAGTTCAGCCTGCGCCAAAGCTTTCTCGACCACCTCAACAAGGACGAAGAGGGATTGGTATCTGACGCCCTCATTTTTTCATATCGTACAAATGGCTCATCCTGGGACTTCCTCAAAAAAAGCAGCGTTGAATGGCCGCACGCATTGCGATTCGTTCTTCCAGAATTAGAGGTCGAATCCAGGGTGATCCTTCTCGATGCTGATCGGAATCTGATCATGGGTAACAGGGTAACCCCCCGTGACCAGGAGGAGTTGACCCCCCTGCTTGATGATGGCCACACCCTTGGTTATCTCTATCTGCGTCCCAAGCAGGAGATCACAGACGCCGCCGACCTCACCTATTTAGAAACCCAAGAAAAAGGCCTTCTAATTATCAGCGGACCTGTCCTGTTGGCTTGCGTCCTCCTCTCCCTGTTTGCCACCCGACGCCTCCTGCGGCCGATTCATTCCCTGGCCGGCGGCATTCAACTCCTGGCGGAGGGCGACTACTCGGTTCGCATCCCCATCAAATCATTGGACGAACTTGGACGACTGTCGAACGATTTTAATTCGCTAGCTCTGATCTTGGAAAATAATGAAAAAAACCGACAGCAAATGGTGGCCGACATTGCCCACGACCTACGGACACCGTTGATGATTCTAAAAGGCGAGATTAAGGCGCTGAAGGACGGTGTTCGGCCCACCACTATGGAGTCCATGGACTCGCTCGACGAGGAAGTGACCCACCTGAGTCACATGGTAGACGACCTCTACCATCTCTCCCTGTACGACATCTCGGCCTTACACTACGATAAGGAGGTGGTGGACCTGGTAAAGATGCTTCAGAGGATGACCGATCAGGTCAGACCCCAGTTTGCCGCCCAGGGCATAGCCCTCACCCTGACCTGCCCGTCATCTGCCGTATCCATGTTTGCCGACCGCAAGCGACTGCACCAGCTCTTTGCCAACCTCTTTGACAATAGCCTTAAATACACCGATCCCGAAGGTCGGCTGGAAGTCATTGCCGAATACCGGCCAGGGGCAATGGCGATCCGATTTCAGGACAGCGCTCCCTCCGTCCCCGATCAGGATCTGCCGCACATCTTCGACCGCCTGTACCGGGTAAAAAGTTCACGTCATCGAAGTCCGGGCGGATCAGGGCTGGGACTTGCCATCTGCAAAAGCATCGTCAAAGCGCATGAGGGGAGCATCGAGGCCGGCAAATCCAGTCTGGGCGGCCTATCGATCATCATCACCCTGCCCGTCGTCTGATGGAGCCTGATGTGAAAAGCGGAATTTTACAAAAAAGACATGAAAAGTGAGGGAAGCGCCACAGGAGCACCGTGGACGCTCGAACCAGGAAGGATCAACACGCAGAAAGGATAATTACGATGTGGGATGTACGTCTGTTCCGATGAGCGAAGTCGTCCGGATTCGCTAGGAAAATGTAGATTTATAGCAAAGAATTCTAGAACCAAAAATCAGGGAAGTCTTCTGTTCGGTGCAACCTGAAGGGAAAAGAAAATCAGCGGGAGGGGGGGAGATCATTTACTGCCCGGCTCAAAGTCAAAGCGATACCCCAAACCATACACCGACTGAATAAAATTCGCCGTGGGGTCTGCGTCGGCTAGCTTTTTTCGCAAATTCTTGATGTAACAGTCGATGGTCCGGTCGCTTACGGTCCTGTGATCGTCGTAAAGCTGTTCCATAATCTGATTGCGGGTCAGGATGCGGCCATGACTGGTCATTAGAATCCGCAGCAGGTTGTACTCCACCAGCGTCAGAGTAATCGGCTGGCCGTCAATGATAGCCATAATCCGGTCCGGGTCCAGAACCAGCCCCGGCGCCGGTTGCAGGGCGGGAGCCGGATTATTGACCCGCCGGAGAACCGCCTTAACCCTGGCGACCACCTCCTCGGGATCGGCAGGCTTGCAGATATAATCGTCTGCCCCGCTGCCGAGGCCTTGAAGCCGGTCAACTTTATCAATACGGGCCGTGAGCATAATAATGGGCACCTGGGAAAATAAACGAATTTCCTTGCAGACTTCCATCCCGTTTTGCCCCGGCAGCATCAGATCGAGGATGACCAGATCCGCTTGGTTCGTTTTCAACCAGGGGACCACCGCCAAACCGTCAGCCAGGCACACGGCGGACATCCCGGCCTGCTGGAGATAGTCCCGCAGGAGAGCAGCAATTTTGTACTCATCTTCGACAATCAATATCTTTTCGTGCATCAGCGTTCACTTGAGTCTCTTGCAGGAGTCGCACCTTCAGTCCTCCAGTACCACATCACCACTTCCACGTGGAATCCCTCTGCGCCAAGCGCCTGTAACGCAGCAAGTATGAATATAGTAATTAAAATTAAGGCGTCAATGAGGTTATTGATCAACGAGTAGGAGGCAAGGCAATAAAAAAGGGTTTCGAGAAACCTCGAAACCCTTACTCTACTGGAGCCGACGACGGGAGTTGAACCTGCGACCTACTGATTACGAATTAGCGTACTAAACTTTGTAACCAGCTCCAGCATTGACTATTCAGCTATTTTGGCAATCTGCGGTAGATGGCCACTTTCGCCGCCCCTTGTTTCAGCCTTTCCAGGTCGATATGGGTGTAAATCGTCGTCGTCGCAATATCAGAATGGCCAAGCATCCTCTGTACCAGTCTGAGATCGCCCGTGGACGAAAGCATGTCCGTGGCGGCAGAGTGACGCAGTTCATGTGGATGAATGTCACGGATACCTGCACGCCGACAAGCCGCCTTAAACAACGTCTTCAAGGAAGTATAGGGCTTGCCAGTCTTCGGGCTCGGAAACACCAGGCCTGACGGCTTTTTGTTCGGGGCAATAATTTCCAAGACTCTTTCCGATAACAACGCTGCACGCCATTTG
>Ga0334722_10007979_pt1 | contig 10177 bp, 15 predicted proteins | sample C3_bottom_MG_FD_207210 | JGI IMG/M metagenome (GOLD analysis project Ga0334722, IMG submission 207210) | Sediment microbial communities from Yellowstone Lake, YNP, Wyoming, USA - C3_bottom | ecosystem: Environmental > Aquatic > Freshwater > Lake > Sediment | place: USA: Wyoming | collected... | reverse complement strand
GGAGATCCCTGCGGCTTGTAATCGGGCAATTTCGCAACGCTCTTCAATGGTGATATGGGCATATTTTTGTTCCATGGCAACACCTTACCAAAGTGTTGCACTTCGTTTGTGAATTTAGGGAATCCATGGGATGGATGCCCGACTATAGCATTCGGGCATGACTTATTAATTGCCGGGTCAATAGCACAGCACCCACTGTAACCTTTATCTGCCCCGCGCCCTGATTCGCCCGTCCTGGTAAAGGATTTTACATAGCGCGGACCAGGCAGGATGGCAAGGATTCTTCACCATGCCCCCTTTAAAACTCGTCGTGTTTGACTGCGATGGCGTAATGTTTGATTCCAAAAACGCCAACCGGGTCTATTATAATCATCTCCGCGAGGCCTTCGGCCGCCCGCCCATGGACGAGGAGGAGCTGGAATACGTCCACATGCACCATGTCATGGATTCCACTCGCCATCTTTTCCGCGCTTACCCGGCGGACCTGGAGCGGGCTGATGCCTACCGCAAGACTCTCGATTACACCCCCTACCTGCAATACATGCTCATGGAGCCGGATCTTTTCGAGTTTCTCGATTTTCTCCGGCCCGATTACAAAACCGCGATCAGCACCAACCGGGCCTCCACCATGGGCCCGGTGCTGCAGATGTTTTCCCTGGCAGACCGGTTCGACAAGGTGGTCACCGCCTTTGATGTGTCCCGGCCCAAGCCCGACCCCGAAGCGCTGGAGCAGATCCTAGCCCATTTCGGCTTCACGGTGGACGAGGCGGTGTACATCGGCGACTCCATGGTGGATCGGGAGCATACCGCTGCCTTAGGCATGCGGCTCATCGCCTTCAAAAGCCCAGACCTGCCAGCGGAATACCACGTGCAGAGCTTTATGGAGATCACCCGGCTGCCGATATTTTGAGGAGGGAAAATGAAACTGGAAGTGACCCACAAAATCCTGGCCATGGAGCCGGACTTTGCAAAAAGTTCCGCCCATGTCCTGCGCTTTCTCGACCACACCTCCTTGGTGCAGTACGATGCGGTGCGGGTTGTGGCGGCAGAATCCTACTCAGCAACAGACCCACGCTTCTGGCCCTGGCTTGAGCAGGGCCTGGCCGCAAACCGGCAAGTGCTGACACAATTAACCGGGGAATTACGGGCGGCAGGCACCAAGGAGTTCGGCGATCTGGTGGCCATGCCGCAGGGCTTTCAAAGCAAGATTTTCCACACCATGGCCCATCTGCTCGACGGATTTTTCGGCATCGACAGCCAGTTCTACAGCCTGCCCGATGATTCCCACTGGCTGGAGGCAAGCCTGCGCAGACAGATTGAGACAGACCCGGAAGACTTCTGGCTGATCACGGTGGTGGCCACCCTGGAATCCTTGAAACACCAAGCCATTTCCGGCCTGCGCTCCTTTGAGAAATAGGGCCTCTTTTCCAAAACTCTTCAAATTGACTCCCCCTCCCTCGACGGGAGGGGGCCGGGGGGAGGGTGAAGTTGCAACCTGCCGATCTGGCTATTCCCCCTCTCCCTAGCCCTCCCCCGCCAGGGGGGAGGGAACTTTGGGGGCTTTGGCAAGTCTCAATCGTGATGATGGTGGTGGTGATCGTGACCGTGGTGATGCCCTTCGCCAGGGCCGCCTACTTCCGCCAAAGCCTTTTTCAGAATACCATCAGTCTCACCCATACTGGCCACGGCCTTATCTAACAGCTCCGCCAACGAACCATGCCCCTCACTCCGCGCCAAGTCCACCCATTTCTTAAACTCGGTCTCGTGGTTGTGATTATGCTCAATCCAGTGGGGCAGAAGAATCTGCAGCTTTTCCATCGTGGTTTTCTGATCCATCTCAGACGGTTCCTTTTGTTTTTGTCACGGTTACCTTGCCATGGAGAAAATCAATGGCGCGCACCGACGCGTGGAGGATGAGCTTCGGCTCTTCAAAAAGTGCGGAAACCCGCACCCCATCGCCAACAACCTCAAGCAACGAGGCGTTTTCCAAAATTACCTCTTCCTTGCCGTCCTGCTCGAGGACTATGCTCATCTGGCACATGCCCTGCCTCATTCGTTGTGTTTTTTCGCTTTGCCGCGAGTGAAAATCCAATATAATACGTTTTTCCGGCTTTATCATGCAGATTTGCAGAATCACGAACCCATAGCAAGAGACACCCGTATGCTCCTTGATGATCTCCCTGCCATAAAAAAACTACTGACCACGGCCAAAACCATCGCGGTGGTCGGCCTCTCCCCCAAGGAATCCCGGCCCAGCAACATGGTGGCCCGCTACCTGCTGGGGGAAGGGTATACAGTTATCCCGGTCAATCCCGGCCAGGAGGAAATCCTCGGCCTGCCGTGTTACCCCGATCTTAGCTCCATCCCCACCCCGGTGGATATTGTCGATATCTTCCGCCACTCCGAGGATGTCCCGCCCATAGTGAACGAGGCCATTGCCATCAATGCCAAGGCCATTTGGATGCAGGAAGGGGTGATCCACGCCGAAGCAGCCCGGACCGCGAAGGCGGCTGGCCTAGTGGTGGTGATGGACCGTTGCCTCAAGACGGTGCATCATGACCTGGGGCACGAACAAGGATGAGCATCGATAACTGGCAGGAAAACTGCTTGACAAAGAACCCTTCGAGACGTACGATTTGACGTACGAAAGGAGGGCTGACAATGACAACACTTTCAGCAACAGAAGCAAGAAAATGCCTGTATAGCCTTGTTGATGACGTAGCCGAATCCCATGACCCAATTCAGATTGTGGGCAAACGACACTCTGCAATTCTCATCTCTGAAGATGATTGGCGGGCAATCCAGGAAACCTTGTACCTCACCTCAATCCCTGGCATGCGCGAATCCATTCAGGACGGAATCAAGAGCCCCATTGAAGAAAGCAGCGAGAAGCTTGAATGGTGAGCTGGCGTCTGGTTTTTACCAAGCAGGCCCAGAAGGATGCCAAAAAAATCGCGCAATCCGGACTGAAACCGCAAGCCGAACGGCTGCTCGAACTCCTCACAGAAAATCCGTACAAAAATCCTCCGCCATACGAAAAACTCATCGGCGATCTTTCCGGTGCATATTCCCGAAGGATCAACATCCAGCACAGGTTGGTGTACCAAGTCATCGATGATATCCAGACCGTCAAAGTCATCCGGATGTGGACCCACTATGAATAGCTGCCGTGTACGCCCCGCCCCCTGAATTCTTGGGATAAAAAAACTGAGAAGCATCCCTAGTTTTCCGCCCTTGACAGTGATACTAAAAGTCAGTATCATTTTCCCACATGAACAATACGCACCGCAAGACACTTGCCGCTATCTTTTCCCAGCCTACCCCTGCCGCTATTGAGTGGCGGAGGATTGAGGCGCTATTGATAGCGCTGGGTTCAGTGCTCATCGAAGGCGATGGATCACGGGTTTCTTTTATCCTCAACAACGAAAAGGCCGACTTCCACCGGCCTCATCCGGGCAAGGACGCCAAACGGTACCAAGTGCGAAACGCCAGGGATTTTCTAACCAGAGCAGGAGTCACCCCATGAACACCCTCAGTTACAAGGGCTATACGGCCAAAATCGAATTTGACCCCGATGACAACATTCTGTTTGGCAACATCGTCGGCATCCGTGACACAGTTGGCTTTCATGGTGAGACGGTGGCCGAACTCAAAGACGCCCTCCGCGAAGCGGTTGATTTCTACCTTGAAAGTTGCGAGAAATCCGGACGTGTTCCCGACAAGCCATTTTCCGGTAAATTTGTCATCCGGCTGGAGTCCTCGCTGCACGGCGAGATTGTCGCCGCCGCCGTCAATGCAGGGAAAAGCGTCAACAAGTGGGTCGCCGACGCACTTGCCAAAGTTGTGCATGCCCATTCGTAGGTCAGGCAGGCAGAAGAAACTGGGGGGATTCCCTCATTTTCCCTATTATCGGCGTTTGCCGAACAGAAATAACTGATTTCAAATCTCAGTTGAATGCATGCTCTCAAACGTGTAGAAGTTGAATCCTTTTCCGCAGGTAGCCGATATGTCCGACACGGAAATATTTTCTCAAAATAAATCGATTGATATCTCCATCAAGCAAATGCTTCCTGAGTTCGATGAACAATCACAGCGTCGAATGAAAAAAATGATCCACAATCGAGGTAAAGCGATTCGTAAACACAACGACGAGAACACCGACTCAGAAGCGCGGCATATTTTCCGCGAATTCATCCCTGCCTATGTTCTGAATCGATGCGGATACTCGTTAAAATACGAAATCGAAATTGACAACATGACACCCGATTGGCTTGATCCTAACGAACGATTACTACTTGAATCTTTTACCTTTGAACGGGGCGGAAGATCCCCATTTATAAAAAGAGTGTCAACAGGTATTGAAAACAAATGTGATAGATACGCAAGTGTGATTAAGAAACACTCGCTGTCAATGGTTGTCTCCGTATATCTCGACTTTTTGACGTGCATTGATTTCGACGATTGTCACAATCACCGCACTTCATTTTGTGAACTATTTAACAGATATCCCTCACTTTGGGGGATTCTATTCTTTACCGAGAAAGATGGCGGAGTTTTAATTGGTGGTCAACCATATGATTTTATGTGTTTTACCACGGATGCTTCACTCAGGCATGGCAACAATTGGACAATAAAAACTTTCAATGTAAGCGATTAGCAGAGGCGAACCAGGCGCTTGAGTGGATGCGAAGAACTTAGGCGGCGCTGACGCGGTAACCCTTTAGGCGCACCATTCAGCTCAAAGCAATTCCAGGGACATAATACTTGGGCAATTCGGGCAATTCACGAATTCTGGGGACACCATACTTAATTATTTGATGCCCCCTTCGTCATGCAGCAAAAAAGGGACAGAGTCAGCCCCGGCACGATTGTTCACGCCCCTGCAAATCGGACAAAAAAGGCCTGCCTGGAAAACCCAGGCAGGCCAAAATCTCATTTTCACTTCACTCCCGGTGAAGGGCTAACTCAACCTCAACACCCTTTGCCACCGCCACCAATAGCGCAAGCCGCGCCCTCTTTTCCATCGCCGCCTTCCATGGCCGCAACCGAGCCCAGGATATATGGGCGGGCAATCTTCACCCGTACGTTGTCGGCGATCTCAAGGGTCGCCACCCGGTCGGTCAACCCGGTGATCTTGCCCTGGAGACCGCCGCTGGTCAGCACCTCATCGCCCTTCTTGAGATTGGCGATGAATTCCTGATGCTCCTTGGCCTTTTTCTGCTGGGGCCGGATCAGAAGAAAGTAGAACACGACAAAGATCAACACCAGCGGCAAAAAGCTCATCAGGCCTTGCGCCCCACCTGCACCAGCCGCAGCGTCTGCGGCATAAGCTACACTAACCATAATCCCCTCCGATTCAAATTAAGTTTTCCCGGCAAGCCAAAATCCGCCTGCTTCCCTTTTACTCTACCGCCCGCTTGGCATAAAACTCCTGCCGAAACTGGCTGAAACGATCTTCTTCAATGGCCTTGCGCATCCGGGCCATGAGCCCCACATAATAATGCAGGTTGTGGATGGTGTTCAACTGCGAGGAGAGAATCTCCCTGGCCATGAAAAGATGCCGCAGATAGGCGCGGGAATAATTGCGGCAGGTGTAGCAGTCGCACTCCTCATCCACGGGCCGATGGTCATCTTGATGGCGAGCGTTTTTTATAACAAGCCTGCCGCTTGAAGTAAAGAGCATTCCGTTTCTGGCGTTGCGCGTGGGCATGACGCAGTCGAACATGTCGATGCCGCGAAAGACCGCCTCCACCAGATTCTCCGGGGTGCCAACGCCCATGAGATAGCGGGGATAATCCACGGGCATCAGGGCCGCAATCTCTTCGGTGATCTCCATCATCAGCTCGGCGGGTTCGCCCACGCTCAGGCCCCCAAGGGCATAGCCGTCAAAGCCGATTTCCACCAGCTCTTCCACCGCGCGGGCTCTCAGGTCGGGGTACATGCCGCCCTGGATGATGCCGAAAAGGAGCTGCCCCCGTTCTTTATGGGCAGCGCGGGAACGCCTGGCCCAGCGCCCGGTGAGATCGGTGGAGGCAATGGCCTCCTCGCGGGTGGCTGGATAAGGGATGCAGGTGTCCAGACACATCATGATGTCCGAACCCAGGGCCTCCTGCACGGCCACGGCATCCTCGGGGCTTAAAAAAAGCTTGCTGCCGTCATGGTGGGATTTGAAGGCCGCGCCTTCCTCGGTAATCTTGGTGAGATCCTTGAGGCTGAAGATCTGGAAGCCGCCACTATCGGTGAGGATTGGCCGGTCCCAGTTCATAAATTTATGCAAGCCGCCGAAGGAGCGGATCAGCTCATGGCCGGGCCGGATGTAGAGATGGTAGGTGTTGCCAAGGATAATCTGGGCGCCCAACTCCTTGAGGTTTTCCGGGGTCACGCCCTTGACTGTGGCCTGAGTACCCACCGGCATGAAAACCGGGGTCTGCACCGTGCCGTGCAGGGTCCGCACCTCGCCGCGCCGGGCCGCGCAGTCGCTGGATTTACTGTGCAGGGTATAAGGGGAACCGCTCATCATAGTGCCCATAAGGTGAACAACTCGTCGATGCCCTTGCGGGCCAAGGCTGCCATGCGGATGAAATCCTCGGGACTGAAGGGCTTGCCTTCGGCGGTGCTTTGGGCCTCCACCCAGCGGCCATCCCCGGTCATGACAAAGTTGGCATCCACCTCGGCATTGGAATCTTCCAGATAATTGAGGTCCAGCAGAGCCTCACCGTCCACCATGCCCACGCTGATAGCCGCCACCGGCAGGATCTCCGGCAGCGTGGCCAAAACCCCCTCCCGGAGCATGCGCTCCAAGGCATCCCGCATGGCAATGGCCGCGCCGGTGATCGAGGCGGTCCGGGTGCCGCCGTCAGCCTTGAGCACGTCGCAGTCCACCCGGAGGGTCACCTCGCCCAATAGGGAAAGATCAACCATGGTCCTGAGCGACCGGCCCAAGAGCCGCTGGATCTCATAGGTGCGGCCGGACCTGCCCTTGGCCGCCTCCCGTTGCATCCGGCTGTTGGTCGAACAGGGCAGCATGCCGTACTCCGCCGTGATCCAGCCCTGGCCGGTACCCCGCAAAAAGGGAGGGACGCTGGTTTCCATGGTAATAGCGCAACACACTTGGGTGCCGCCCATGGTAATCAACAACGAGGAGTAAGCCTGGGGCTGAAAACCCTTTTCAATAGTGACCGGCCGCAGCGCATCCGCAGCCCGTTGATCGTTTCGCATGATAATGAATTTCCTGAAAATTAATGAGTTGGAGTGGCGCAAGCCACTCCTGCATTTTCCCCATGGTCACGCAGCCGAGCACCGGAGAGGCTGCCGAAAAAGGAGTTTGCACTGTTTGAGGCGCAGCCGAGTTTGCAAACTCCCGGCAGCATCGAGGAGCACAGGGCATCCCGCCTTAGGCGGGACAAGTGGCGGGGTGCCCTTTCTTTGGTTCGTTTCTTTGGGCAAGCAAAGAAATGAACAGAAGAACGAAGCATATCCTCTGGCGACGGACCCTGCTCGCGCTAGATCTACCGAGGCACCTTAAAGATCCAGAAAAGTGGTGTCCCTATTCAACACCCGACACCCGTCTTCTTCAATCACAGCCATATTCTCAAGGCGAATCCCGCCCCAGTCCGGGATATACACCCCCGGCTCCACCGTGACCACCATCCCGGCGGCAAGGGGCTTGCGGTTCCGGTAGTTGAGCGAGGGGCCTTCGTGGACGTTCAATCCCACCCCGTGGCCAAGACCATGGCCGAACCGCTCGCCTAAGCCCGCCCGTTCTATCACGCTACGGGCAATCTTGTCCACCACCATGCCGCTAATCCCGGCCCGCAGGCTGTTGAGTCCGGCCAGTTGCGCCTTGCGCACCAAACGAAACAGAGCGACGGTTTTGGCGTCCGGGGTGCCCAACACCACGGTCCGGGTCATGTCCGAACAGTAGCCATCCAACACAAGGCCCATGTCGATGACAATGGTTTCCCCCGCAGCCAGCGGCCGGTCGGAGGGAGTCGCGTGGGGCAGGGCCGCATTGGGTCCGCCCGCGACGATGGTCTCAAAACTCGGTCGCTCAGCACCCTTGAGTCGCATGGCGTTTTCGATGGCTTGGGCCACCTCTTTCTCTGTCTGGCCAGGGCGCAGGGTGGGGTAAATCTCCTGGAACACCGCTTCGTTGAGGAGCACCGCCCGCTCGATTCGGGCCAGCTCGTCCGCATCCTTTGCCAGCCGCAGCTCCTCGATAAAACCAGTGAGTGGCACCAGCTCCATCTTCAGATCGTCCGCCAGCTTGGCCAGACTCAGGGAGGTGGAATGGAGGAAATAATGGCTCTCAAAGGCCAGCCGTTTGATGCGGTGCTTCTTGAGCAGCAAGCGCAACAGGGGAAACAGCCCACGGGGATAGAGCTTGACCCGAAAACCCGTGGCCTCCTGTTCCGCCTGCAAGTGGAAGCGGGAGTCGGTGAGCAGATAGGGCTCGCCCTCGCAGGGGATGAGCAGAACGCCCGCGCTTTCGTTGATCGCATGGTCCCTGGCCGTGTAACCGCTGAGATACCTGCGATTCTCCGGCTGGGTTACGAGGATGGCGTCAAGCTGGCGGCGCTTGAGGCTACGCCTGATCCGGTCAAGGATTCCCTGCCTCGGCATGGGCTCAATGCATGAAGTGGACAAAAACCTTTACCCCGAACTTAAAGAGCTTGCCATGCAAGCCCTGAATGGCCAGGGTGAAATCGGCCTGACCGAAATCCACCTGGTAGCGGAACGGCTTGTCCAGTACCGAGAGGAAGGCAAAGCACGGCTTGTTGTAGCGCGCTTCCGCTCCGGTTGCGTACCAGTCCTTGAACCTTTTTTCAACCTCGGGCAGATCCTTGGGATCGGCCTCTTCCACATCGAGCCATATTTCTGCTTCCATGCCTCTCTCCTTTCCTGAACCGCCCCTCTTTTACGGGGCAACCTCCATGGCCAGATGGTTTTCGACCAGATCTTTCAGCTGTTGCAGGGCCTTGCCGTACTGTTCGTTGAGCTGGCCTTGAATCCGCGCCCATTCCTCCTGAAACTTGGGGTGCTGGGAGGGTTGCAGCTTCATGGTCTGGCCGGTCTGCTTGGCCAAATTCTGTTCCATCAAGGCCATCTGCTGGCTGAACTGGGCTTCCAGCTGTTCTTTGAGCTGCTCGCCATGCTGCCGATAGCCATCGAGAATCTTTTTCATTTCGACAAGAATCTTGAGCAGCTCGCCATCGCCCTGGCCGATTTCAACCAGGCCGTGCATGGCTTTGTCAGCGAGTTCCTGTTTTTCCACCTCGCGGGCCAGGAAGATGTTGCGTAGCATGGCCTGGACCGCCCCTTTCCGCACCGGGCCTTTCTCTGCCTCCGACAACGTGCCAAGCCTTTCGCTCAGGCCTGGTTCCCCGCGCATGAAAGCGGCGCCAAGGCGCATGCCCTCCTTGAGCTGCTCTTCCCCAAGATAATCGCTTTCCCCAGCTCCTTCGGCAGCCATTCGGGCCGCACGTTCCATCACCATGTCCATGGTGCTCTTTATTTCCGCCATGGAAAAAAGCCTCCTTGATTCTTCAATTTTTCACGCCTGCCTCGGGGCAAACATACACCAAGGCTTCCACCATTTCCAGCCCTGTGTTTTTTCTTTAGCGCGGGAAGGCGGCCATGATCCCGCCATCCACCGGCAGGGTGGCGCCGGTGGTGGGGGTCTGTTCGCTGGCGAAAAAAACCACCGCGTTGCCGACATGATCGGCATGTACCGTGACCTTCAGAAGATTGCGTTGGCGGTAATAATCCTTGAGCCCTTCCGGATCGAGATTGCGGGAGCGCATCCGCTCAGGCCCCACCACATCCCAGAGGCCAGAGGAAACGCCTGCGTCATCGAAAATCGCATCGGCATTGATCATGTTCACCCGCACGCCAAACTCGGCCAGCTCCAGGGCGGCAACCTTGCCCAATTGGTGTGCCCCGGCCTTGGAGGCGCTGTAAGCGCCAAAGGCTGCGCCAGGAGCAAAGACGTTTTTCGAGCTGTTAATAACGATGGAGCCACCGGTGCCCTGCCGCCGAAGGATGGGGATAGCCCCCTTGATCACCTGAAACACCCCCAGACAGTTGACATCCATGACCTGCCTAAAAGCCGCCTCGCTGAGGTCGGCAAGCTTTGCCACATGGGCAATGCCGGCGTTGGGCACCAGGATATCCAGGC
>Ga0334722_10007977_pt1 | contig 10179 bp, 11 predicted proteins | sample C3_bottom_MG_FD_207210 | JGI IMG/M metagenome (GOLD analysis project Ga0334722, IMG submission 207210) | Sediment microbial communities from Yellowstone Lake, YNP, Wyoming, USA - C3_bottom | ecosystem: Environmental > Aquatic > Freshwater > Lake > Sediment | place: USA: Wyoming | collected... | reverse complement strand
CCCAACCCGTTCAATCCTTCAACCCGGATTCAGTATTCAGTTGCTAGAGAAGGGATAGTCCGTCTTTCGGTGTTTAACATACTGGGTCAAGAAGTGAAACGTCTTGTGTCGGAGATGAAGCAGCCTGGACAATACGAGATCGAGTTCGACGGGAAGAACTTGCCTTCCGGCATTTATTTCTATCGACTGGAGGCAGATGAGACAGTGATAACGAAAAAGATGTTGCTACTCCGGTGAAAAAGTTCCCTTATCCGACGTTTACACATCGACGTGCTTGACACGAAGCAGAGAGTTACGTATTTTTGCATTGGCCTGTGCGGCACTACTCCCCTGGTGCCGTACATCAAAAGGTCTGAAGCCCGGCGTCTCCCCACGTCGGGCTTTCTTGTTTAGAGAGAGAATAGCCTTCTCGCACAGGCTAGATCGCTATTGACCGCGACGAGGAGGTTTTCCTCTGTACAGCTCGATACGTCTTTCCTTTCTTCTCCCTACCTTTCTCTTTCGCCGAAGGCGTCACTTCGTAGCAATATAGGTTCTGTTATGTGCCGTAGCGCGAGTTGGTAACGATTCCCTTTTCTTTCAAGAAAGTGCGAAGCGACCTCATTTGCTTGCTCGTCCGAGACCTCCAAACTGAAGAACGTCGGCAGGCATCGGGATGAGCAACATGAGCAACCGTACAGACTTGTTTGACGACCGTGATCTGATATGGCACGCCGTTGAGCAACCTTTCTGCAGTCAAATGAAAATTGTTTGCCACAACGCGAGCTACTTCTTCACCGAGGGTCAGGATAAGGACTGGTTGAGCAAGTTGAATCTCGTCGGCCAAAAAAGTCAAACTCCGTGCTGCGTACTTGCTGAAATCACTTCTCGTCGGTTCGAAGTTCGGATGGTGGTTTTGTCGATTGTAGTTACTCAAGTGCTCCGGCTTGAAAAGAAACACCTTGACTAGGTCGGTTATCCAGCATCGTGAACGACTGACTGCAAGAGGCCGAAGAATAAATTTTTCCAGACCGTGTGCACTTTCTTGCTTACGACTCCTTACACCATCGAAATAGAGTTCCGGATGGAAAGGTGCCAAGTTGTCTGCAACGGGTAAGAGACGTCCGCCACGACTTTCGAAGCGTGCTGAAGGATAGGCACCAACTATCATTAGACTATGCCTGGCAGTCTCGACTGGCACCAACGGTCGAATCGGATTGCCATCGATGTATTTGTAGTCCTTCGGCAAACCAACCAAATCGAGATAGGTCGCGAAGCACTCTTGCTGGTAGTGTAGTATACTCTTCGGCATTTAATCACCCTCGAGCGCTATGGCACATAACGTCCGCAACAAAAATGCAGTTGCGAAGCGAACTATTATAAACTAATTTCATGTGAGCGAAGCAATTGTTCATTTTACATTTTTGTTGCTGTTAGCCGCCGTGCGTGCGTGATTTAACCTCATCAGCGATGGTCTCAATTAGATTCCAGTGTTTTGCGAGCCTTAGATAATTGGGATGATAACTTCTTAGATAGATGACTTCCGCATTCGGGTGACTTAAGCATAAAAGCATTGCCGGTGTGTCCCAACTTAATTCAGGAAAACAGGACACGAGCCTGTCGTCGTAATATGGCCCGGTGAAGAAGACAACAGCGTGCGGTTGTGTGATAAGAATTTCTTGCTGCAATAAACGAAGCTGAGACATTTGCTCTTCGATTTCCTGAATCGGTCTCTTGCCCTCTTGGTCAACCTTCACTAAGTTCGACCACAGAAACGAACGAGCAGGTGCATTTGGATTTATAAGCCTATGAAGCAACAAAGCCGCCTGCCAAAAAGGAGAACGAGTATACTTTTCCCCAAGGTTGAACTCAGCATAGAGCTTCATCAAAGCCTCAGTTGCGTCAGGTCGTTGCAGGATACCTTTATCACCCCAGCCATTAGTCTGCTGACCAACAATCATTATGCGTACACGAGTCTCAAAATAATCCTTGGGAACGAATAAAAAATGTGGATTCGAAAGTTTGTTGTTGGACGCAATAATATCCCTCAACTGTGGGACTAATCTGCTGTAGAAAGCAAAAAGTCGATTGTTGAGTTCGTTGATCATCTGCAAGATTATCTGATAAAGAATATCCACACGGCGGCGAGCGTTACACCGCCAAAACCGCCTTCGATTGAAGCACGGGCAGAGTCTATAGAACCAATGCGTGACCCACGATCATCGCAAATGTCAGATCCACGCACGTATGCGATCCTGCTACCACGGTCGTCGCGGATATCATTCCCTTGTACGTATCCGAGTCTTGCGCCTCGATCATCTCTAATATCGTTTCCTTGAATGTAGCCTATTCTACGACCGGAAGTGTCGCGAATGTCATTCCCTTGCATTTTAACGTTGGGCATTGTTCAGTCCTTTCTATATTGTGATGGAATGTAGCACGCATGGCGGCTAACGTGCGCAGCAACACCGCCGCACCGACCCGCCGCATCATCAATGAACGAGAGTTAGCCCCGCAGCGGGGCGGTGTGGAGTGAGCACTTTAATCAAGCAAAGCTTTGGTTTCCTTTTGCCTTATCAAAAAGCAAACGTCGGTGTTGCTGCTGTTAGCTGCTGCCGCCGTACTGCAAATGTATGCGGTTTGTTCGAGTTCTGCATCTGCTCTCGGTGCCGCACGTTGTGCACCATGGGGCGACGAGATGGAATCATCGCGCCAGGTGTAAATGGCGCTTGATAGACAGCAAAAAGTCGTTGTGTGCTATGAGCGTCAATAGGGTAGAGAAACGATCGTTTGAACTGAATATCAATGTTGCACCACAAGTCGTGCAAGCCGGTTGTGCGCCTTCGCTCTAAAAGCATTCGGTGAAGAAGTGCGGCACCGAGTATAAGCAGAATGTTCATCCTAAGTCTCTCGGCGGTTGCAGCTAACGTGTGGCAGCGCAACGCAGTGGTTTTTGGTGCTAAGAAAAACAATCATCGCTCAAACTGAGAATACCAAAACGCACCAAAAACCATTGAGCGACCACTTTAACTTCTATCAAATGCGGGAGCGTCGTTGCGCTGCCTGTTATGCGCAGCCCGCACGTAGAAGTTTGACAACTCTCTTTCTCGGCTCTTGATGTGCCTGCCACCTCTTGTCGGATGGAACTGAGCGAATCAAACTTGTCGAATTGCCAGGATGACGCAAAGGGACAAAGTCCGAAAGGATGGACCCTAGCCGTATCTTGAAAGGGCCGTTCTCGCTGAAGTGAAGCTCAGCATCCATTTGGGATTTATCTCTCGTAGCAGACAGCTTCTCTGGGACTGGATTCGGTTCGACCAAATATCGTTTGATTAGCTGGTACAACTCCTCGCCAAAGGACAGAATAAGCTTGGGGTTCAAGATGTGAATCTCTTTGAAAAGCCACGTCCGAACGCAAGCCTCAGCAACATCAATCGGGAGAAATGTTGAACGATCCTTTGTTCCTTCCCAAGGCTTTCCTCGGCTGGTTCGCCAATGGCACTTGCACATATCGGTAATGTAAATCGCTTCTTCCGGAATGCCGGCATCGTCGGCAAGTGCAAACACCTCATTAATGAAAACCGATCTGCCCCCCCGAACACCAACGCAAGTTGCGGTTCTTGGACTTGGATCCCTTCCGATGAAAACGAACTTGGCGTTCGGTTTTGGATGGATCGGAATATATGGAATACCAAGCTTCTGATTATCTGCCATTAGCCAACAAGAGTGGCAGGCACGTATTGTTTCTAATGTTTGAGTCAAACTTTCCATATTCAGTGCGGGTTGCGCATAACTAGCGTATTGACGATGTCGCCTATCATGCAAAATCGGATGGATATACGACATATGGCGTCTGTTTCGTTTTTGGACGGACGTTCTGTTTTGCCGTAAACACAAAAACCCCTTTCATCTTCCGAATCCAAAGGTTTCTTGTCTCCAGCAGAAGCTTCCCCTCCAACCTGCTGGCCTATTAATGTTTGCAAAAAGACACTTTATGGAGAGTTCAAAGGCAAATCCTGCATGCAGCAAGGAATCTCCTCAATTTCTTCTTTCCGCCTCGCCTACGCTTGGCCAGACCGGCTTGGCTTTTTGAAAATAGAAATTGAACACAGTGGTGCCAAGTGCCTCGTTGATCTCTTTGCAGTACCCTTGAAACTTATCTAAGTATGCAGTGAATGCTTCGCGGGCGACCTCAATCGTCCTCAAGCTGTCAACCGGAAGAGAACTAAAAGGCAATTGTCTCACTTTTTCAATGGTGTCGAAGAAATACAAGCGGTGATAAGAATGGGTGAGAGCATGAAGTTCTTGGATGCCCAGTCGTAACGAATCAAAATCATGAGCCGATATGCGAAGTCGTTCGATCAAGTTGTTGATGATCCAGGCGCATAACTGCGAGAATTCAATGTTTTGCAGATCAACTTCCTGTTTTTGGATATTTGCCAGTGCAGAAGTTATGGTGTCCGCCTGCTGAGGGCTCGACAAGTGCTGAAATTCTTCTGCTAAAAGAATGAGCTTGGGGAACTTTGATTTAGCTAATATTTTCTTTCTTCGCCAGCCAACATACCTGCCGACCTTGGGATAAAGCCATACTACCAATGCGACGACCAAGGTAGCCACTGGGATGTAGACGACCCAGGCTGGCAGCGCGGCTACGTTCGTAAGGAGGATTACAAAGAGAGAAAAGACCGAGGTAGCGGCAATGATAATCTGTGAGATTGCGCTCGCACGTTCTAGCGACGTCTTGTTATCCTGAGTGTTGGGATGTGGAAATGAATTCATGGAAATGTTTTACTTACGATTCACGCCAAAGAATTCTGTCCATTAGCTGGCCGATGGGAACTCCAGGCAGTAGTTCAGACATTGGCCCATTCACGTCTTCCCAAGCCCTCTGCTCGCTCGAAACAAACTGCAATGTCTCATAGTAAAGACAGAAGGGCCACACACCGGGACAGGAAAGCATATTTGGATTTGATTTCTTGATCCGGGCGAGCACAACCGAATCGAGCGCTGGCGTAAAACCCGAAATCATGAGCAGTGCTTTGGAGACTGTGACAATTCTGGCGGGGACATTATCGCACAGCATATGCTCCTTCAGAAAACTGTATAGGGTTTCGATTGCATCCTTTTGCTCAAGTATGGATGCCAGGTTTGTAGTTGCCCGCGTCCTTTGGAGAAGTGTGGAGAATGCCTCGGATGTTCGCGCATCCCGAAACAGTTCTTGTAGAACCTGGTCATTGCGCGGCGACGGTTGGTTCCTGTACGCCTGCCAACGTCTGAGCAGGCCAATTACTTCGGGCTGAAGGCCAGAGACAGTGTGCCGTGTGAATGATTGACTCACCTTGCTCCAGATCTCGGCAAGATCACTTGCGTCTCTCTTTGGAAAGCGCCGGATGTTTCGGACGCACTGTGTTCGGTTTGGAAATAGGGTCATGATCTGGTGATAGGATCCAATAAACGGGAGCTTCCAGCTGCGACGAGGAATTCGAGCGTGTGCTTATTTGTCGGCTTCCGCAGCTTTGCGGAGAACGAGAAACGATTCCTTGAGCGGCTGGCTCACCGAGCTATCCGGCTCCGCCAAAACAAGGCTCTGGTAGAGATCGAGGAAGGCCGTACGATACCGGTGGAAGAAGTGAAGGAAATGCCTTGCGAAGCCGACGCAATCGAGGACCGCGATCTCAACGCCCACTTTCTCATAGATGTTCCGCGCATATTGCACCACTTCATCCTCAATGACATCCGTGGTTATGAAAATATAGTTGTCAACCCGATACTTGAGGGATCCGATCTTCTTGATGGCGTTCTCGATGTCAACGACGGATACCCTCTTGTCTTTCATTTCGTAACACGTGATCACCTTATCGTCGTTCACAAGGGTGACCTCCACATCTCCGATGGAACCCGTCTGACTGTCCGCCGCATTATGAGATTGGAGCGGCAGGGCTGTTTCACCAAGCCGATCCTTGACCGCCAGGTAAGCGGCGGCGACGATCAGCACCGGCAACCGACTTGAGTTCTTGCTCGCGAGGTGCTGTTGCAGAAGCGTTACGATCTGCTCCGAAGACAATGGGAGGTTGTCGTCCGCGTGGCGTAGCTCACGCAGTAGTTGCTGCATCCGTGCCTCGTTCTCGCTCTTGATGACCAGCAAGAAGCGAATGATCTCTTTGAGGACTGTCGCAGCGTCAACTTTGCCGCGATGAACAAGATCCAACATTTCAAGAGCATTGGTGTAGACCTGGCGGGGTCGTCCGACGAGGTCAAGATCGGTCGTGAGAACGCGATCGATAGTCCGAAATGCTGGCGTGAGGAAAGCGGTCGTCGAATTGGTGGGGAGTTTGTATTTGATTACAAACGGTTCCACGTACTGTTCATCGTAAGTACGGCCTGAATAGGTATCTTTTCCAGAAATCTCAGTGTAGGGCTTCCGTATATCTACTCTAGGGTTGTGGAGCTTTCCAAGGAGGCACGCCATGAGAAAACGAATCGGCGCTTTGTTTGTAATGCAACGGCAGATAAACTCAATCTTCGAGCGAAGGTCAGCATCCTTTACGAATGGAGCATCGAGCTTGCGCTTGGCCTCTTGATAGAAGCCCTCAAGCACCTTGGCGGGGTCAGTCATTGAAGAGTGAGCCAATCTTGTTCAGCTTCTGAATGTCATAGTTGACCCACAGCACTTCCTGTCGTTTGTCTTTCGTTGAGTGAATGGTCTTCATCGTGCTCCGATGCTTACGCCACTTCGGCGCGGGATAGAGTTTATCCATGAGGTTACATTGGTAGTTGGAAACGGCGACGAAGCCTTTCGCGGCGTTGAGGGCCTTCGCCAACGCACGGTGCTCATCGTCGGTCATCTCGTGGACGTAGGCCTTCGTGTCCCCTCTTGTTCCGTGGATATATGGCGGATCGCAATAAAAGAGGGTTTCCTTCGAATCGTATAGCTTGATGACGTCAATCGCCGGTCGGTTCTCGATTTGAACCCGTATCAATCGGTCGGAAATGTAGATGAGGTCTTCAATACCGCCCAGCCAACGGCTGATGACGCCGCTCATTCCGTTTCTCGTCGTGTTCTTGCAGTTGGCCCAGCGGCCGATGGTCGCCGTCTGTGCGAGCCCCGTCCTCACCTGTCGGGCCCGGACGTAGAAACGCCTCGCTCGTTCGAAGTCGGAAAGGCTCGGATCCAATTTGCAGGCCTTGGCAAACTCCTCGCGAGAGAACGGGGTCAGCCCGATGGCTTGAATGAGTTTCTCCTTCTCTTCGCGGAGGACCCGGAAGAAATTTACCACTTCTCCATCGAGGTCATTGTACGTTTCCACCGGTGATGGCGGACGGTTAAGGAGAACGGCGGCCGATCCGGCAAACGGTTCGCAATAGTGGTGGCACTCCGGAAGCAATGGCAGAAGCCAATCGAGGTGAGAAAACTTACCTCCGTACCAGCCAAATGCTATGACCTTCCTCGGTGATTTAAGAACAGAAAGTGACGCAGGTATTCTTCTTCCGTTCTCGTGTGACGTCGAGGAGACAGGTGGTTGTACTTGGGTACTTCCTTTTCTCACCATGAATTCAATTATAGTTTCATTTTTTCATAGTTGCAAAGGCTATCGTATCAATCGCTCGAAATTTGACACGATGGTTTCCGCCAGAATGGAAGGGTCGGTCTGGCGGATCTCTGCTAATGAAATCACCGTATCCCTCAATTCAGCAATTGACAACGCCTCACTTTCTGAACCCGCGAATGGTCCATCTGATTCGGTGAGGATTCTCCCAATTGGGAGGGACTCAAGGAACTTTCGATTACCTTCTTTTCGTGTCATCCGACTGTTGATAGAGAAATAACATCCCATGTTGATGGCACGCGAAGCCTCGGCCTTAGTGCCGGTGAACCAGTGCAAGATGACGGTCCCGCGCGACTTTGGAAGATGTGCTTCGATTAGGTTGAGCACTGGAGTGACGGCGCGAAGACTATGTACTGAAAGAACCTTATCACCTTCTTTAGCACAAGCAGATAGTAACTTCGTGAAAACATCCCGCTGAAAACCAAATGACTTACAGAACCGCGTGCTGGCATCAAGGCCTACTTCCCCGATGAAGTGCGCATCGGGGAGAAATTTCTCCCATATATTGAATTCGTCAATGCCAGTAGCAACTAATTCGGGGTGTAATCCGAGCGCGGCTTTGACATGGCCGGTTCGAGAGGCCAATTCGTGGTTTCGTGCCCATGCTCGTGGAGTCGTGGTTACGGCCAATGTCAATATCTTGTTCCGATCACGGCTTGCAAATGCTGCCTCATGGTTGGGATAAAGATCAAGATGGCAATGAGCGTCAACGAGTGGCAGAGTCATTTGCGCTTATCTTGTGCTCTGTCAAACTGGTTGCGCGTGGACTCGCGTGAGTAAAGCATCTATTTCTTCAAGACTCCGACGATAAACTTCACTTAGGTCGTTATGCTGAGTAGGCTCCACATCTGAGAGCGGTCCCGGCTTGTGTATGAGAATCTTAGCCAGATCGGGTTTGTCTCGAAGTCGAGCAATTGCAATTTGCAAGGAACGCACTTGAGCACCTTCAGCTTTCCTTGTGTCCAAGACACTCTCTTGGAGATTCCTCAGGGTATAACTTGTAGGATCATTTGCAGATCCAAACGCCTTTTTGAGCGCTGCCCTTCGAACCAAACACGGCAAACAGTACCCACAGTGTTCAATACCCCTCCCCTTCCATCTGCCCTTCGCTGGCGAAGAACAGGAGAGTGAGTCGGCTATCACGTGACGAAGAAACTCCTGGTTTGCACATTCAAGTACCATCTCCCCTTTGGTCTTGAGCCAATACGGATTCTCAATTCTGCCTGAGATTCCCAAATGGCTTTGCAATTCCCGCCAACGTGCCAAAAAGAAAGGATGAGTGGTGCGTGTGGTATTTGAACCGAGGCGTAACGGGTCGAGCGGAACATTGAGAGAGATGAAACCGTTCTCTGGTACGTGTAATGTGAAACCTTCACGGAACGCCGACCCCGCTAGTACACCTAAAGAAATGAACAGAAAGGATCGCGCGCGGGTCGTCCTTTCATGCTCAACTCCATCCACAAAATTAGCGGGGAAATTCATCCAAACCCGTAACCTTTCAAATTTCCTTTCTGGATAGTGATTCTTCAATTTGTCAAAGCATTTCCCCTGAGCATCACTTGTCGCTGCATCGCCAGCATGACTGACGAACAACCCATCATCGGTTCTTTCAAGGAAATCGATCGCTCCTATCAGGCTGTCTAGTCCACCAGAGAACAGATGAACATTCCCCGACCTCCGATTGTGTGGTTGCGGCTTCCTCGCTGGAACGAGGGACGAAAAGGAACTTGGGCGCCCTCGAAACTCGATAACCCACAGGTCACCAGTCAGAAAATCAAGCATTTGCTTGAGTAAGGCACCGGCGCCATTCCACCTTGGTGGGTCACTAACGGGAACGACCAACCGGATTTCCCGAGTCCATGAATCCTGCGATTCTGTTTTCCGTGAGATGCAGGTGTCTGCAGCTTGAATATGAGCGGCAAGAACCAACAAATCTATACCCATTTCAGAAGGGAGAAGTCCCAAATCTGCCAAGTCCAGGAGCGCCTGATGCATCCCATGGCCTAATCGGTTGTCGGATGCCATGAGATTAAGGGTCGTCGTAACCTCGTCGGTCGCTGCTTGGATTTTGGCTCGGTCAGATGACCCAAGCCGACCAATGATGAGATGCTTTCTCATTCCCTATTGGCTTCTCTCTCGCCCATTTGCTGTAGAATCGAGAATGTCTGCTCGTAAACCCCATCTACCAATACCTTGACCTGAGCGGGTGTCAATGAATCGAACGTGAGGCGTACTCTTGTGAAGGCGTCAGCTATTGCGCGGCGTATGAAATCACCGAGTTGTCCTTGAACCTGTTCAGCCTCACCAACATTGTTCGGCAACAGAACAAGCTTGCTTCCGATGTCATTGCATAAGCGAGCTTCGATTGCGTGTGCCGCGTAGAGTTCCATCACCGTTTCCATTTGTGCAGCGGTAAGTGCATTCAAGTCAGTGATGTTGTTTTCTGTTAGGTCTACGATGGTTTCTATGAAAGCGTCCCTCGCAATTCCCTCGTCTATCGTTCCATTTCTTGGGCACACATAGTCTATTAGACCGAAGAACACTTCTTGAATCGGCCGACCTGCAAGCGACTCAAGACGTAGCGTCCGAAGTG
>Ga0334722_10007976_pt1 | contig 10179 bp, 8 predicted proteins | sample C3_bottom_MG_FD_207210 | JGI IMG/M metagenome (GOLD analysis project Ga0334722, IMG submission 207210) | Sediment microbial communities from Yellowstone Lake, YNP, Wyoming, USA - C3_bottom | ecosystem: Environmental > Aquatic > Freshwater > Lake > Sediment | place: USA: Wyoming | collected... | reverse complement strand
GATCTGGTCCGGACGGCAGCCCTTCGTGGCCGTGGCCTTGATCAGCGTCTTGGTGACCGCCATGAACAGGGAAGCCGGGATTCCTTTCCCGGAAACATCCGCGATGACGAAGCAGAAATGAACCTCGTCGATGAAAAAGAAATCGTAGAAATCCCCGCCGACTTCTTTCGCCGGCTCGATGAGCGCGTAGATGTCGAATTCCTTCCTGTCGGGGAAGGCCGGAAAGAGCCGCCGCAATATGCTCATCTGGATGTCGTGCGCGATATTCAATTCGCTCTCGATCCGCTCTTTCGCCGCCGTTGTCTGCGTCAATTCGCCGATGTATGTCTTCAGCGATGTCTTCATGTTCGCGAACGCAGCGGTCAGCACCCCGATTTCGTCGCGCGAAACCACCCGCGGCAGGGGCACGTCGAGGTCTCCCCTGCCGATCTCCGCCGCCGCCTGGGCCATCGCCCGCAGGGGGCGGGTAATGGAATTCGCGATCAGCACGACAACCAACGAGAGCAGCAGGATTCCCGCGATCCCGAGAAAAAGCACCTTGTTGTTCAGCCTGCGGACGTCAGCGAACAGTTCCGCTTTGGGGAAGATGACCGCGAGAGTCCAGCCATTGGACGGTATCGGCGCAAAGTACATGAAGGAGTCGAAGCCGTTGACGCTGCGATAGGGGACGAACCCGGTCTCGCCCCTGATCATCCGTCTGCCGATCTCCCGGACCCCCGGGTCGCCGCGCTCTTCGGCGATGCTGAATATCGTCTCGTTCATGATCAGCTTTTTCACGGGGTGGGTGATGACCGTCCCGTTTTTCGAGATCAGGGTCCCGTATCCGGTTTTCAACACCTTGATGGACGAAACGATATCCCGGAGCCATTCGAGGGACACGTCGGCGGTCACGACCCCCGCGAACTCCCGTTTTCCCCCGACCGTTCTGTAAAATGGCACCGAATAGGTGGCCATGAGAATATTGCCGCCGCCCTCGTCATGATAAGGCTCGCTCCACGCCGGCCGCTGGAGTTCTTTCGGCAGTTGGTACCAATCCAGGAAAAAATAGCGGTAACTGTCGCCGCCGAGCCACTTCGACTCGACCCGGCTCCCGTTTTTGTAGCAGTAAGGGGCGAAGTACAGCGCTCGCTTGTCGAAACCCCGGGGTGCGAAGGCGATCGCGGCGCCGAACAATTCGTGGTTCTTTTCGACCGCGGTGCAGAGCGTGGTGACCAGCTCCTCTTTGGTGAACTGATTGTTCTCGAGAAGGTACGAGAGGTTCTCGGGGATCTTCTCGACCGAACCGAGGACCGTTTGGACCCTGTTCACCGTGGCGGACACGAGGTGTCCGGCGTCGCTTTCGACGTTTTTCTCGATCATTTCCCGCATGAACCGGTAGTTGTTCCAGAAAACCAGCGCGAACACGACCGCGCAGCTCAAGCTGATCGAGGCGATGAGCTTGAATGCGACACCCCTAACGATTGCCATGATTCTCACAGTGCGCGGCGAAGTCGTTAAAGTCCGGGACCGCGCCGATGAAGCCTTCCGCCTTCAGCGCTGTCGCCACGGCATCGAAGTCGCTCCGCTGCAACTTGCCGGGAATTGTTTTGGCGTCGGCGGGGACAACCAGATCCTTGAAGCGCGCGAGCATCCACCGCTGATGCGACCTGTTTGCCGGCAGCAGGGCGGCATTCATGCGGTTGATCACGATATCGACCGCCTCCTCGGGATGGGAGAATGCGTAGAGCCAGCCCTCGACCGAGGCGCGCACGAAGTTGCAGGCGAGTTCGGGGTCTGCCCGGAAGGACGCCGCCCTGGCGTAGATGCCGTCCTCGGGGAAGTTGAGCCCGTAGTCCTGAAAGAAGAAGGTCGTCAGCTCGTCGGGGTCGATGCCGGAGTTGATGATCGTATGATATTCGTTGTACCACATCGCCGACGCCACATCGACGCCATCCCGGAGGAAGAGATCGAGCGAAAGGGATTGCGGGACGACCTGTACGCGCAGGTTGCTCTTCTTGAATAAGGCGAGGGGTTGTATCGAATAATCCCCGCCCCAGAGACCGACGCGCTTCTGCTGCACATCGCCGACGGTGCGGATGCCCCTGGCTTTTTTCGCCACGAGCATCAGCGCCGATTTCTGTACGATCTGGCCGATATTGACCAGCTCGAAGCCTGTCGAGCGCTGCTGCAGTGCCGTGGACAGCCAGATACAGGAGAAGTCGGTCTTGCCGCTCTTGAGATAATCCACGGTTGACCGGCCCGGGCCACCCGGAATGACGGTAAGATCGATGCCGTATCGCCGATAGATGCCTTTTTCAGCGGCCACGTAATAGCCCGCGAACTGCGCCTGGGGAACCCAGGCCGTCATGAACGTCGCTTTCTTGATGGCTCCCGGGTTCGCCCAGGCGCACGTCGCGGGCAGCAAGAGCAGCAGGACACCCATCATGGTCAGAGGGTGTTTGCATCCTGGCGACCGCGTTGATGCATTATCCACGGGTTTCAGCCGTCCTCGGCGTGCGAATCCCGATGTGCGTCGCGCGGGTGTCAGCTCACCTGGAGCAGGACGTCGAGACCGGCGATCTTGAAGACCTTTTTGACGGCGGGGTCGGTGTTGACGATTGAGAAACGACCGTTCGGGACACTCTTGGCGGCGCTGAGACAGAGGCGGAGAAAGCCGGAGGCGATGTACTCCACTCCCGTCAGATCGAAGACGATGCGGCTCACGGCCGCGGGGCCGATGCGGCCGGTCTCCCGCGCGAACTCCTCGAGCGCCGCGGCGCTGTTCACGGTGTCCATTCGCGCCTGGAACGCGGCGGAAAGCGTCTCCGTCGCCTGGTCGAAGCTAAAGGTCGTCGTCATCGCATCGCCCCCGATTCATGAGTTTTTGTGGTACTCGCGCGTGCAGTCCCCGGCGCTCATGCTCTCGTCGAGGTAGCGCTCCTTCGGGAAGGTCAGCCACTTGTCGTTCCCGCGCCGGCGGCAGACGCGCTTGATGTTGAGCAGGTGCCGGGCGGTGACGTTTTCGGTCGTGATGTTTTTACCCCACGTGCCGCAGCCGAGGGTGAAGGAGACATTGAGCCGGGTGAAGCTGCCGCCGACCGCACCCTGGGCCGAGGGGGCGTTGACCACGATCCGCCCCGCGTTCATGAGCGTGCAGTAGCGGCGGATCCGCGCCTCGTCGTTGGCGAAGATGCTCGCCGTGTGACCGAGGCCCTGGAGAAAGTTCAAGTCGATGCAGAGCTTGATCGCTTCCTCGAAGCTGTCGCGTTGATAAAAGGCGAGAATCGGCGCCAGTACTTCCCCGGAGAGGGGGAAGCCGGGTCCCACGCCGTCGAGAGTCGCCATGAGCAGTGTCGTGCCGGCGGGCGGGCTGATCCCGGCCAGGCTGGCGATCGCCGTCACCGGCTGGCCGATGATCACGGAGGTCATCTGACCGGTCGTTGGATCGACGGCGACCGCCGCCACCCGGCGCGTCTCCTCCGGAGTCATGAAATACGCGCCCTGGTCGGCGAACTCCCGCCTGAGCCGCGAGGCGATGCCGCTTTGGCAGACGATCGCCTGCTCGCTGGCGCAGATCGTGCCGTTGTCGAACGTCTTGGAGATGATGATGTTCGCGACGGCGAAGGGGAGGTCCGCGCTTTCATCGACGAGCACGGGAACGTTGCCCGGGCCGACACCGTAGGCGGGCGTTCCCGAGCTGTAGGCGGCCTTGACGAGACTCGGCCCGCCGGTGGCGAGGATCAGCGCAACCCCGGGGTGAGACATCAACGCGTGTGTCATCTCGCGCGAGGGCGCGGTGACCCACTGGATGCAGTGTTCCGGCGCGTCGGCCTCGAGAGCGGCCTCGTAGCAGATCCGCGCCGCCTCGCGGCAGCTCGCGCTGGCGTTCTTGTGCGGGTTGACGATGATCGGATTGCGCGTCTTGAGCGCGATCAGGGTCTTGAAGAGCACCGTGGACGTGGGGTTGGTCACGGGGATCATCGCCAGGATCGGCCCGAGCGGCTGGGCGATCTCGGTGATGCCGGTGGCCTGGTTCTCCGCGATGACCCCGACGGTCCTCTCGCCGCGGATCTCCTCGTAGATCAGTTGGGTGGCGATCACGTTCTTGAGTACCTTGTGCTCCCAGACGCCGAGCCGCGTCTCCTCGTGCGCGAGCTTGGCCAGACGGACCCGCGCGCCGAAGGCCGCCTCGTAGACCCGGCTCACGATGCGGTCGGTCTGCTCCTGATCGAACATCTCGAAGATGCCCGCCGCCATGGAGGCCTGTTCGATGAGAACCCGTGCCTGTTCGACGTTACTCGCCACGTGCCTGCCCCCTTGTTCGCGTAGTGCGCGGTCCGCGCGCGTTTCCCTGCCGACGGATCCGCCTCAAGGAGCGGCGTCGCCCCGGTGAAAGACGAGCCGCAACGTGTTCCGCCCGTCGTGGCGGTCGTGCTCCACGCGATCCGCCAGCCGCTTGATCAAGCCGATACCGAGCCCGCCGACCCGGCGCTCCGGGATGCCGCCGCCGTGGTCCGGCTCCGCGCGCGTGGTCGGGTCGAATGCCACCCCCGTGTCGGTGATCTCGAGCGCGAAGGAGGACTCGTCGGCGGTGCAGCGCAGCACGACCTCTCCCCGAGCGTCATGATAAGCATAGGAGCAGATGTTGACGAAAGCTTCCTCGAGTACGAGCTCCATCTCGCCGATCCGTTCACGCGAGAAACCCGCGGCCCCGGCGCAGGCCGCCGCCGCGGAGCGCACGCGGTCAAGCTCGGCCAGCGTCGCCGGCACCCGGATTTCACTGAGCGTGTGCATCGTGGCGGTCCGCCGACCGCCTCAGAAAAATCTCGCTGTCCGCCGCGGACCGCGAGCCTGAGGCGTAGCGGTTGAACAGGCCCCGCCCTTTCCCCGGATAAAACGGACGGCGGCGTGGTTCATGTCAGGAATGTCCTTCCACGTCTCGAAACCACCACGCTGGCGATAAACCGGCACTCTGTCGTGTCCGACCCTGTGATACGGGGAGTTTCACGCCGTCGGCGGTCAAAGTCAAGCGCCGCTGTCACAGCGCGGGCCAGAGGCGCGCAAGACTGCGGAGGCCGCCGCGGCGCTCCGGTTGGTTCGCTCAGTTGAAGGTGATCGTGTGGAAGTGATCCAGCGCAACCGATGAATTCTTCACGACGATGGTCCCGGCGGCGATCCCGGAAACTTCACTCGCGGTAAGGCCCAGGTTGTGCGTGTGCACGGTAGGTGCGAGTCCGGTGGTCGTGGTCAGTGTCACGGCCTGGCCCACCTGCTGTTCGGCTGCGGTCAGCGTGATGGTGTGCCCATGGTTTGAGGAAATGCTGCCACTCTTGTCGGTGAACGTCGTCGTTGGGTTCGGCGGTGTGGTGGGACTGTTCGAGCTGTTGGAGCAGCCCTGGAGCACGACCAGCGCTCCGACAGCCGCCCCGCTGGCGGCAAGCACCAGGAACCTTCTGCGATCGATGTTCTCTGCCATGTCCCGCCCTCCCTTGACGTGGTTGCCGCTCTAACATCGGGATCGCCGGCCAGACGCTGAGTCTTCCCCGACTTGTTGAAACATCATAGGTGATCCGGATGCGGATACAATACCTGAAACACCCCATAGACCCGGTCATGCGGCGCGGCACGGCTCTTGACTTGCCGGCGCCGCTGCACGACACTGCCATCCGGCCAGGCCGCCGCGGTGATCGCATGGCGAAAATAGACGCATTCTTCCGGTTGATGCACGCGCAGAACGCCTCCGATCTGCACATGTCCTCCGGCTGCGCCCCCTGCCTGCGCATCCAGGGCGACCTCGAGCCGGTGAAGTTCAAGGAACTCGACACCGACGAGCTGCTGGCGATGCTCGCCGAGGTCGCCCCGGCGAACAAGCTCCAGCAGTTCGAGCAGACCGGAGACGTCGACTTCGCCTACGAACTGGGCGGCATCGGCCGTTTCCGCGCCAACTACTTCCGGCAGGCCAACGGCGTGAGCGCGGTGTTCCGGCAGATCCCGACGCGCATCATGACCATCGAGCAGCTCGGGTTGCCGCCGGTGACCCGGCGTTTCGCGCTGATGGAAAAGGGTCTGGTCCTCGTCACGGGGCCGACCGGCAGCGGCAAGTCCACGACGCTCGCGGCGATCATCGACTACTGCAACAAGAACCGCCGCGACCACATCGTGACGATCGAGGACCCGATCGAGTTCAAGCATTCGCGCATCAACTGTATCGTCAACCACCGCGAGGTCGGGCTGCACACCCGCAGCTTCGCGACGGCGCTGCGCGGCGCGCTACGCGAGGATCCGGACATCATCCTCGTCGGCGAGATGCGCGACCTGGAGACGATCTCGCTCGCGCTCGAGGCGGCCTCCACCGGGCACCTGGTCTTCGCGACGCTGCACACCCAGAGCGCGATGAAGACCATCGACCGCATCATCGACGCATTCCCGACCAACGCCCAGGAGCAGGTGCGCGCGACACTGGCCGACACGCTCAAGGGCGTGATCTCCCAGACGCTGTTCAAGCGCCTCGACTCGCGCGGCCAGGTCGCGGCCCTCGAGGTGCTCGTCGGCACCCCGGCCTGCGCCAACCTGATCCGCGAAGCCAAGACGCACCAGCTCGTGAGCGTGATCCAGACCGGCCGCAAGCAGGGCATGCAGACGCTCGACGACGCGATCGAGGCGCTGCTCGCCAAGCGGCTGATATCCGCCGACGAAGCGTTCGAGAAGTCGATCCAGAAAGAGCGCTTCGTGCCGTTTCTCAAGACGATCCCCGCGGAGTACCAGGACCTGCTCGGGGCGGTGGCGCAGGGCGCGCCTGTGCGGCCGCTCGAGGCGCGGCGATGACCCGCGAGGAGCTCGATCGCTACCTCGAAGGCGCGCTGCGGAACTTCCCCTCGACCTCGGATCTGAACTTCACCCCCGGCCGCCGTCCTCAGGCGGAGGTCGACGGCCGGCTGCGGGATATCCCGGGCGCGACGGGCGTGCTCACCGCCGCCGCGACCGACGCGATCGCCGCGGCGATCCTCGGCGACTCCCGCATGTTACGCGAATCCTTTGCCGCAAACGGCGCCTGCGACTGCTCCTGGGCGTTGTCCTCGGGGACGCGGCTGCGCGTCAACGTCTTCCGGGCGCGCGGCTCGACTTCGATCGTGCTGCGCGTCCTGCCCGGAAAGATCCCGACGCTCGCGGCGCTCGGCCTGCCCCCGGCGCTCGCGGCGTCCGCGGCGCTGCACGACGGGCTGCTGCTGCTCACCGGGGCGACCGGCAGCGGCAAGACCACGACGCTCGCCGCGGTGATCGGCCTGATCAACGCCACGAGGCCGGTGCACGTCGTGACGCTCGAGGACCCCGTGGAGTTCGTGCACCACCCGCTGCAGGCGACCGTCAACCAGCGCGAGCTGGGCACGGACTTCCCCACCTTCGCCGTCGGGCTGCGCTCGGCGCTGCGCCAGGCGCCGAAGGTGATCATGGTCGGCGAGCTGCGCGACGCCGAGACGGTCGAGATCGGCCTCAAGGCGGCCGAGACCGGACACCTCGTGTTGGCGACGCTGCACACCATCGACGCCGGTCAGGCCGTCGGCCGGCTGGTCGGCATGTTCGACCAGCGCGAGCAGCGCCTCGTGCGCAACCGCCTGGCCGACGTGCTGCGCACCGTGGTCGGCCAACGTCTCGTTCCGCGCGTCGGCGGCGGGCGCGTTGCGGCCGTCGAGATCATGGGCGAGAGCCTGCGGGTGCGCGAGCTGATCCGCGAGGGTGAGACCCCCGACAACACATTTCACCAGGCGATCACGGATGGCCGGGCCTACGGGTGGCAGACCTTCGATCAACACCTGGTCGAACTGTATGAGCACGGTCTCGTCAGCGCCGAGTCCGCCATCGCCTACGCCACCGAGCACGCGGAGGTCGCCCGCGGGGTCGACCGCCTCCGCGCCTCCAGAGGGGAGGAGACCTCCACGCTCGGCCGTCTCGAGATGGCACGCGACGCCATCGCGCCTCCGTTATGAAAGCCGCGGTGTCCCGCAGGTCCGCCGGCCGGCGCGCCGTGGAGGGGTAACCGAGGGTGGCGTTCTTTAAAAAGACCGAGTCGCTGGCCGTCCTCATCGCACGGCTGCGCGATTCACCCCCCACGGACTCCGCGGAACTGACCGCCCTGGTCGAACGCGTCACGAGCCACGAGGACTGCCGGCCCCAGGCGCTGGCCTGGTTCGCCACCCACCCTGCCTCCCGCCTGCGCGCCGTCGGCGTCGCGTGGCTTTCGACGCGCCTCGATACGCGTGTTGTCGAGGCGCTGCTGCGGGAACTGCCGGGAAAACCGGCAGCCGTCCGCGACGAGGTCGCCCGACTGATCTTCCTGGCCGATGCTCGCGGGGTCGTTGACGCGGCGATCGGGCCGCTGATCCACGCCGAAGCGGTCGAGCAGCGCGAGGCGGCGCTCAGCCTCATTGCCGCGCACCCCACCTGGCACCGCCACCTGTCGGCGCTCAAGGTCGCGCTCGCGGACCCGGTCGTCGCGCTGCGGTTGGCTGCGATCCGCATCCTCTGCGGCGGCGTCAAGGACGACGCGGTCCACGTGATCCTGCTCAACCTGCTGCGCGACGAGGACCCCGGAGTGCGGCGGCTGGTGATCAACGCGCTGACCCAGGAGCCGCGCCCGGAAGCGGTCGAGGCGCTGCTGAACTGCCTGGCCAGCGAGGGTCTCGAGGAGCAGGCGCTCATCGTCCAGGCGCTGCAGCGGCTCGCTGACAACCCGGCGGCCCGACTCGTCGAGCGCTTGATGCCGGTGCTCGCCGACGAGGACGAACACGTCCGCGCGGCGGCGGTCAGGCTGCTCGGCCGGCTGCCGAACGCGGCCGAGATCCTGCGTGCGTTCCTGGTCTACAGCCGCGGGCTCGCCTTCTGGCTGCGCGATCGGGCCACCGTCTCGATCATGGAGGTTTCCGCCGACATCGTCGAGCCGCTCGTGAGCCTGATGAGCGACCCCGAGGAGGACATCCGCATCGGCGCGATCGCGATGGCTTCCTCCTGCGCCGACCCGAGGATTGTCCCCCGGGCGCTGGAGATCTTCCTCGGCAACGAGGACTGGTGGGTGCGGAGCATTGCCGCCGAGGCTCTCGGCAACTTCCCTTCGCCGGAGAACACCCAGGCTCTTCTGAGTCGACTGGACGACCCGGACTTGCGCGCGACCGTGATCGCCGTGCTCGGAAAGATGCAGAGCCGGGAGGCGGTTTGCTGCCTGATCGACTGTCTCGAGGACCCGGGCCGCGGTACCCGGATGGCGACCCTGGAGGCCCTCGCCCCGATCAAGAGTCCGGAGGCCGTGGCAGCGCTCCAGCGGCTCGCTCTTGAAGACCCCGACCCCGCGCTTCGGGACAAGGCGCGGGCGATCCTCGAGAGTCAAGGTGCGGACGTCACCTCGTGCCAGGACGCCGCGGGTGCGGTTCGCGCGAGCGGGGCGGTGCCGGCGACGCACGATGCAGAGCCGGATCTGACGATGGAGAACGAGGCGCTGCGGACGGGCGCCTGAGCGGGTGCCGCGGCACCCGACCTGCTCTTCGGCAGCCGTCTTTTCTGCGATGAGAACCTGGAGAACGAGGGACGATTAAATATTGCGCTAATAGACTATCAATAATATATTAATGATAAACATTGGGTGTGTGAGAATGGCTATAATTTTAGAGAGGACTTTTTCAGAAACGCGAGGAGGGGGCGGACATGGGGCTGAGTGCTGCGGATCTCGGTAAATACCAATTTTTCTCCGGCCTTTCTGGAAGAGCGCTCGAGTTGCTCGCGGAAAAAGTGGAACTCATGCAGATGCCCCCCGGCAGCATCCTCATGCGGGAAGGGCAGATGGGCGACGCCTTCTACTTCGTCAAGGAAGGCCAGCTCGAAGTCACGAGAAAGACGGAAGATTGCCACGAGGAAAAAGTCTCCGTGATCAGCACCGGGGAGAGTTTCGGCGAAATGGCTCTTCTCACCTGTTCCATCCGCTCCAGCTCGGTGCGGGCGATTTCCGGTGTTGCCCTCTACCGGATCGACAAAAAGGCTTTCGAGGAGATCATCCTGACGGAGTCCGTCTTCGAGGAGAGCTTCCTCGACACGGCGCGAAGATATTCCCAGTTCGACACCTTGAAGTCCTACCAGCCCTTCGAGTTGCTCTCCGCCGACAAGCTCTGTCAGCTCCTCGACAAGATGCAGGTGAAGAAATACGCACCGGGCGAA
>Ga0334722_10007975_pt1 | contig 10179 bp, 10 predicted proteins | sample C3_bottom_MG_FD_207210 | JGI IMG/M metagenome (GOLD analysis project Ga0334722, IMG submission 207210) | Sediment microbial communities from Yellowstone Lake, YNP, Wyoming, USA - C3_bottom | ecosystem: Environmental > Aquatic > Freshwater > Lake > Sediment | place: USA: Wyoming | collected... | reverse complement strand
GGCGTCCACCTGTACCGCACCCACCTGGCGGAACTCCGCGCCGTGGTAGTCGAGCGCTCCGGGGGCATAGGCCTTCGAGACAACTACCCGGTGGAGTTCCAGTTCCTGGAGGGTAATCAGCACCGCCGGCCTCTGTGACCCAAATCAATCATTATACCGCCTGCCGACGCAATGTCAAGAAAGGCGCGCCGAAACAAGGCCTGCAAGCCCCCGACCTACCGGTCGGTTAGAGATTGCGGCTCGCTTGGCGAGCGCGTGGCGGGGGTCTTTGGGCCTCCGGCTCTCAGCAATCCCTGCCGAACTGCCGATAGAACCCTCGGTATGGACAAGAGCGAGAGACGAGGAACTGAGCGGGTGCTGCTGCCGATCCCCATCCGCGTCATCGCCTTCGGATCGGATCAGGGGGGCTTCACGGAGGACACCTGCACCGTCGAAGTCAACCAGGCCGGGGCCAGGATTTCACTGAAGCACCGTGTGACGGCAGGGGACACGCTGCGAATCATCAACCTGGAAAACTTTTGCGAGGCCGACTTCCACGTCGTCGGGCCCATTCGACTGAACCATGGCGAAGCGGGTGAATGGGGTGTGGAGTGTTCGGAACCGGGCCGCAACATCTGGAAGATTGAATTCCCTCAGCCGCTTCCTCCCGCCGACTCGCGCGCGGGAGCGCTGCTGCGCTGCCAGGGTTGCGGGAAGGAAGTCCTCTCCGTCTTGACGTTGATGGAGGTGGAAATTCTCGACGCGTCGGGGTCGCTGCAGCGGTTATGCGACCAGTGCGGGCACCTCGCAGCCTGGACATACAGCAATGTCGTCCGCTCGCCCCTGGAGGTTCCTGCCCCTGCCATGGCCGCGCCGGCCCCTGTCGCCGTTCCCGCCGCTGCCTCGATCCCCGTGGCTCTGGCCAGCCCGCCACCTCAACCGGCAGCCCCCACCCCTGGCAAAGGAGGAATCGAGCGGCGCGCCCACAAACGGCTCCCCCTAAAACTGCCGGTTTTGGTTCGGACCTACAAGGGCCAGGAGGAGGTGGCCAGGACGGAAGACATCTCCAAGGGGGGCCTGGGGGTCGTCCTGGGCGTACTGCTCGCGGTGGGCGAGATTGTGAAAGTGGTTTGCCCTTACACTCGGGGAGAACAGAGCCTGGAGCAGAAGGCGGAAGTGCGCCGACGGCAGATCTTCGCGGCTGGCGAACGATGGCTCTACGGCCTGCGGTACGTTCGCTGATGGGCGAGGACTCGGCCCCGGAAGGCACGATTTCGCGATTCCCTACCCAAATGGGCCTTGACAGTCCACGCAGGGCGCTGTAACGTGGAACTTCTGCTATGAAACGCGCGCTGGCCCATCCTCACCATCCCCACCATCCTGCGGTGAGGTGTCAGCGGGCGCCGGAATAAGCTGCAATCCAAGAGCAAATCAAGGATGGCCCGCTGACCGCAAGAGCCAGCGGGCTTTTTCGTTTTGACCATAGGAGGCGGAAGCGCATGACACTCAAGTTTCAGGATGGGTTGGTCCCGGCCATTGTGCAGGACCGTCACAGCGGCAAGGTGCTGATGCTCGGGTATATGAATGAAGACGCTTTTGTGAAGACGCTCGAGACCGGCTACGTCACGTTCTTCAGCCGCAGCCGGCAAAAGCTCTGGACGAAGGGCGAAACCTCTGGACACCGGCTGAAGATGCGCGAGGTGCGGGTGGATTGCGACCAGGATGCGCTGCTCATCCAGGCCGATCTTGCCGGGCCCGGCTGCTGCCATATGGGGTACAAATCGTGTTTCTTCCGCAAGCTGACAGCCCAGGGCGAGGAGATTATTCTGGAGCGCGAATTTGATCCCGCAAGTGTTTATGGCCCCGCCCGACAGGAGAGCCAGACATGAAGCTGAAGCTGGGATTGCCCAAAGGAAGCCTCCAGGACGCTACGCTCGAACTCTTTCGCCGGGCGGGCTACGAAATCAAAGTCAATCCGCGCTCGTATTTCCCCTCGACCGATGATGAGGAAATCGAGTGCATGCTGATTCGCGCCCAGGAGATGGCGCGCTACGTCGAGGATGGCATCCTGGACGCAGGCTTGACGGGGAAGGACTGGATCCTCGAGAACCAAGCCGACGTCATCGAGGTCGCCGACCTCATCTATGCCAAGCAGACATTCGGCAAGGTGCGCTGGGTGCTGGCCGTCCCGGAGGAATCGCCTTTCCGGGGCGTGAAAGATCTGCAGGGCAAAATCATCGCGACCGAACTCGTCAAAGTGACGGAGCGCTACCTTGCGCAGCACGGCGTGAAAGCCAAAGTGGAATTCTCCTGGGGAGCGACGGAAGTGAAACCTCCGGTGCTCGCCGACGCCATCGTGGAGGTAACGGAGACCGGCTCGTCGCTGCGCGCCAATGGTCTGCGCATCGTCGAGACCGTGCTGGAATCGAACACGAAATTCTTCGCCAACCACGCCGCCTGGGGCGACCCCTGGAAGCGCGCCAAAATGGAAACGATCGTCATGCTCCTGAAAGGCGCCATCGAGGCTTCCGGCAAAGTAGGTTTGATGTTGAACGTCCACAAGAACGATTTGGAAAATGTGCTGGCGGTGCTGCCGGCGCTCAAGCGGCCCACCATCTCGCACCTGAGCGACCCCGACTGGCTGGCGGTCAACACGGTCATCGAGGAAAAGACCGTGCGAGAAATCATCCCGCGACTGAAAGCGGCAAAGGCGCAGGGAATCGTCGAATACCCGTTAAACAAGATCGTAGTCTGATTCAGAAGTTCTGAGCTATGAATGATGAAATGGAGACCGGGATCGGTCCGGCTTGCGTAGTCTTTAACTTATAAATTGAGACTCACAATTGGTACGGGCATGTTGCGAATCATCCGAAGCACCGACAAACCCGCCTTGGCGCGCCTGATGCGGAGCCGTGCGACCAGCCTGGCCAGCGCCGAGCGTGTGGCGGCGCGCATTCTGGAGGATGTTCGCCAGAACGGCGATCGCGCGCTGGTTCGATACGCCAAGAAGTTTGACGGCCTCGACTTGGGCAAGACCGGCTTCGAGGTAACGCGCCAAGAAATTCAGGCAGCCCACCGGCAGGTCCCGCGTGGGTTCGTAGCGGCTCTGCGCGTCGCCGTGCGGAACCTTCGCGCTGTCGCGCGCCGTCAATTGCCGCGCGCGTGGCAGACGACGACCTCTGCCGGCGTGAAAGTCAGCCAAATCGTTCGGCCGCTGGAGCGCGTAGCGTGCTACGTTCCCGGCGGGCGATTCCCGCTTCCCTCGACCGTCCTGATGAGCGTGATTCCCGCCCAGATTGCGGGGGTGAAGGAGATTATCGTTACCTCGCCGCGTCCGGCGCCGGCGGTTTTGGTCGCTGCAGATTTCCTCGGCGTCGAGCGCATCTTCCCGCTGGGCGGCGCGCAAGCCATTGCGGCTTTTGCCTACGGCACGCGAAATGTCCCACGCGCCGACAAGATCGTGGGCCCCGGAAACCGTTACGTCGCCGCGGCGAAGAAGCTGGTGGCGGGCGAATGTGGCATCGACTTCATCGCCGGGCCGAGTGAACTGGTCGTGGCCGGGTCGCGCGGCAACCCGCGCTGGATCGCCGCCGACCTGGTTGCGCAAGCCGAGCACGATCCTGACGCCGTCGCCATCTTCGTCACCGCCTCGCCCCGCCTTGCGCTGCAGGTCCAGAGGGCGGCAGAGAGCATGGTGACGGAACTCGGCTTGCCCGTAGCGCGCGCTTCGCTCGCCGCCCAAGGGGCCATCATCGTGACCGGCACCGCGGAAGAGTCCCTTACGCTGGCGAACCGCCTGGCGCCTGAGCACCTCACCCTGCTCGATGATGCGGCCCAATGGCTGGATCGGATTCAGTCAGCGGGATCGATCTTCCTCGGAGATTTCAGCCCCGTGGCGGCGGGCGATTACGCTTCCGGAACAAACCACATTCTGCCCACGGGCGGCGTGGCGCGATTGCGCGGCGGGCTGAGCGCCGCGGATTTCGTCAAAGTGATCACCACGCAACGGCTCACCCGCGCCGGACTCGCGCGCTTGCGCCGCTCGATCGTCGCGCTGGCGGAGACAGAGGGCTTGAGGGCGCATGCGTATTCGGTCGACACGCGCTTCAAGTAGCGACGATTTTATGCCGCCGTTTTTGCCGAACCCTGAGGGCTGATAGCTGAAGGCTTACTGATGCTCCGACCTCGCAAATCCTACGAACGGCTGAAGAAATACCGCCCGCCGCTCGAGGGGCGCTTCGGCAAGATGCGGCTCGACTTCAACGAGAACACGGTGGGCTGCGCGCCCGCCGTGGTGCGCGCGCTGCGGCGCGCCCTGACTGCCGATCGCCTCGCCACCTACCCGGAATATGAAGAGGCGCGCGCGAAATTGGCGCAATTCTTTCGCGTCCAACCTCAGCAACTCGTGCTGACCAACGGCACCGACGACGCCATCAAGGTTATCTGCGAAACCTTTGTCGAGCCCGGCGACGTGCTGCTGGTGCCCGCGCCCACCTTCCCGGTCTATCAGTTCTTTCACGAAGCCGCAGGCGGCCGGACGGAGCGCGTCTATTACAACGAGAATTTCCAAATCCCGCTCCCGGAAGTCCTGAAGAAACTGAAGAAAGGCGCGCGCTGGGCGGCGTTCGCGAATCCAAACAATCCAACGGGCACCGTGATTCCCCGGCGCGACTTGCGCGCGATGCTCCGGGCCGCGCCCGACACCGCTTTTGTGGTGGACGAGGCTTATTACGAGTTCTCCGGCGAGACGGTCTTGCCGTGGCTGCGCCAGCATCCAAACCTCATCGTCACCCGAACGTTTTCCAAGGTCTTCGGCCTCGCTGCGCTGCGATTGGGCTGCATCCTCACCAACACCGAGACGGCGGAAACCCTGCGCCGCGGTCAGAATCCTTTCGCGGCGAATTCCCTGGCGCTCGTCGGGGCGCTGGCGGCGATCGAACACCCTGGCCACGCCTATCGCTTCGCCGCGGAGGTCCGCGAGAATCGCCAGCAGTTCTGCCACTGGCTCGAACAACAGGAAATTCCCTACGTTCCCAGCAAGGCGAATTTTGTTCTCGCCCAACTGGGGCGGAATTCTCCTGAAATCGGGAAGCGGCTGCGCGAGAAAAATATCCTGGTGCGCGATTGGAATTACGATCCGCGCCTGCGCGGCTTCCTGCGGTTCACCATCGGCTCGACGGCGCAAATGCGGAGGTTGATTCGAGAGCTGACGCGGTTGCGCCCTCTGATCGAAACGCGCGACGGCCGCAAAGAATGGAACAAGTTCGCGAAATTCTCCGCCACGGGATGGGTCTCATGAAGGGCCGAACCGCCAGGCTGCATCGTAAGACCGCGGAAACCGATATCGCTCTGCGGCTGAACCTCGACGGGCGCGGCCGCTACGCGATCTCGACTGGCGTGCGCTTCCTCGACCACATGCTCGAGCTGTTCACGCGCCACGGCGGCTTCGATCTCGAACTGAAGGCGACGGGCGACCTCGATGTCGATCAGCACCACACCGTCGAAGATATCGGCATCGTGCTGGGCCAGGCGGTGAAGCAGGCGCTGGGCTCGAAAAAGGGCATCAACCGCGCCGGTTACTTCGTAATGCCCATGGATGAGACGCTGGCGATTGCCGCCATTGACCTGAGCGGCCGGCCGTACCTGGTGATCCACGCGCCCATCAAGGCGCGTCGCGTGGGCGACCTGCAAGTTGAATTGCTGGAAGATTTCTTTCACGGTTTTGCCACCAGCGCCGCCGCCAATCTGCATCTCAAGGTCGCCTACGGGCGGTCCAGCCATCACGCTGTCGAAGCGATGTTTAAGGCTTTTGCGCGCGCGCTGCGCTTCGCCTGCTCGCGCGATGCGCGATTGAAGCGGCAATTGCCTTCGACGAAGGGCTTGTTGTAGGAGCCCGCGCGTCGGAGCGTTTGACCCACTGTTCATGGCAGATTTCGAATTTCGATTTTCGGATTTCGGTCTCTTATGATTGCGTTGCTCGATTACGGCGCCGGGAACGTCGGCTCGGTGCGGAAGGCCGTCGAGTATCTCGGGTTTTCATCGCAGGTCGTCGCCTCGCCGGGTGAACTCGAGAAAGCCGGTAAGATCATTCTGCCCGGGCAGGGTCACTTCGGAGCGATGCTGCGGGCGCTCGAAGAGCGCCGCCTGCTGGAAGCGCTGCGTGCGAAGATTGCCGCGGGCACGCCTTACCTGGGAATTTGTCTCGGTCTCCAGGCTCTCTACGAGGCGAGCGAGGAGGCGCCCGGCGTGGCCGGGCTCGGGCTGCTGAGCGGTACGGTCACGCGCTTCCAAGCCCTCCCCAAGGTCCCGCAGATCGGCTGGAACCAGGTGCAGCTTCGCGACGGCGGGAGACTCTTCCAAGGTGTCACTGACGGAAGCTTCGCCTACTATTGCCACTCCTATTACGGCCCTGTCGTCCCCGAGGCCGTCGCGGTCAGCGAGTATGGCGAGACCTACGCTGCCGGAATCGAGAAAGCAAACGTCTGCGCCGTGCAGTTCCATCCCGAAAAGTCGGGCGAGGTCGGATTGCGAGTGCTAAGGAATTTTCTGGAAGTTTAGAGACGAGCGTGGGTGATGAGTTGTTGGCCGTCGGTTGCCAGAACCGTATGAAATGCGGCCGGCAACGAACGACTCACAACCAACAACCAGCGATCATATGTTTGCCAAACGCATCATCCCGTGCCTGGACTGCAAAGACGGTCGCGTCGTCAAAGGCGTGCAGTTCGTCAACCTGCGCGACGCGGGCGACCCCGGTGAACTCGCCGAGATGTATAACCGCGAGGGCGCGGACGAACTGGTGATGCTCGACATCTCCGCCTCGCGCGAGGGCCGCGCCACCCTCATGGAAACGGTGCGCCGCGTGGCGCGCCGGCTCTTTATCCCCCTCACCGTGGGCGGCGGGGTGCGCACGCTCGAAGACGCGCAAAGGCTGCTCGGCGCGGGCTCCGACAAGGTCGCTCTCAACACCGCGGCGGTGGAAACGCCGGAAGTCATCACCGAACTCGCGGAACACTTTGGCAGCCAGGCGGTGGTGGTGGCGATTGACGCGCGCCGTATTGGAAAAACGAAACTCGAAAATCAAAAACCGGCAGAAGGCGGAGCGCGATTTTCGAGTTTCGATTTTCGAATTTCGAACGCCTCCCGCTGGGAGGTGGTTACCTACGGCGGCACGCGGCCGGCGGGCCTCGATGCTCTGGAGTGGGCAAAGGGCGTGGCGAAGCTGGGGGCGGGAGAAATCCTGCTGACCTCCATGGACGCCGACGGCACGCAAGCGGGCTTTGACTGCGAACTCACGGCCGCCATTTCGCGCGCGGTGAATATTCCGGTCATTGCTTCCGGAGGCGCGGGCGGCCCGGAACATTTCGCGGAAGTCTTCCTGCACGGTGCGGCGGACGCGGCTCTGGCCGCCTCGATTTTCCATTTCGAGACGCACACGATCCGCTCCCTCAAGGAGTATTTGCAGGCGCGGGGAGTGCCAGTGCGACTTTCGTAGACGCTAGAAACGCAGAATCGAATGATCGAACCATCGGGCCATCGAATCAGCGGATCATTTCAATGACCCCATGGCTAGATGATTCGATGGACCGATTCTCCGGAACCTGGCCGCGCGTGCGAGTTAGAAGATGATCATTCCCTGCATCGATCTCATGAACGGCAAAGTCGTCCAGCTCGTCCAGGGGCGGGAGAAGAAGCTCGAGTTGCCTGACCCAGTGGCGGTGCTCGCGAAATTCGCCGCCTATCCCCAAGTTCAGGTCATCGATCTCGATGCCGCCATCAGCGGCAATCCACAGTCGAACGCGGACATTGTGCGGGAATTGTGCGCCCGCAAGGCGTGCCGCGTGGGAGGCGGAATTCGCAGCGCCGAGCGCGCGGCGCAGGTCGTGAACGAAGGCGCGCTGAAAGCTATTGTCGGCAGCTCCGCGTTTACCGATCAGGGCATCAATCACGAGTTTCTGCGCAGGCTGGCGGTCTCGATTCCGCGCGAGAAGATCATGATCGCGGTGGACAGCCTGGGCGGCCGGGTGGCGATTCACGGCTGGCGGACAGTGTTGCCGCTCGACGCCGCCGAGGCGCTTCCCCAACTCGCACCCTACTGTTCGGAGTTCCTCTGCACCTTGATTGACGCGGAGGGGAAGCTGCAAGGGACGAACATCGAGTGGTTCGGCAAGTTGCGCGGGGCCACCGATCTTCCCATCACGGCCGCGGGCGGTATCACCACGGATGAGGAAATCGCCGCGCTGGACGCGCTAGGTATGCACGCCGCGCTGGGGATGGCGATCTATCGGAAGGTTTTCCCGGAACTGTTCCGCGAGCCTGCCTGAGGAATTCGTGCGGGAGGAAGAAGCGCCGGAGCGGGCAGCGCCCGCCCCGGTTTCTTGATGGCGGCATCAACCCGCCTCTACATGCCGAGCACCAGACGGTCGATGCGCTTGCTGACGTCGCTCAAGTACGCCAGATCGCCGTCGTCCAGTTCCGCCGTCACCGTTCCGGAGTAGCCAATCTCGCCCAGCGCGGCACGCACCTCCGCCCAGTCAACGTCGCCCTCGCCCAGATTCACAAACTGGGCGGTGACCGGCGACCAGCCTTTCCCCATTTTGAAATCCTTGAGGTGGACTTTGACAATGCGTTTACCGAGCGTGCGGATCCAGTCCTGCGGATAGCCGAAGATCACGACGTTGCCTACATCGAAGTAAGCCTTCACCCACGGGCTTTTGAACGAGTCCACGTAGCTGGCGAATTCCAGCGGGCTGAGCAAAAACTTGTTCCACACTTCCTCGACGGCGATGACCACTTTGGCCTCCGCCGCCGCCGGGATCAGCTCGCGGATGTTCTTTTGCGAGCGGTCCCAGGCCTGCTTGTAGCTGGTCTGGGCGTTGACCACCGCCGGGACCAGCAGCACAGCGTCGGCGCCCCACAACTTGGCGTTCTGGAGCGAGGTCTTCATGCCGTCCAGGCTCTTCTTGACGGCCGCCGGGTCGCTCGAGGAAAGCGGATACTCCCAGTGCGCCTGGTTCATCACTGAGGTAATTCTAATTTTATTATCATCCGCCGCCTTTTTAATTTCCTCGGCCACCTTCGGGTCTTCGGTGGTGTAGCCCTCCACGGCTTCGAAGCCCGCGTCCGCGGCCAGCTTGAAGCGCTCGGCGATGCTCAATTTCTCCGGGAGCATTCCCCAAACCAGACCCTTGATCAATTTGCCTTTGGGCGGGGCCGGCGGCATGGCGGACAGCGCCGAGGGCAGGCCCGCCGCCGCGGCCGCAGCCACCGAAGCCTTCAGGAAATCACGACGTGATGGGTCGTTGTTCATCTTGACCTCCATTCCTTGAGTTCGTGCGCAGAGAGCCAGTTCCGCAGGCGCTGTCGAAGCTGTCAGCTTTCAGCACCCAACGTGAAAAGTTGGCGGCCGCCGTTTTCCGCGGGCAGGCGCCGGCCGCCGTTTCGAGGCGCCACGCTCATCCCAGTTTACTGATATCGATCTTGGGATCGTAGACCTCTTTGGATTTCATCAATTCATCCCAGGTGAGGGCCTTGCCGCTATAGGCGGCATTGCGCCCCAGCATGGCGGTGAGGGCCGACTCTGCGCCCTGGGCCGCTTCGTTCAGGAAATTGCCGCTCTTGATGCTTTCCACGAACGACTTCTGTTTTTCCGGATCGGCCTGGTCAAGCGAGCCCTTGAAGGTTCCGGCCGCCGAGAACTGGCCGCCCGCCGCCGCACCGCCCAGCCCCGCGTCCCACTTCTCCTCGCCGGCGATGCTCATGCGGTGGTCGTAGTGGGCCTCGCAACTGCCGCGCGTCCCGAAGAAGCGCACGGCGGCGTCGAACTCGTGCTTGTCGAACTGGGTCGAGCCGAAGCTGACCTGGACATCATTCGGATAGGTAAACACAAGATTGAAATTATCGTAACAGTTTCCAGCGTCCTGGCGGAGCTTGCGGCTGCCCGCGCCCACCGCCTTCACGGGGTGGCCCTGGAGGATCCAGTTGCAGATGTCGATGACGTGGATGTTCTGCTCCACGATGATGTCGCCGGAGAGATGGCGGTCCCAGACCCAGTTGCGGAAGCGTTTGGTTTCTGCTGAGGCGTTGCCCCAGTCCGGGCGGTCGATATGCGGGCAGTAATAGTAGGCGAGCCCGCAGCCGATCGTGCCCAGGGCGCCGGCATGGATGCGCCGCACCATTTCGACATAAGGGGGCGCCTTGCGG
>Ga0334722_10007974_pt1 | contig 10180 bp, 15 predicted proteins | sample C3_bottom_MG_FD_207210 | JGI IMG/M metagenome (GOLD analysis project Ga0334722, IMG submission 207210) | Sediment microbial communities from Yellowstone Lake, YNP, Wyoming, USA - C3_bottom | ecosystem: Environmental > Aquatic > Freshwater > Lake > Sediment | place: USA: Wyoming | collected... | reverse complement strand
GTAGACCGACTGAATGCCCGCAACGATGATCGGGTGCTCAGTGTCCCGGGTCTTCAGCCCTGCCGAATAAACCCCAGTCTTCATCCACATCTCCGGGGCAACCAGGCGGAGCTTCTCCCGGTTCTGTTCGAGCAACTCCCTGACGTGCGCCAGGATCATGACGCGCCCGTTCCAACGCCCCACGGCGTCCTTGCAGACCTGCGCCATGACTGGGGTCTTCCCGCCGCCGGTCGGGATCACGATGCAAGGGTTATCGTCCCGCTCGCGCAGGTGGCGGTAGATCGCCTCCACTGATTCGAGCTGGTACGGTCGAAGTTCCAGCATCTACGGTTCCCCTATTTGTGAAGGCGCCCCATCGTCGAGAACCGGTCGGATTTCCACCCGGACGGCGTACTCGCCGGGCTTGCCCCTTTCCTGGGCGTACCGCCACTCGATCCGGGAAGAGCCGTCGTTTACCCCCAGGGCATCCGCCACCCCGTCGCGAACGGCCTTGAGCCCCGACGCGAGGTTGTCGGTATCGAGAACCCGCAGAGCGATCCGCGTCAGCGTGATCGCAACGGGTCCCGACTTCGGAAGGACAATTCGGGCCGCCCGGACGAGCATCCGGGCGGCCTCGCGTTGCTTCTTCGCCCTGCGGGCGCGCTTCCCCCAATGCCCCCTCTGGTTCGCCTCGGACAAGGTTCGAACGGGAAGAAGGACCTCCGTCACTTCCGCGCCCAGGGAGGAGTGTTCGTCGTCTCCTGCTGGGGCTGACCGGTCGCCGCCTCTTTCTTGGCGTAGCTGCGGATCTCGTTGACGATCTCGTCGGTGTCCTCCCGGCGCTTGCACTTGACGGTGATCTGCAGGGGGAGGTTGTGGAGCTCGAGGGAGTCCTTGGGCTGCATCACGCCCACCGCGCGGCAGACGGCGGAGAGCTGCGCCCGGGCAATCTCGACGGCCTGCTTGTTCGGGTTGTCCAGGTTCAGGCGCGACCAGAGCAGGCGGTTCTTGAACGGCCCATCGATCACCTGGAAGGTGAGCTCCAGGAAACTTCCGTTCCCGTTCTTGGTCGGCTTCATCTCCGAGTTTGAGATGATGGCGAGATACTTCCCCGCCGGGATCGGCTCGAAGTCGAGCGCCGGGTCGACGTTGCTTGCGTTGAAACCGTGCAGATTTGCCATCGTCAGTTGCCTCCTTTGGTCGAATCGTTGGTCAGGTAGTAGGCGTACGCGTTCCAGTCGAGCGGCAGTTCTTCGGGGAGGTTCAGGCGGTTCTTCGCCACGTGGGCCGGGCGCTCCTGCGTGCGGATGATCCGCTCGCCGGAGCCCACCCCCTTCGTCCGCTTGCGGTTGAAGCCCTCGTCGGACTGCTTGGTGTAGACCTTGTAGGTGGCGAAGAGGACCTCGTCACACCACTCCTGGACGATCGCCGCCGCGAGCTTGTGCAGGCGGGGGACGTACCGGTCGTAGGACTCCGTCTCGGGGTTCTCGAACCGTTCGATCCGGGCGTGCGCGATGAGGACGGCCGTCATCCCCCGGTCGGCGCGAAGCGCGGATAGCCCCTCGAGGAACTCTCTCCACTGGGTTAGCGAGAAAACGTACCCCTTCGCGTAGCCGATTTCCTCGATGTTCTCGACGTTGCGCTTCCGGCAGACCTCCGCCCAGATGAGGCGCTCCAGCCAGTCCAGGGAATCGACCACGATCGTCTGGTACGGGTGCTTCTCGGTGTAGAGCTCAGAGAGAGAGCCCATCGCCTCGGCAAAGCTCGTGACGAGCGGCAGCTTGTCGCAGTCGATCTCCCCCAGCCCGTCCTCGGTCTGCAGGAAGATCGGCTTGGGCGCGCACGATGCGAACGTCGACTTCCCGATACCGTGCGTACCGTAGAGCATCACGCGCCTGGGGGCGGGGGCCTTTCCACACATGACCTTTTCCAGCAAACTCATGTAAGTCACCTCCTTTGTTGGAATTTCGTTTCAGATCCAGTCGAAGACTCGGATGTTCTCGTATCCGGTAAGCCACAGGTCGCGCTCACGACAAGCCTTGAGCCTCGCGATCGCCTCTTCGTTCTCCTTCTGCGCGATTCCCAGGATTTCCTCGCTCATCCGCCACACACCGCACCGGAACGGCTCCCGCTTCTCCACGGCGATGAGATGGACGGGGACGATCACTCCGGAAACGCAGGTCAGAAGGGAACGGTAGAAGGACGTCTGGTGTGCATAGCCGTACGAGCGGGCATCCATCTGGAGCCAATCGAGGTTATCGCAGGTCTTGAGGTCGATGATCCCGCGGGCCGACGAAAACCAGTCGAACCGCGCCTGGCACGCAACGCCGCAGTACTCGGCCCGGACTACGCCTTCGGGCACACCATCGGAAAGAAGTGCCAACGCGTGTTCGTGGGCGAATACGGCGGCGTTCATGTTCTCGATGAGCGCGATCTGCTCGTCGGAGAGAACCGGCTTCCCCTGCGCGTCGGCCCAATCCATGAAGGTCTTCGTGCGGCTGCCGAACGGCTCGCCGGTCTTCGGATTGACGGGCCCGCCGAAGGCATATCCCCGCTCGAAGGTCTCGCGTCCCTCGAGGATGAGCGTGTGCGCCGCACGGCCAATGAGGTAAGCGGGCCTGTCTTCGTCCTTCACAAGGCCAAGTTCTTTCTTCCGGAAAAGGAGCGGGTTGCGGCGAAACTCCGCCAGCTGGTGGCTGGAAAGGAACCTGGCCGCCTGGGCGTGGTAGATCTCCGCCGATTCGCGGATGAGAAATGACAGGTCGCCGAAGAGAACGCCGTGCTCGCTGCGCCGCCTGCGAAATACCGGTGGAAGAGTCATCTCTGAACCTCCTGAACAAGTTCCTGCGCGTCTCGCGGCGGGCGGGCAGGTACACCTTTTCGCTTGATGAACTCCACGACCAGCATCGCGACCGCCTCGACCAACTCCTCCGTCTCCTTCTCGGAGAGTTCGGAGTAGTGGCGCGTGAGCTCGATGGGTGTCGTCGTGGCCACCGGCTACGCCCTCCGAAGCGACAGGAGGAAATCCTCGATCGCCGGGTGGGGTTTGAGGTTGGGCCGCTTCGGGACGCCACCGTCTCCCTCCTCCGGGGCCTTGTCCTCGAGACGACGAAGCACCTTCCGTCGAATCACGTCGATGTTCTTGATGAGCCTCCAGACGACGTCGTCCGGAACCTTGTGGACCGCCGCCAGGCCGCCGATCACGAGCGCCTCCTCCTCGAACAGGTCGAGGATCAGTTCCTTCGCGTCCGCCTTGCTGATCATGTTTCCCTCACCTCCTGCTATCGACGTTCACTCCCCTTCACCTGAGTTAGGGGGGGTCAGACGAAAAAACGGGGACACGTCAGGCCAGACGAGATCGTTTCTTCACCTCGAAGCGGGCGATGGCGGCTTCCGCCCGCTGGCGACGTTTCTTGGCGACCTGATAGTCGACGCCTGTCTGTCGGGCGTAATCGGCGAGGGAGTTGCCGTAGACCTTCGTACCGACGAGCAACATGAAGGCCTCTTCCGAAATCCGGCCCGCCTCCAGGTGTTCGCGCAAGCGTCGGATTTCCGGCTCCTTCTCTTCGCGATTCTCGAAAGCTGCGAAGGCGTTGTCACAAACCGCTCCCGCCGCGCACTCGATCTCCTCGGGCTCCACGAGGACTTCAAGATCTCTGCAGGAAAAATGTCTCCGGGCTTCCTGGTAGTAGCGCCGGACGGTGTCGTTGAGAACCTTCTGCGCCAACCGCGCCGGTCGTCGGCTGATGTCGATCCGGCAAAGGAGTTCAAGGAAGGTCCACACGATCTCCTGCCACCGGTCCTCGTCGTCCTGGTTCCAGCTGCGTCTCTGGAAGTGGATCGATTCGAGTCCGGACCAGAAGATCGCCAGGAGGATCGCCCGCCACCGAGGGTCTTCGTCTTCGGAATGGGCCGCCAAGAGCGAATGAAGGACCACGTCCTTTGACGGGTCCTTCCACGCCCGATTACGCATGAACGCCACCACATCTATCCAGGTGGCGAACTGTCGGAAGAATGGATTGCTTCGACGGAGGTCATCCAACAGCGTCCGGTACCGATCGGTTCGTATTTCTTGTTCAAGCCGCTCACGATCCTGCTCCCGCGAGGGAATTGCCAAGACGCCCTGCCTTTCCGGCCGGGCGTCAGGCGCCTCACAATGGGCCGATCAGGGCGTCAAGCACCTCACGGTTATCGAATTGGTCTGCCTACCCGCTCGTAGCGACGGACTACGACGTCTCCAGCGTCCCGCTGCGCTCGTTGGCGGCGGAACAGTTGCGGCAAACTGCAGTCACGGTGTAATCGCCGCCCACGACGTACTGGGCCTGCTTGTAGCGAAGGAGCAGCTGCGCTCCGCGTTCAACGCCTAGGAGCGTGTCGCATTTCTTGCAGCGCCATTCCTGTTCCATGAACACCCCCATCGAGGAAGGAGTAGAAATGGGTGCAGCGTATGGAATTACGTGGATGGCGTGTTGTTGGTGGACGTTCGCTGGACGCCCGGACGGGCGTTATATATGCAACTGGAGAGGGAAAACCGGCAGAAGAATTATTTCGCTGGACGTTGGCTGGACGCTCGGAGTTCGTCGATTATGCCCCGAATGTCCTTAAGCCTGTAGAGATGACGAGGCTCCCTCGGGCGACGATCTTCGTTCTCTTTCCACCCGTTCAGGTTGTGCTCCCGATACCTGTCCAGCCTCTTGCGTAACGCGTCCTTGGGCACGCCGAAGATCTCGGCAAGCCGAAAATGTGTGTAAAACGCCTCCTCATCAAGCGTCACGTTCGACGGAACGCTTCGTGACGAAGTCTCGCGAAGGCATGGATCGCCGGAACGATCTATTGGAATCGAGATCTTCCGCCACTTTTCACCGGAACGGTAGGTGGTGATGGACCTGATCAATTTGTCGGTGAAAGGTCGGTCACAACTCGTGCAGCGGTACTCGTCCTCTTCTTCCAGCACCTCCTCAAAGTCCGTCCGAAGGACAGGCATCCCGCAGTCGCCGCACTCAACCATCTCCTCCGCCAGGAGCAGCTTCTCCTGCGCAAGCTTCTCGAACACAGCGGCGGCCTGATTCGGATCGATCCCCAGAAAACTCGCGAAGTCGTCCACCCTGATGACCTCGGCCGTGCCCATCTCGTGAAGCTGGGCATCGATCTTCTGGAAAGCCGCGGCGAGGTTCGGGTGCCGCTCAGATAAGCGTGCGCACTCTGTGAAGAACATACCTGACCGCCTCCTCAGTGTTTGGCGTTGGGAAGTTGACGCGGGACTTCGCGCCAACGATGATCACGTGGACCTCACCCGTCAGTGGATTTGCGACCGGTCCCGGCTTGATCTTCGGCAGCCAGTAGAAGTTGCCGAGGTGACCGACTCCGTTCTTTCGGATGTTATCCATCGCGTTGTCGATGAATGCCTCGCCGCGCACCGAGTCCCGCGGACTCGGGCTGTGAGCCGAGACACGCCTGCCTCGGAGGGACCCGTAGGTGAATCCGTGGGAACGCGCTTCGGCTTGGCCGTTCCCGTCGAGCTCGTCGAGCTTGCCGATCACCGGGCGAAGGTTGACCTCGCCGAACTGTTGGATGTCCAGCCAGGAGCTGATGAGCCCGAAGAATTCTTCCCTGAACTCCTCGTAGTCCCCGTCCCTCTGGAGCTGCGTGATCTGCAGCATCGCGACGTTGGCGTTTAAGTCCCACTCGAATACCGCGAGTGTCCGAGTCACGCGATTCACATAGGCCTTGAGGCTGACTCTTTCGCCGTCCGTCGTCTCCTTTTCCTCATCGTGCTCGGACGTCCGCTCGGCGTATTCTCGCTTCTGGACGGCGAACACACGCAGCCTCCCGTCGGAATGCGTAACTGAGGAGAGCGTCAGCTTTTCCGGGAGAACCAGCGGAAGCCTGGCGTTGAAGAAGTTTCCCAGTCGGTGCTGCTTCAGGCGCTGAAGAACTTGGTTGGGGTCCTTCCATGATTTCAAATCCGCACGGGGACCCGTGTAGAGAAAGACGTGCTGCTTCCCCCAAGGGGCCACGGAATCGAGGAACTCCACGATCTGCTCGTACGTCAGTTCACCTTCATCAAGCGCCTCTTGAAGCCGCTCGCGCAACGTCGGCTTGGTGCCGGACTTCGGCAAATTGACCCTCATCAGGAAGTCCTGAACATGTGATTTCCTGAGGGCGAGCAGGAAGTTGGTCAGCGCATTGCGTTCTTCCGAAGTGTATTCGGGTGCGTCGAGCAGCCTGATCGACGTCATGAATGTTCTCCCGCTTCCAGGGTCCGGTGGACAGCTACCACCTTCCCCTGGATCCTGAAGTCGCCGGACCGGACGGTGATGGGCGTCATCTCCCTGTTTGCCGGTTCGAGGCGCACTCCGTCTCTGACCCGGTGGAATCGTTTCAACGTGGCCTCCTCGCCGATGATGGCGACCACGATGTCGCCGTTGTCCGCCGTCTCCTGCTGGCGCACGACCACGTAATCGCCATCGAGGATACCGGCCTCCACCATGCTGTCTCCGGCAACCTTCAGCGCAAAGGCCTTCCGGCCCCGGATGAGCTCCTTCACAATCGCGACCGTGTCGCGATCGTCCTCAACCGCCTCGATCGGCCGCCCGGCGGCAATTCGCCCGACGACCCGAACCTCGATCATGCCGCGAGGGGTGCGTTCCATCCCCTCCACGATCAAGGACCTCGCACCGAGGTCCCCGCGCCGCAGGTACCCCTTCCGTTGGAGCGTAGCGAGAATTTCGAAGACGGTGGAGCTCTTGATGCCGAACGCGGCACCGATCTCCCGAACTGTAGGCGGCATCCCGTGCTTACGGATGAAGTCCTTCACCCAATCAAGCTTTTCACGCTGACGCGGGGTTAGATCCCTGCCTCCTGCCATCGCCACTCCATCCGTCCCGAATTGATGATCGGTCGATGTGACCGAACCCCGAACCGCTACGGGTCCGAAAATTGGACGCTATGGTATCCCTAACGTAAGTTAGAGGTCAAGGATTTCCATCCGAACCTGATCCTCTCTGTTCCAGCCTGTCCCCAAAAAACGGTCGCAGACGGGCTAATTACTCATAGAAGCCTCGACGGGGGTCCCTGGAATTTGTCTGCGAATTCCCTTGATTCCCCGTACCCCGCGAGGTAGGAGTGTCACTGCCAAAGGGGGAAATACCATGAAAACCAATATGTTAGGAGGCGAAACGATGGCGGCGGAGAAAGAAAGCAGGTATTCGGCGGGGCCGTTTTCGGTGGACGAGATCGGGTTCATCCAGATCGCCCCCGCGAAGGTCCTGGCGACGGTCGCCCGGGGCGAGATCGACCTCAACCGGATCGCCCGGGAGGAGCTTGCCTCCCGGGGTCTTGGCTTGCACGGCGAATGGGTCGGGTTCGAGCGCGCCCGGAAGATCCACGGGCTCGAGGAGTAAGGGGGAGAGATGGGAACCACGAAACATCGCACGTTGGCCCAGGTGATGGCAGAAGAAATCGGGAAGGCGTTGGTCGGCGGGACGATTACCAACGCGATCCTCTCCACGAATCGCGAGGAGTACGGATTCCAGGTGAGGTGCAGAGACGGCAAGACCCTGCTGGTGTGGGTGATGTCGGACGCGGAAGGCAACGGCACCGGATTTCTCGACATTAAGGAACACCAAAACCAAAAGGAGGACTGATTCGATGAAGAAGGGAAAGACGAAGACCCAGACGATCCACATTCAAGGAACGGAACTGAAGACGCTCTGCGGGAAACCGGCCGCGAGCTCCACCCTCTGGGCGAAGAAATCTTCGCCGACGAAGGACCACCCGGGCCTCTGCAAGAAATGTTTCGCGCTCTTCGCCAAGACGGAACTGGACGCCTCCGTGCGCAAGACCGAGAAAAAGGCCTCCAAATCCGCGGCCGAGAAGAAGCCCGGCAAGCGCACCCCCGTGCTCGCCTCGATCCGGAACCGTCCCGAGGAACTTGTCGTGACGTACAAGGGGACCACGCACAAGGCCACCGTGAACCCGGACGGGACGATCACGGTCAACGGAAAAACCTTCAACAGCCCCTCCCGGGCCGGAAAGGAGGTCACGGGCCGCGAGGTGGATGGGTGGACCTTCTGGAAGTTCGAGGTCCCGGGTGAGGGCCTCAAGAAGCTGGACGCGCTGCGAAAGGAACACGCGTAAACGCAATGAAACCTTCAGCCGCCCTTATCGCCGCCGCTCCCGAACTCCTCAAGGTGTGTCGGGAAGCGTTGGCCGCCCTCAACACCGCTCCCCGGTTCAAGGTCCCGGCCTACGGCATTGCACCTGCCCGGGACACCGATTCCTATGCCATCGCCGCGCACCTGGAGAAAGCGATCGCCAAGGCAGGGGGTCGCCTCTACAACGAGGGGAGTAGGAGCCAACGTGGCCAAGACCCAAAATAGCGGAGGGAACGGCCAGGTTACACGCGTCGCCTTCTACACCCGCATCTCGACCGACGAAGACCATCAGAAATACTCGCTCGGCGCGCAATCGGAGCGGCTTGAGGCCTTCTGCAAGGCGCAGTACGGGGACGATTGGAAACTCCACAAGCTCTACCGGGACACGGAATCCGGAACCCACATGAACCGGCCCGGGCTCGAAGAGATGCTTTACGATGCCGGAGCCCGGGCCTTCGACACCCTCCTCGTTTTCCGGGTAGACCGCCTATCCCGCAAGGTCCGCGAGCTCGCTCTTATGGTCGACGATCTCACGAAGAACGGTGTCACGCTTAAAAGCATCACCGAGCCGTTCGATACCGCCAACGCCGCCGGAAAGATGATGCTCCAGATGCTCGGGGTCTTCGCCGAGTTCGAGCACGCCACCATCGTCGAGCGCACAAAGGTCGGGATGGAGAAGAAGGCCAAGGGCGGCAAATTCGTGGGCGGGAATGTCCCCTACGGCTACAAGCTCGATCCGGAAAAGGGCCTTGTGATCAACGAGGACGAGGCGCTCATAATCCGGAAGATGTTTCAGATGTACACGTTCGGGAAGGAAGGCTCATCAGCGATCTGCAAGCAACTCAACGAGGCAGGCAACCGGAACCGTAATGGCCGGAAATGGGGCCGGCGGGTCGTCCTCCACATGCTCAGGAACCCGGTCTACGTGGGGAAGATCCGCTGGCGAGAGGTTCAATACGAGGGTCACCACGACCCCGTCGTATCCGGGATCCTTTTTGAGAAGGCCCAGGAGGTTCTCAAAGCGCGCCACGAAGAGTTGAAGGGACGTCAATTCCACACCGGCGACGAGCGGCTCCTCACCGGCATTATCAAGTGCGCCAAGTGCAAGAGCCACATGTTCGGGGCCTCGGGGACCAAGAATGGCGTCCTTCGTCCGTATTACGTCTGCTCGAAGCGCTTCAACTACCACGAGTGCGAGCAGGACTATGTGCGGGGCGATCTCCTCGAAACGGCGATCATCGAGGACGTCAAGAGCATCTTCCGGGACGAGCAGTTCATGGCCCGCCTCTGGGAGGAGGCCAACAAACGGATCGGGGCCGAGAAGCCGGACCTGGAGAAGGAGATCGCCCGGGTCGACGGACAGATGGCCAAGACCCAAGGGACCATCGACCGGTACTTCGAGGCCTTCGAAGCGGGGACGCTGAAAGCGGAATTGTGCAACGAGAAGGTCCGGGACCTACGGACCCGGATGGAGGAGCTGGAGGGTGAAAAGCGGTCTCTGGAGGCCAGGCGGGAGCGGCTGGAGCTGCCGGCCATCGACAAGGAGATGCTTGCGTCCCTCCTCGACAACTTCGAGAAGGTGATGGCAGAAGGCCCCAACCCAAAAAAGAAGCACCTTCTCCACCAGTTGGTGAAGAAGGTGCTTATTCATAGCCGGCAAACCATCGAGATTTGGTACATGTTACCGAATACTCAACGGTTCGCAGACTGTAACATTTGGCTCCCCAAATGTAACAGTATTAGATCCCGCCCTGGATGGGTCGAGCCGGAGGTCTACTTCCGGATCGTCCATGCCGCCCAGGATAGCCACAACCTCGCCCCTGTAGCCACCTATCGTGAACAGACGGTCGAGATTTCCCTAGGGCCCAAGGGGGCCTTCGAAAACGCCAACATCGGCGCCCTGACGCGCCGGGTGCCGGGCGACAGGACGGTGAGCGCGGTTCTTCGGGTGCGAGGCAATCCCAAACCGCCCAGAGAACCCAAGACGCCCAGAGTGGTCGAACTCCTCCGAAAGGCTATTGAGTGGAAAGCCCTTCTGGAATCTG
>Ga0334722_10007972_pt1 | contig 10181 bp, 6 predicted proteins | sample C3_bottom_MG_FD_207210 | JGI IMG/M metagenome (GOLD analysis project Ga0334722, IMG submission 207210) | Sediment microbial communities from Yellowstone Lake, YNP, Wyoming, USA - C3_bottom | ecosystem: Environmental > Aquatic > Freshwater > Lake > Sediment | place: USA: Wyoming | collected... | reverse complement strand
AAATGTAGTCTAGAGGAAAAGTCTCCGCGTGCCTTCTCCATGCCATCTCTTTTCCTCCTGCTTATCCTTGTGGTAGTGGTTCCACCAAGTATCATGACGGCCGTTTTGGCCAGACGATTTACCGGGTGGATGTATCCTGCCCGGATTTTCCGCAGCATCATTCTTATTCTGCAAAATTGGATTTCGTGGAAGCAGCCAGAGCCATGGGTGTTCCTCCACAGTTTCGGCAGCTTCAATACCGCTCTGGTTAGCATACATCAAGTTGAACGGCGGTCTGGGGACCACCCTCGTCATTTCATTTTGAAAGACTTGAATATCAACTTGAAACGTTTTTGGACGCGAGCATCTAAAAATAATCATTTCCGCCGGGCGATTCATACCGCAGGTGATGGCACGGGATTTGCTCTCTAATTTAGACAAAACCTTAAGGAGGTGCCCTATGAAGATCGTTGAGACCATTCAAAAAGTTCCTGGCGGAATGATGCTTGTTCCACTACTCCTGGGTTCGGTTGTAAAGACCTTCTTTCCCGGTTTTTTGGATTACGGGTCTTTTACCACTGCCCTTTTCAAGAACGGGGCGTTACCCCTCATTGCCCTCCTGATCGTGGCCACTGGAGCCCAGATCTCACTGAAGCAGAGCAAAGCGGTTCTGGTGAAAACAGGGGTACTTTTGTTGGCCAAAACCATCATTCCCGGCCTGCTGATTATCATCTACGGTTATCTTTTCGGAAAGGCCGGTATTTTCGGTCTGTCTCTCCTGGCCGTGTTGGTCGCTTTCATCAACTCCAACGGCGGCCTGTGGCTGGCCCTGGCTGCCCGCTACGGAAACGCCGACGATCAGGGCGCTTACATTGCCAGCGCTCTCAATGACGGGCCCTTTTTCACCCTTCTCTTTTTGGGCCTGAGCGGTTTGGGAACGATACCGTGGCAGTATATCCTTGCGGCCATCATTCCTTTCCTGGTCGGGTTCATCCTGGGTAATTTGGATGAAAGGTTTGCCGATATGATGAAACCGACGGCGGCCATAACCATTCCTTTCTTCTCGTTCTCTCTGGGCGCGGGCATCGATCTCCGATCGTTGTTCGTTGGAGGCTTTACCGGAATATTGATTGGTGTCGCCGTTACGCTTATAACGGGAACCATGGGTTATCTGAGTTACAGGTATCTCTTGCGAGAACGGTCGGCCATCGGGTTCGCCATTGGTACCACGGCCGGTAATTCGGTGGCTACTCCAGCCATCATTGCCGACGCTGATCCTTCTTTTAAGGCCTTCCTGCCCGTGGCCACCCCTCAGATAGCCGCCTCAGTTTTGGTGACGGCAATTCTTGTTCCAATATTTACCCATTACCTCGACCGGCAACTGAAAAAAGCGGAATAGCCAGGGGAGGGAAACCATGTCACTTTTTGCCGTTATTGCCGATGACTTGACTGGGGCGGGCGACACTGGGGCGCAATTTGCTGCCACCGGCCTAAAGACCCGTGTTTTCCTGAATTGGGCGGACATCAATCTAGACGACGATCCCGAGGTTGTGGTCTTAAATACCGACACCCGCGCCAGGAAGCCGGAACACGCCAGGGCCGTCGTGGCGGAGGCGGCTCGAGAGCTGCGGAAGTCAGGGATCTCCAACCTCTATAAAAAAATCGACTCCACCCTGCGGGGTAACCTCGGTCAGGAGATCGAGGCTATTCTTGATGCATTTGATTTCGATCTGGCCCTGGTGAGCCCGTCGTTTCCCGCCAACGGGAGGGTGGTTGTTGGTGGTTTTCTGCTTGTAAATGGCGAGCTTGTCAGCAGAACGGCTCTGGCTCAAGATCCTGTACTTCCCGTGCGGGAAAGTTTCATTCCGGCGTTACTGGCGCAACAGACCGGTCTTCCGATCGGCCATCTTCCCATTTCCCTGGTAGCCAGGGGGGAAGAAGAAATCGCCGAGTTCCTCCGCTCGGCCAAGCGGCGGGGGGAAAGGATCATAGTAGCCGATTCCCTCAGCGATAATGATCTGTCTGCCCTGGTCCAGGGGGTAAACTTATCCGGTATTAGAGCTTTTTTTGTGGGCTCGGCCGGTTTAGCTCTTCCTGTGGCCAGGTCCTGGTCATTAAGGCAAAAACCCCTCAACCGAGAGTTAATCCTGGTGGTCTGTGGTTCGGTGAATCCAAAATCCAGGGAGCAAATTGGTTTGGTAGCCGACCGGCCGGGGTGGGAAATTATCACCATAGACCCGGTGGGTTATCTTGAAGATGCTGAGGGCTGGGAAGACTCTTTGCGGAAACTATTAGAGCAGGAGGTTAGAGGCACGGGACTGGAGGGTTTAATCCTGACGACTCCAGGAACTCCAAAAGACGTAGCTGCGGTGAAGGAGGCGGCCGAGAGGATGGGCCGTTCAATAGAAGGAATTCCCAACCTGGTCTCTCACGCCCTGGCTCTGGCCACCGGGGTAACCATGAACTTGATCAAGGCCAAGGGCTTTGTGTTGACCGGCGGCGACACTGCATATGCCGTGCTCAAGTTTTTGGGAGGGCGAGGCCTTGATATTACTTCCGAAGTTTCACCGGGGGTCCCTGTGGGCCGAGTCGTCGGGGGACAATATGATCGCTACCCTGTTGTCACGAAAGCCGGCGGTTTTGGAGGTACAGATGTATTATGGCAGGCGATATTGAAGCTGAAAAGCTTATGACGGGTGGAATCAGGCCGGTCCTGGGAATCACCATGGGAGACCCGGCCGGGATTGGTCCGGAAATAATTTTAAAGGTTCACCACCATCCTGAAGTATACGACCTCTGTTCACCATTGGTGATTGGTAGTCCCGAGGTATTGAGGGAGGAAATTAAGAACCTCTCTCCAGAGGTCAGGCAGCTCGAGATTAGACCGATTAGAGATCTACGGGAAGCGGAATTCCGTTTTCCAATAGTTAATATCGTTGATCCCAGCCCTTTAGGGGGATCGGTGGCCAAAGGCAGGCATTCTGCCCAGGCCGGAGCCGCAGCTGTGGCCTATGTCCGACTGGCAAGCGAGCTGGCCAAGCAAGGCCTGATCAACGGCATTGTCACGGCACCTCTCAACAAAAAATCCATGCATCTGGCAGGGTTCCGCTACCCCGGGCATACCGAACTGTTGGCGGAGCTCTTTAACAGCCAGAAATATTGCATGGTTTTAACGCACCGCCGGCTTTTCGTCCTGCATGTAACCACCCATATCCCATTGGCGGCGGTACCAAAAGCGCTCAGCCGGGAAAAGGTTTTGGAGCGAATCCAGATTGCTGCCGCTTTGGCGAAAACCTTGAAGATGGAGGATAAACCCATCGGCATAGCCGGCCTCAATCCTCATGCTGGCGAGAGTGGGCTTTTCGGCGATGAGGAGATGAAAATAGTCACGCCGGCAATCGAGCAGGCAAAAACATTGGGGATCAATGCTTCCGGTCCCTGGCCCGGCGACGCCCTTTTCCCAAAGGCCGTAGCGGGGGAGTTTGATTTTGTTGTGGTCATGTACCATGATCAGGGCCATATACCGTTCAAGGCCCTCTACTTCGATGAGGGAGTCAATATTACTGTCGGGCTACCTGTGGTCCGCGGTTCAGTCGACCACGGGACCGCCTTTGACATCGCCGGAAAGGGCATCGCCAAAGAGGAAAGTTTACTCCAGGCCATACGCCTGACGGCGCAACTTGCACCCCGTTGGGAAGAAGTCAATCAGCATCTCCATTACGGCGAGCTGACCGAGTAGGCCTTAAGCTTACGCCATAGGGTGGTCCGACTGATCCCCAACTTCTCCGCAGCTTCTCCTAAATCTCCCCCGGCTTCTTGATAAGCCTGAATGATGAGTTGCCTTTCCATTTCTTTGAGCGGACGGATCTCCGTCCGCCTTTCTTTTTCTCCCGCGACACTTGCTTCCACTACCTTTTTCGCAGGCAGGTCCAGATCTGTCGGTTGGATCTCTTGTCCCTGGGCGACCAAAACGGCGCGTTGGATAATGGACTGGAGTTCTCGCACGTTGCCCGGAAAATGGTAGCTAAGGAGAAGAGAATGAGCATCTTTGGACAGACCGGTCACGTTTACCCGGAATTGTCGAGCATAATTGGCGACAAAATGTTGGGCTAAAAGCGAGATGTCCTCTTTTCGTTCGCGGAGGGGAGGAATGGTAAGATTTAGGACGTTGAGGCGATAATAAAGATCCTCCCGGAAACGCTTGGCCTCGACCAGGGCCCCGAGGTCCTGATTGGTTGCTGCAATAACCCGTACATCCAGCTTCAATGTTCTGTTTTGGCCCAGTTTCCGGATCTCTCCTTCCTGAAGGAAACGAAGAATCGTTCCCTGAACATCCAAGGGCAGATCTTGGATTTCATCCAAAAATATCGTACCCCCATTGGCCGCCTCAAAGAGGCCAGTGCGTCCCTCACGGCGGGCGCTGGTAAAGGCTCCCGCCTCGTATCCCATTAATTCAGCTGCCAGCAAACTGGCCGGTATGGATCCACAGGAAACGACGATGAAGGGACCGCCGCTTCGGCGGCTTTCCTGATGGATACTGTGGGCAAAAAGTTCCTTTCCCGTACCCGTTTCCCCAGTGATGAGAACGGGAGAATCGGTACTGGAGTAAATTTTAGCCTGTTGGACGATCTTGGCCATCACTGGACTCTGAAACAGGATATCCCGGAAGGTATAACGGGCGTTAGGCCTGTTTTCCGTAGATGGATGGGTTCTTAGTGTGCTTCTTCCTAAAACTAGAGAAGTCCCTTCGAACTGCTTTTGGGTCAGGTGCAATGCCAGTTCTATGGCTTCGGTTACTGCCCTGGGGCTTGATCTTATCAACCGCGCGGTCAAGCCCAGGTTCTTGGCTACTTTGGTGCCAATGGTGTCAGTTAAAAAGAGATCAACACCGCGATTGGCGGCTTCGGCCAACAAGTTGCGGACGTTGGACGGTTCGTCGAAGGTGACATATTCTAACGGTTTCTCAGCGAATTTGGATAAAACGCGATAGCCACGCACCACGTTTTCAAAGCCGGCCAGGCCGATGCGACCATTGAAATTCCGTAAGGTCAATAACTCTTCGAGGAGATCTTCTGTTTCAACTTTTATCTCGATAACCGGTATGGTTAACGAACGTTTGATCAGCTCAAAGGTTCCCCCGCGGCTGACAATAAAAGTGGCACCGCTTTGGGCAAAATTCTTCGCCAATTGTACTCCTTCGAAAAGATCACCCAGAGCAATCTCCAGGTCCCACTTTCTTTGCCTCCGAAGGGTTTCCACCATGTCCAGCAGATCCTCATAGGGAGCGATGACGGCACCTTTCATAAAAAATCCCTCCATGCCCGCTGGCCGGGCCAACCGGTCTATTACTTGAGGTAAAACCCCGTGGGATACACTATATTCTACTATATTCTGATGAGGCTAAATGATATTTGATCAGGCCTCAAGAAACTTTGAGGTTGTGGACTTTACCGACGCTGGCTGAAGCCATGAAGAGACAGCCGTTGGTCAGGAGTGAGAGTCGACATACCGCAAGATGTGCCGGCAAAATTCCTCGAGATCAGTAAGGCGGGTCTTGATGAGGGCGTGAAGCTCATGGGGGGTTACATCGGCATAACCGTGCAGCAGGCGTTTTCGGTAGCCAGCCATATTTTTTATTGTCTCAGCGAACTCTGAGGGCAGTATACCTTGTTGGCCCAGCGTGACCAGGATGGGACGATAATCCACAGGATGCCCCAATCCTGCTTTGGCCACGATGTGGCGGCCGATGTCAAAGATGCTTTCAAGGGCACGCCGCAGGTGGTGCTCTGCGATGGCGAAATTGTCGGGATTGGCCTGAAATTGCTCTTCACTGAGGGCGGCGAGCTTTTCCAAGCGGGCTATAGACCGGTAAATCAAATCCACACGATCGCGGATTAAGTCAAGGTTAAGCATGCCATCTGCCTCCGTAGGCACTAGCTGTTAGAGCTGTTTTCGCGGATGAGTTCCAGGTTTACAGACAGGATGGCTCACCTCGTCTATGCCCCCGCCGCGCTTGACCGATCCCGCAACCCCGTGCGCGACAAGGCTGCCAGGTGTTGCCTCTCACGCCTCTGTATCGGCCGGGAAGGGAGAGGGGTAGGCCTACCCCAAGCACACTATGCCCCACGCTCTGCTCCAAGCACGCCATGAAAGTCCGTGGTAAATCTAACATAGCCACCGGAAGATTGAGCGCCGTGCTCCTCCTGTGCGTTCCACCTGCCCCAAAAAGGTCGAAGAACTCTGATCGCTCTCTGCTCCCCCTCCCGGCCTGCCGGCTTGCTGGGTATAACTTACATCATATTCTTTTCCGTTGTCAAGTCACCCCTCGTGGCCCAAAATCATCAGGAGGTGCAAGACATACGCGGTGCAGGACATACACCATTTTCCCCAATGAACCGCTAGCTTCAATCAAATTCTGCCGTCAGGGTCGCAGCGGTCCTCCCCAAAAGCGTGGTCTGAAAACCTTGGTTTAAAGTCATAAATTTCTTTCGTAGCCACCGCGACAGGTGGCTAGAAATAAACTAGAAATAAGGTGCGATTGAAAGAAGACGGGATTCGCCCAGGAGAACCCAGGGGCCGAAACCCACGTCTTGAAGGTGCGGTGGCTCGTCGAAGGTTAAGACCGCACAACTTTGTCTTAGCCTCTTACCGTGCTCCGTAATTGCTGTTCCAACCCAGTTCGTCAAGCTCCTTGAACACCTTGAACCAACCTGTCTTCCCGGCCAATTCCTCGGGCGTACCGTCCTGGACGACCTGACCGCCCGACACCACGATCACGCGCTGGGCATCAATGATGCCGGTGAGCCTGTGGGCAATCATGATCATGGTTCTGGATTGCCCCGCCTCTTTCAACGCCTGGAACAGCATCTTTTCTGTTTCGACGTCTGTCCCGGACGTAGGCTCGTCCAACAAAAGTAACGGCGGGTCAGAGACCAGGGCGCGGGCCAAGCAAAGGAGCTGGTTCTGACCGAAGGACAACTGGGTACCGCCGCTGCCAAGCCGGGTGTCATACCCTTCCGGAAGGCCTTGGATGGTTTCGTGCAATCCGACCAACTTACAGACGTCTTCGATCCGCTGCCGGCTGATGGTCGAATCCAGAAGCGAGACATTATCGCTGACGCTGGCGTCAAAAATATAGACCGACTGCGGCACCACTCCAAGAAGCCGGCGCCTCTCCGCAGGCGAAAGGAGGCTAGGCTCCCGGCCATCCACCTTGATTGTACCGTTCCATGGCTTATAGAGGCCCGCGAGGAGGTGAAGTAGGCTGGTTTTCCCTGCACCCGTCCGGCCGACGACAACAATCCTTTCCCCGGGTGTGATGCGCAGGCTGACGTCAGTCAGTACCGGTTTATCTGGTAGATAACCGAAAGTCAGGTGCGAGATCTCGACCGCAGCCCCCGGGCGAGGACTTTTGGCCGCGCCGGCGAGAGAATTGCCCGCAGAAAAACCAGAAGAATCGCCAGAAAGGTAACCAAAATAATTACCAGAAGACTTACCATAAGAATGACCGGAGGAGAGACCGGAAGAAACATCAGAAGGATAACCAGGGGAATGACCACTGACCGGATCACCGCTTGAACGGGCCACCGCAGGTGTCTTGTCTACGAGCAGCCGATCGGCGCTGCTTCCGCTCTTAGCTAAAAGTTCGGCCTCGTCGATGGGCTCGCGTAGGAATTCCGTGATGCGTTCCACGCCGGACAAGGCCTCCTGGATGGTTTGCCACTCTTCCCCCAGGTTTTGCAATGGCGAATGCAACCGAGCGATCAACTGCGTGAAAGCCACTAAACCGCCCAGGGTCAGGCCGGTGCTGAGAACGGCCGGCCTGGCGCCGTACCAGATCACAAGAGCCGCGGTTGCGGCTTCGATTGACTTCAGGAGACCAGGAAAGTAAGCATTGAAGAGAGAGGCACCGTCGGCGGCCTCAATATAGTCCGCCTGGAGGGACTCGAGGCGCCGGCATACCGTACTTTGTTCGCCGTATGTACGGATTACCCGTGCCCCGCTCCACGCTTCTTGCAGGAAGCTATAAATGCTGGCGGTTAAAATGCGGAGGCGCCGCTGGTACTCGCGGACATTTTTCCGGAAGTATTCGCTTGTCAGCAGGACCAGGGGGATACTCAGAACTACCACCACGGTCAGGTGCCGGTTTACGGCGAACATCGCCAGAAGTACCCCGAAGATCCGGAAAAGATCAGTAATTATGTTCATCATTCCGGCTGAAAACAAAGTATTTACCGTGTCTACGTCGTTGGTACACCGGCTCATAAGTTCTCCAACCGGCGTCCGGTCGAAATAGGCAAGCGGTAGAAGTTCGAGGCGCCTGGCGATCATCATCCTGATGCTAAACAAGATGTTCTGGCCAAGTATGGTTACCACATAGGAGAGGGCGAACTGGATGGCCCTGGTCGCGGTTATCGCCAGCATGTAAAGAACGGCGAGTCGGAAAATCCCCTCGGCAACGTTTGTGGCGAGTCGGGTATCGACGAGGTTTTTCAGGATCAGGGGAGGAAGCAGTTCGGTGAAGCTGGTCCCAACTACCAAAGTTAAAGATACACCCACCAGGTACCAGTACCGCCTGAGCACCACCGCAATCGCCGGCCACAAATCCCGCTCAACATTTGGCCGGGGCGCGCCTGCGGAATTAAAGAGAGGTTTCATAGACTGCGAAATGCTGGCCACGGTGGTCCATCCCCTTTCCGGCCATGTGGCAATCGGTCCTTACCTTGGCTCTGTGCGATGTTTGTAGGGGCAGGCACCCCGGAAACAATTCACCAGGGTTCCGGATCTGCAGGTGACTCTCGATGGCGTTTTGCAGGCGTCTTTAGATAGCGGCCATCTTCGCCGTATGCCATGAGCCACTCCTGGGCGCGGAAGATCCTGGCGTAAAGTCCTTCCCTCTGGAGTAGTTCGGTGTGGGTACCCGCTTCTATGATCCGCCCGCCGGAGAGGACGAGCACCTGGTCAGCCTGGGAAAACGAAGATAGGCGGTGTGAAAACAAGAGCAGCGTGGAGCCTCCTACCGCTTCCCGGATCCTCTGAACTATCCGCTGTTCGGTGCTGATGTCTACCGCTGAGAAGGGATCGTCGAGGATGATCAGGGGGGACCCGCGATAAAGGGCTCGGGCCAAGGCTATCCTCTGTCTTTGCCCTCCCGACACTCTGATTCCCTGCTCCCCAATGCGGGTGTCAACGCCGTCCAGGAACGCTTCCAGGTCTTCCTTGAGCCCGGCCAAGTGAAGGACCTCCAGGAGGCGTTCGCCTCTTGCTTCCCGAAAGAAAGCCACATTCTCCTTAATCGTGGCCGAGAAGAGGAACGGGTTCTGGTCTAAGAACGAGACGGCACGTTCTCTTTCCTTTGCTGGCAGGTCCCGAAGCTCTTTCCCATCAAAAAGAATGTTTCCCCGGTAGGGATAAAGTCCAGTGAGGACGGTAGCCAGGGCGCTCTTACCGCTCCCGATGGGACCCGTGAGGGCGACAAAAGACCCTGGCTTAGCTTGGAAGGTGATTCCGGCAATGGCCTCAGTGGAAGCGCCCGGAAAGGAAAAATGGAGGTCGTTCACCTCAAGATGGAGGCCAGACGAGGGTTTGAGTTGATGCACCAAAGGTCTGGAATGTAGAACGGTTACGTCGGAAGTGCTAAGGGGAAATTCGACCAATGGCTGGTTCATAGTTGGCTTTTCTTCACTGGACTTCCTCCGAACTACCTGGGCCACTTCTCCCTTTATGGCCGTTAAGTCTTTTCCCATGGCGGATGAGTCTTCTCCGGTGGGTGAATCTACATTCATGGCGGCTGAGTCTTTTACTGGACCGGTCAGGTCTGCGCTTATGGCAGCTGAGTTTTCTCTGGGGGCGGTCAAGTCTTGTCTGAGAGTGACTAAGTCTTCTCCTACGTGGCCTAAGTTTCCTCCTGAAGTGCCTTGGCCAATCTTGGTGCTCACCCTGGCCCAACTCGCTTTTCCGGCATGAAGACCGTTCAGGACGCGGGCCGCCATCAGCGTTCGCGCCGTCATGGCTGAGAACAGAGTGAGGTAGGCCGCAAAGAGCCCGATCGTCCACTGGCCGTTTACGACCCGCCTTCCGCCCCAGTCTATAACCAGAATGATACCCAGCGATGAGAGGACCGCATAGAAGGACGTGAGCCCTCCCTGTAATAGCGATAGCCTGAGGTTGGCCGCCAGTTGCTGGCGGGACAGCTTCTCCAG
>Ga0334722_10007971_pt1 | contig 10181 bp, 6 predicted proteins | sample C3_bottom_MG_FD_207210 | JGI IMG/M metagenome (GOLD analysis project Ga0334722, IMG submission 207210) | Sediment microbial communities from Yellowstone Lake, YNP, Wyoming, USA - C3_bottom | ecosystem: Environmental > Aquatic > Freshwater > Lake > Sediment | place: USA: Wyoming | collected... | reverse complement strand
GGCTTCCAATTCGAACACCGAGGCCAACGAAGTCAATTTCACCCTGAACAAAAAAGGGGATGACGACTTCGCGCGGCTCACGGGCATTGCCGCTGATGAGAACCGCCTGCTGGCCATCGTGCTGGACGGCAAGATCATTTCCCAGCTGACCGCCAAGGAAAAAATCATTGGCGGTGCCGTGCGGATCTCCGGCAACTTCACGGCCCAGGAGGCCGACGATCTGGCCAGCCAGCTCCGTAGCGGTGCCCTGCGCGCGCCCATGAAGTTCCTGGAAGAGCGCGTGGTGGGCCCAGGCCTGGGCCGCGATTCCATCCATGCGGGCGTACGCTCCGCCCTCCTGGGCTTCCTCACCGTTGTGAGCTTCATGGTGGTCTTCTACCGCTGGTCCGGCATGAATGCCATCGTTGCGCTCACCGTGAATGTCATCGTGATGATGGGCCTGCTGGGCTCTTTCCGAGCCACGCTGACCTTGCCTGGCATTGCGGGTTTTGTGCTGACCCTGGGCATGGCGGTGGATGCCAACATCCTCATCTTCGAACGCATCAAGGAGGAACTGGGCCTGGGCAAGAGCGTACCCGGTGCCATTGACGCCGGCTTCGACCGTGTGTTCTGGACCATCGTGGACAGCCATGTGACGCAGTTGTTCGCGGCCCTGCTGCTCTTCATTTTCGGCACAGGCCCGGTCAAAGGCTTCGCGGTGACCCTCACGGTTGGCGTGGTGGCCTCTCTGTTCACCAGCATCTACATCAGCCGCTTCATCTACGACTGGGTGCTGGAACACCATCCCGGCACCAAGACCTTGTCCGTGGGGAATCATACCTTTTTCAAGGGCTCCACCATTGACTTCATGAAGTACAAGGGCATGGCTCTGGCCATCAGCTGGGGCATCATCGTCATCTGTTTCCTGGTGGCGAAACCCTGGCATCTGGCCAGCAATCCGCGCATCCACCTGGGCATGCAGTTCGTGGGCGGCAACGACATGACCCTGCGTTTCCGGGGTGCCATGGAGCCCGAGCAGATTCGTGCGGCCCTGGCTCGTGGTGGCTACACGGATGCCAGTGTGGTGGCCTACGAGAACAGCGATTCCTCCGTTCGGGACTTCTCGGTGAAGGTCAAGGCCAAGAAGGACGCCGATCAGAAGGACAGCACCATTCAGGCCAATGCCCTGCGCGCCATCTTCAAGCAGATGGATCCCGAGGCCGCCAGCAGTCCCCTGCCGGCTCTGAACATGGAGGGTTCCAAGACGCTGACCGATACGCTCATGAAGGCTAACCCCCTGGCTGTGGCAGGCGATGAGGTGGCCCTGGCGGCCGCCTACACGCCCCTGGCGGAAAAGGTCATCGGCAGTCGCGATCACTTGGCCACGGGGATGTTCCAGTCCCTGGATGACCTCCCCAAGGATCTGCCTAAGGCTGTCAGTGACACGATCCAGAAACACTACCGCCTGGGCTCCGTTGGCATCCTGAAGGACGAGAGCTTCTCACCCAGTATCTCGGGCGAGTGGACCCGCAAGACCCTCACTGCCGTGGCCTGGGCCCTGGCCGCCATCCTGGTCTATGTGATGTTCCGCTTCACCGCGAGTTTTGCCATAGGTGGCATCGTGGCCTTGATCCACGACATCCTCATGGCCCTGGGACTGTTCGCGGTGTTCGGCTACGAATTCAATGTGCCCGTGGTGGCCAGTTTCCTCACCCTCATGGGCTACTCCATGGCGGACACCATCGTGGTCTTCGACCGAATCCGTGAGAACAGCCACAAGCCCGAGTACCGGCGCGCCACCATCAGTTCGCTGGTGAATGATTCGGTGAACCAGACCCTGAGCCGGACCATCCTGACCTCGCTTTCAGTGCTCTTCGTGTCCGTCTGCCTCTGGCTCTTCGGGGGGCCGGCGCTCCATGATCTGGCCTTCCCCCTGGTCATCGGCGTCATCACCGGCACCTACTCCTCCATCTACATCGCCGCGCCCGTGGTGGTGTACTGGGACCAGTGGTTCGGCGGCAAGGATAAGCTCAAGCAACATGCATGATTCAAAATCAGACCGATGCCGGGAGGAATCTCACCCTTCCCAGCTCACCCAACCCGCCCGTCCGGGGATTTCCCTGCGACTGATTCCCTTGGCCGGTGGTTTCGCGGCCAGCAGTTCCGGCAGCCAATCCGCATGGGTGCGCGCCACCACGCCGCGATCCCGCAGGCCCGCCAGGAAGGCGTCGAAGGTCTCGAACAACGCGCCGCCTTCCACTTCCGTGTGCAGGGCATAGACATTGAGGGCATCCTCGCGGATGAGATCCCACACTTCGCGGTTCACCTGGTCGGGGGTGCGGCCGTCCAGGCCCAGCAGTTCATCCAGGGTGGGCAGGGTGGTGGGGATTTGCAGTGTCTTTTGCGTCTGGCCTTTCACGATGGGGTAGAAGGGGGCGAAGCCGCGGCAATCGCCGGCGTAGGCCAGGCCATAGGCTTCCTGCAATTCCAGGGTGGTGTCGTTGCAGCGCCAGGCGGGACTCACGGCGCCCTGGGGCCTCTCACCGAAAACAGTGCCGAAGGCCTCGTGGGCCTGGGCGTACCAATCGGAGAGCCATTGCCGGGATTTCCGGTCCAGCAGGTCGTGGTACTGCACATGATCCCAGGCGTGGATGCCCACCTCGTGGCCCGCTGCCCGGGCGGCGAGCATTTCGGCGGCACAGCGTTTCCAGATGATGGGTGCGGGGATCAGCACGCCGTACATCATGGTCTTGAAGCCGTAAAGCTTCGTGGGGTTGGTGCGGCGCATCTTGGCCAGGAAGCCCTTGCGAAAGATGCGGCGAAGGGCCTTGCCACTGTTATCAGGGCCGAAGCTGAAATAGAAACTGGCCCGCATCTGGTGCTTATCCAGTAAACGCAATAGGGTGGGGATGCCCGTGAGCGAGCCTTCCAGCGTGTCCACATCCACCCGCAGGGAAATGGTTTTCATGGATCAGCTCTTTCGCAGGCTCTGGCTACGGTCCGTGCGCCGGGCCTGGATGAACCTCAGCATGGGGCCCAGGTCCGTGGTCGGTGTGGGATGCAGGATGACACCCAGGCGCGTGGGGAATGCCTGCCCTTCCAGGAAACTCAAATGGCGTACCTCGCCGGGGCAATGGAGGCTGGCGCCATCCGGCAGTTCAGCGTCAATCTGCACAGCAGTATGCAGATCCACCAGCAGGGATTCCCGGAAGGCGAGGCCCACGCCACTCTCGGTGAGGTTCACCAGCAGGGCATCCAGGGAGCGGTTCTCCAGACCCACCTTGGCCTTCAGCGGTTCCTGGGCCGGGGCCGCCACCCGCATGTCCCGGCGGGGATAGACCTGCGCCGGGAGCTCAGGCCAGGCCAACTGGAGACTGGACAACCCGGCGGCGGGCTCGGCGGGGAGCAGGGTGGACCGCAGGGTGAGGATCTCTTCGCCCAGAAGCACCGACAGCGTCACGGGTGTGCCCAGGGCGGGGACACTGTCCCGGGTGTGCAGGCCGGCGATGCCCAGGGAAACGCCAGGCCGGATCCCCAGGATATGCAGGTCGCCAAGAATCCTTGCCTGGGGGCCCTCCAGGCGGAGGCTGGCTTGCGCTCCGGTGAGCTTGGCCTGGAGAAGATAGCGTTCAAGAACGGGAGCGGTGAGGTGGGAAACCTGGCCCATGGGGCGCCTTTCTGGAGAGGACTGCTAGATGCCCTGGGCGAGACGATCCGCCAGGGTGGTGTGCAACCCGGCCGCGTGGATGGCCCGGGCGGCCCCCCGGATGTCGTAGGGAAGGCGATGGAGGCGGACCCGGTGATGGCGGGAATCGTAAGTCATAAAAGAGACCCGGGGATCCCGGTCCCTGGGCTGGCCCACGGACCCCGGATTCACGAGGTAGCGGCAGTGGGGTTGCAGTTGGAACCAGGCGCCCGGCTCCAGGCTGATCCAGTTCAGGCGTGCCTCGGCCTCATTGAGCTCGAAACAACCGGGCAGGTGGGTGTGGCCAAAGAAGCAGAGCTGACCCTGGAAAGCATCGAAACCCTGGCTGATCTCGCGCATGTGCAACAGGTAGGCGTCCTCGTCCATGGGGGAGCCATGGGCGATCTGGTAGTCCTCCTCCACCCAGAGGGGCCCCTCGGGTAGCTCGGAGATGAAACGCAGGTTATCGGGGCGCAGGCGGTCCCGGGTCCAGCTGGCGGCCAGGCGGGCCGGGAGGCTGAAGGACAGGTCGTCCTCAAGGCCCGCACACACCTTGTCATGGTTGCCCCGCACCATGAAACGGGGCCGCAGTTCCTTGATCTTGTCCAGAAGCTGGTTGGGTTGCGCCCCGTAGCCCACCAGGTCGCCCAGGAGCACGAACCGGCGGATGGCCCGGCGGCGGGCAAATCTCAGCACGGCCCGCAGGGCGGGCAGGTTCGAATGCAAATCGGAGAGGATCAGGTCCACTGGATGTCCGGGGAGGCTCTCAGTCTATCGGGTTCAGGAGGGCTTGGGCCAATTCCGCCGCCGGGTGCCCGTGGGGCAGAAGCATGGGGACTTCCCACCAGGCCGCCGTGCGCTGGGCCCAGCGGGCCATGAACGAGGCTCGCTGTTGAGCCAAAGGCCGGGTGGCATCCTGGGCCACCCGGGCCCAGGCCCTCCTGGGCGTCTCCGCCACCCAAAGAGCCGCGAAGCCCGCGCGGTGCACCGCCTGGCGGTTGGCCACGGTTTCCCAGGCACCCCCACCCAGGGCCACCACCGCAGGCCGCTCCAGGAGGGCGGGCAGTAGCTGGGCTTCCAACTGGCGGAAAACCGCCTCACCCTTCCGGGCAAAGATCTCGGAGATAGAGAGCCCCTGGTGGGCCGCGATGACTTCGTCCAGATCCAGAAAGGACCAGCCCAGGCACCCGGCCAGGAGTCGTCCCAGGGTGCTCTTGCCCGCCCCACTGCCACCCACCAGCACGATGCCCTGACCCGGGGCCACAGGGGGGCGCACCTGCCAGCGCAGGCGCTGCATGGCCCAGCCCAGGGCCGCGGGATCCGGTGCCTGGTGAATGGCTCCCACCATGGCGATGGCTTCGGCTCCGGCGGCAAAACAGGCGCTGGCATCTTCCAGTCCCAGGCCGCCAATGGCGATGGGGGCGATATCCCGGGCCCGGAGGACTGTGCAACCGGTGCGGAGCCCTGCCAGCCCCAGGGGCTCCCCGTGATCCGGCTTGGTGGCGGTGCCGCGGAACGGTCCCACCCCGGCATGGTCGCAGGCCAGATCGAGGTTGGCCCATTCCTCTGGGCCGTGGGTGGAGGCCCCCAGGTGGCAGGCCGCCAGTCCTGGGAGTCTCAGGGCTGCAGCGGCGGGCAGATCGCCCTGGCCCAGATGCAGGCCCCAGGGTGCCAGCCCCTCCTGGGCCGCCAGTACTGCCAGATCCGCCCGGTCGTTGAGGCAAATCATGGGCCAGCCGCCGTTGTCCTTCGCTTCGAGCAAGGCGGCACGCAATTCGTGCCACTGGGTTGCAGTGTCCAGCGGTTTCCCCCGGAACTGCACCAGGGGGAAACCCGCGTTGCCAAAGCGCCGAACCTGTGTTGAGAGGGACTCGGGGCGAGCGGCATCGGTGATGGGGTAGAGCGGCGGCAGGGAGAGCATGTGGTTCAGTCTATCGGCTCCATTCCCAAGGGTCGTGTCAGGCCGCCTCGCCGTCGCTGAACTGCAGGCGCACCAGCTTGGCGTAGACGCCATCCTGGGCAATGAGGCTGTCGTGGGTGCCGCGCTCGACGATCTGGCCCTGGTCCATGACCCAGATTTCGTCGGCGTCCCGGATGGTGGACAGGCGATGGGCGATGGTGAAGGTGGTGAGCCGGTGGCTCACCCGCTCGATGACAGTCTGGATCTTGGCCTCGGTTTCAGAATCAATGTTGGCGGTGGCTTCGTCCAGGAGCAGCACGGCGGGCTCCAGGTAGAGCATGCGGGCGAAGGCGAGCAGCTGGCGCTCGCCGGCGCTGAGTTTCTGGCCCCGTTCCCCCACCTGCGTGTCCAGGCCCTGGGGCAGGCGGGCCACGAAATCCTTGAGCTGGCTCTGCTCCAGCACGGATTCCAGACGGTTTTCATCAAGGGGCCGGTCCAGCACAATGTTGCTCCGCAGGGTGCCGGAGAACACGAACACATCCTGAAGGACGAGGCCGAAGAGGGCCCGCAGGTCGCCGAGTCTCAGGTTCCGAAGGTCCACGCCATCCACGGTAATGCCCCCGAGCGACACATCGTAGAAGCGCATGAGGAGGTTGATGAGGGTGCTTTTGCCTGCACCCGTGTGGCCCACCACGGCCACGCGGCGGCCCTTGGGAATGGCGCCCGACAGGCCGCGCACCACCTGGCGGCCTTCTAGCTCGTAGGCGAAGGAGACATCCTCGAAGCGGATCTCGTTCCTAAAGGCGGGCTCCACAGCGTCCGCTTTTTCTGGGATTTCCTCGCGATTATCCAGCAGCTTGAAGATCCGTTCGCTGGAAGCCAGGGCCGTCTGCATGACATTGTACCGTTCCGCCAATTCCCGGATGGGCCGGAAGAACCGTCCTGACTGCTGGATGAAGGCCAGGAGCAGGCCCCAGGTGATGGCCCCTGCCTTCAGCTTGAAACCCGCGTAGAAGATGAGGGCCGCCAGGGTGGCCGAGGTGATGAACTCCACCACCGGGAAGAACACCGCATAGGCGAAGATGGTGCGCAGAAAAGCGTCCAGGTAGTCCTGATTCAGGGTCTTGAAACGGTGATCGCTCACCCGCTCCTGGCCGTTGATCTGCACCAGGCCCATGCCCGATATCTGCTCCTGAAGGAAGGCATTGATGACGGCATAGCGGCGCTGGGTTTCGCGGAAGGCTTCGCCCGCCCGGCGGCGGAATATCTCGGTGGCCACCAGCAGGAAAGGCAGAATCGCCAGGGCCACCAGGGCCATGCCCACATGGGTGTAGAACATCCACACCACGATGGCCAGCAGGGACAGGGCATCCCCGATGATGGCGACGAAACCCGAGGCGAACATTTCGTTCAGGTTCTGCACATCGCTGGTGACCCGGGTCATGAGGCGTCCCACGGGGTTGTGGTGGAAGAACTGGGTACTGCGGCCCATGAGGTGACCGAAGAGCTGTACCCGCAGGGTGAGCATGGCCTTCTGGCCCACCTTGGCCAGGAGGAAATAGCGGGCGAAGGACACCAGGAAACCGGCGATCAGCACACCGAGAAATCCCGCGATCAGGGGCGTGGTGCCACTGAGACTGCCCTGGGCCATGAACCGGTTGATGAGGCGCAGGGTCAGCTCCGAGGGCAGGACCTCCAGCAGGGCCCCCAGCACCATGAGCACCAGGAGGATCAGCAGGGCGAGCCACTGGGGCTTCAGGTACCCGGCCAGGCGCCAGAGCAGGGCCTGGCGCAGGGGCTGGTCATCCACCCGGTCGGATTGAAAGAAGGTAGCCCGTTTCGACATGGGGCCATTCTCCCATGGCCCCGGCCCGCTAGAGTGGAAGTCTCCCTGGAGTGCCCATGCGTTTCTGGACCATCCCCTTCCTTTGCCTTTCCCTGGCGGCCCAGGCGCCGTTGCAATCCCTGGTGGCCCCGGCCCAGGAAGAGGCCGCCGCCCTGGGACGCTTTCGTGACCATATCGCCTATCTGGCCTCGCCCGCCCTCAAGGGGCGCGGCAACGGCTATCCGGAGCTGGAGCAGGCGGCCCAGCGGGTGGTGGCGGAGTTGCAGGCTCTGGGTCTCAAGCCCCAGGTACAACGGTTTCCCTTCATCGCCAGGGTGACCCGGACGCACCAGGCTGCCATCCTCGGCCTCGGGGAGGAGCGTCATCCCCTGGTGTGGGGCCGCGACATCGAGGCCCTGGGATTGAGCGGGGACGCGGCCTTCCACAACAAGGCCCTGGCCTTTCTCGGCTATGGGGTGCAGATCCCCGGCGGCTACGACGATTTTGCGGGCATGGAGCTGAAGGATCGCGTGGCGGTCATCGCCCGGTCAGTGCCCGATCTGGAGGCCTTCGCCCACCTGCCCAGGGGCGAGCGGAGTCTGCTGGGGCGCCTGAAAAAGCTGGAGAACGCCAAGGTGGCCGGGGTCATCGTGGTGGAATCCAATGGGTTGCGGCCCCTTCAGCGCGAGGAGGGCCCTGTGAAGGTGGACCTGCCAGTGGTGGCCATGACTCCCGAGGCGCTGGCCCTGGTGTGCGGCGACCTGGCGCCGCGCTTCCAGGCCATCAAAACCACCGGCAAGCCCGCCAGCAAGGATTTCATGTATGCCCCCTGGAGCACCCTTTCCCTGGAACTGACGCTTCAACGCGAAGAAGCGCAGGTGCCCAATGTGATCACCGTGATCCCCGGCACCGATCCCAAGCTGAAGGACGAATTCATCGTGGTGGGCGCCCACCTGGATCACCTGGGCCTGGGCGAGCGGCACAGCCTGGGCGGGGCCGAGGCCCGGGGCCAAGTGCACCCCGGTGCCGATGACAACGCCTCCGGCACCGCCATGGTGCTGGAATTGGCCCGCACCCTGAAAGCCGCCGGACCCCGCCGCTCCATCCTGCTGATGAACTTCGGCGGGGAGGAGGAGGGCCTGCTGGGTTCCCAGTACTGGGTCCAGCACCCCACCCAATCCCTTGCTTCAGTGAAGTTCATGCTCAATTTCGACATGGTGGGCCGGCTGGATCCCAAGACCCCCAAACTGATGATGGGCGGTCTGGGCGCACCCAAAGCGGCCGTGACGGCGGCTCAGCGCTTCGTGCCCAAGGATTTCACCGTCAGCGCGGACACCGGCGCCAGCGTGGGCGGCTCCGATCACATGAGCTTTTCCCAGGCCAAAATCCCCACCTTCTTCTTCTTCACGGGCCTCCATGGCGAATACCACCGGCCCGGTGATACGGCGGACCGCATCAACCTGCCGGGCCTGGTGAAGCTGGCGGCCTTTGGTCAGGCCGTGACCCTGGACCTGGCCAACGGAGAGACGACGCCGGCCTTCGATCCCGAAACGGCCAAGCTACCCATGCAGGGCGATGGCGGGCCCATGCGCATCGCCTTTGGCACCATTCCTGACTATGCCGACAACGCCCTGGGTTTTCGCATCAATGGTGTTTCCAAAGGCTCCACGGCCGAGGCCATCGGCATGCAGGCCGGGGATATCCTGGTGCGCTTCGGGGACAAACCGGTGAAAAACATCTATGACTTCATGGGCGCCCTGGGCGCCTACAAGCCCGGCGACAAGGCCCTCATCCACTGGCTGAGGGAGGGCAAGGCCATGCAGGCCGAGGCCACCCTCAAAGGACGCTCATGAGGCTCGCCACGCCCCCAGGGTTCGGTACCGAGGTGGTTCTTCTGGAGGCGCCGGAACCCGACCTGCTCCCGGAAGGGCCCTGGACCCTGGTGGGGGATGCGTGCCTGCGGGAGGCCTGGGTCGCTGCCGCCATGCCTGACCCGCCCCACGCCCTGTGGGTGTCGGTGCCTGAATCCGGCAAGCGGCTGACCACGGTGGTGCCCTGGCTGGAGCATTGGGCGCGCATCCCCCTGCATCGGGAGGGGACGATCGTCGCCCTTGGCGGGGGCGTCCTCACTGACCTGGTGGGATTGGCCGCGGCCCTCTTCCTGCGGGGCATCGCCTGGCAGGCCTGGCCCACGACCCTGCTGGCCATGGCGGATGCGGGGCTGGGGGGGAAGACCGGCGCGGATCTGGTGGCCGGCAAGAACCTGGTGGGGGCCTTCCACTCGCCCCGGCGATTGGTGGCCTGCACGGATTTCCTGCACAGCCTGCCGTCCCGGCACCTGGAGAATGGCCGCTGGGAGTTGGTGAAGACTGCCCTCATCCAGGGGGAGCTGGACTGGGCCGCGGAAATGCTTCAGCAAGGCCCCATCCGCCTGCCATGGATCGAGCGGGCCCTGGCCTACAAGGCCGAGGTGGTGCATCAGGATCCGAAGGAAGGGGGCGAACGGCGCCTGCTGAATCTGGGCCACACCCTGGGGCACGCACTGGAGGCAGGCTCGGGCTACGGCCTGCTCCACGGGGAAGCCGTGGGCCTCGGGTTGCTGGCGGCCGCCCTGCTGGCGGAGGAGCAGGGCCTGAAGCCCCTGCCGCTCCCTTTGATGGAACTGTTGCGCCAGCGGTTGGCGCCCCTGGCGACCCAGGTGCCGGCCTGGGCGGTGTGCCTGCCCCTCCTCGCTCGCGACAAGAAAAGCCAGGGCGAGGCTTCAACAACCGATACGGCAGGGACGCTCATCC
>Ga0334722_10007970_pt1 | contig 10182 bp, 7 predicted proteins | sample C3_bottom_MG_FD_207210 | JGI IMG/M metagenome (GOLD analysis project Ga0334722, IMG submission 207210) | Sediment microbial communities from Yellowstone Lake, YNP, Wyoming, USA - C3_bottom | ecosystem: Environmental > Aquatic > Freshwater > Lake > Sediment | place: USA: Wyoming | collected... | reverse complement strand
ATCATCCCTATTTTAAGGTAGAAGTTATCACCTCCCGAGGGCTGTCTGGGAAGACCCTCGGAGAGGTCTATGGCATACCCTCCCCCCTTGGCGACCTTGTCTTCACAGAGCCAAACCCTGAAGACATTGCCAAAGAAGTTTCAGCGGTCTTTCTCTGCCTCCCTTCCGGTGCCTCATCAAGCTTAGCTGAAGTCTTTCTTAAACGAGGAGTAAAGGTTGTAGACCTGTCCGCTGATTTCCGCTTTAAAGATGAGGGTTTATACAAAGAGGCTTACGGGATAGACCCTCCCCCTCGGGACCTTCTATCAAAGGCAGTATACGGGCTTACTGAGATATACCGGGAAGAGATTGCTAAGGCAGACCTTGTTGGCAACCCAGGCTGCTATCCAACATCCATCCTTCTTCCTTTAATTCCCCTTTTTAAAGAAGGCTTGATCGAAGGGGACTTAGTTATTGCGGACTCAAAGAGCGGAACCTCAGGCGCTGGAAGAAAGGCAGACACCTACTACAGCTTTTGCGAGGTGAACGAGGATTTCAAGCCTTATAAAATTGCAAGCCACAGGCATACGCCTGAGATGGAGGAAAAGTTAGCCGAGTTTGCCAAAAAGCAAGTCCGCTTGGTGTTTACCCCCCATCTTTTGCCTCTAAACCGCGGGATCATTTCTACAATTTATGTTCGGTTTCGGGCAAGCTTAGAAAAGGTGCATAGCTATCTTTCTGAGTTTTATCGTGATAGCCTGTTCGTTGAAGTTTTGCCCCTTGGCAGGATCCCAAGGCTTGCCGAGGTTCGCGGGACGAACCTTTGTAAGATTGCCCTTTTCGAGGATAAGAAGCGTGGTATGGGGATCATCGTTTCCGCTTTGGACAATCTCGTTAAAGGAGCAAGCGGTCAAGCTATCCAAAACCTAAACCTCATGTTCGGTCTCCCTGAGGAGGCAGGTCTAAGACTAAACCCAGTTTTAGTGTAGATTAGTCTTCAGAATAACATAGCAATTTGTAAGCGTAAAGTTTAAGCAAGTTTTCCTTTTCATGAGCCCTTTTATCAAATTGACATATCAAATCTCTAAAATTTTTACTATGATTTGGGACTATTAAATGAGCCATTTCATGCAAAACAACATACTTTATTAAATCTTCAGGCAAATATTTTAGAGCTTTATTAAAAATTAAAACCTTATTTTTGACATGACAGCTTCCCCAACGTGCTTTCATTTTTCTAAATAAAATTTTGTTAGGCTTAACTTTTAATTTTTCTGCATATTCATCTATATATTGTAAAATCAACTCATTAAGACTTGTATGGTTATACAAACTGAGATTCTTTATTTCTTCTCGATATTTGTTCAATAAAACAATTTTCTTGTATATCCACTTTGAATGTTTTTTTATAATAAATTCAACATCTACATTTTTCTTTAAAGGTACTATAACCTTAATTCCTTCAAATGTAACTTCTATCCTTGGATACTTTACATTTCTTTTATGAACTATGATTTTTTCTTCTATAGAAACTTCACTCATCAATTGAAAACTATTCATAGTTAATTAAAAAATCTGTTATTTCTTTATGTAATCTTTCATAATCATCTTTTGTCAATCTGTATTTTGGTCTTATTTGGAAAGCTAAGAACTTTCGTATATCACTTTCAATCGCTTTTAATAGATGAGGATTTTTGTTCCAATTAGGAATGACAAGATAACCTTTAATTTTATTAAACATTTCTTTTACAACATTGTAAATATCATTTCTTTCAATTTGTGAATATTTTTCTAATATCAATTTAAAACCAAATTCTAATTCATTTAATCCGCTTGCCTCCCTTTCGCGTTCTTTTTCTTCTATGTAATTTAATATTCCTTCAATTTCAAATTGAATAATGTTTAAATCGATAAGGTCTTTTTCCCATTTTTCTATCAACTCTCTTACTCTTTCTGCGATTGTTTTATAAATTGGATTTTTTTCTTTTAAATAACAGATATGTTTTAATGCATATAAAACTCCTACGACTTTTTGCTCCTCTGTTAAATCCGAATTTTTTATTTGTTTAATATAATTTAGGTCTATCACGGCTGATCCTGTTTTTCTCACAAATTCAGAAACTTCGGTCAAATCGTAAATTATGCTCAATGTCTTTTTAAAATATCTTTCAAATTTTGCTTCATCAATTTCTGGTCTCTTTAACTTTTTATAATACTGATAAAGAGCGGTAAACCATTTATAATCTTTTAAATAGTTTAGCATTCGTTCATCTGTTGATAAAATCTCATACCATCCTCTTAGAGTTTTATATAAGTTCACAAATTTAAGCTCGGTTTCTGCTTTTTTCACTATTTCTATAGCTTCATCAAAGGACGACCTTTCAAAATTTCCAACAATGTCGCCAAAAATGTTTTTTAGCTCGTTTAAATTCTTTAGAAAATCATCAAAGGCTTGGTCCTTGTTTTTAATCTCTTTTTTAATTATCTTTATTTCTTCATCTAAATAAACTTTTAGAGCCTTTTCTAAAAATCTAAAAATTCCTACATAATCAACTATTAGTCCAGCGCTTTTAGCAATATGTGGTCTATTAACTCTGGCGATAGTTTGTAGAAGCCTGTGGTTCTTTAAAAGTTTATGTAAATAGATAACTCCAAGCTTTGGCTCATCAAAACCTGTAATTAACATATCAGTTACGATAAGAAGTTTTGGATTTTCTTCCTTCCTGAATTTTTCTACAATTTGTTCAATAATTCTATTTGTATCGTTTATCTGATAACGCTCTATAAGCTTCTTCCTATATGCTTGAACCTCTTCATTGTTGTCTTGGGCAAAAGTTATCACAACTTCGCTATATTCTGATGGTAAGTATTTATCTAATATTTCTTTATATCTTACGCAAGCTGTTCTACTTCCTGTAACGATTAATCCTTTCAATCGTCCATCAAAGTTTTCCGTATAATGTTTAGCTATATCCTGACATACCATTTCTATTTCCTTTGGATTTTCTAAAATTACCTTGATTTCATCAAGCCTTTCTCGAACCTTTTGATCAAGCAAACTAATCTCTGCCTCATCGGCAATGTCTTCAATATCAATCTGTTCTAAATACCATTCTAAGTCCTCATCCTTTAATCTTATTTTTTCTTTCTTAAGCTCATATACTATTGGAACAATAAAGCCATCCCTTTCAGCTTCATCGATAAAATATTTATCTAAATAAAACTCTTTCTCATCTTCGTAAATATATCCAAATTTTTTAAAAGTATTTCTATCTGCGTAAGAAATAGGGGTTCCAGTAAAACCAAAGAAAAAGGCGTTTCGTAAAATGTTGTTCATCTTCATTGCTAATTTTCCGTATTGAGACCTATGCACCTCATCTAAAAAGCAGATTATATCTTTTCTACTTTTTATTTCTCCTTTTTTCTCAAGCTCGCCAAGTATAAATTCTTCATCTAAATTAAACTTATGAATTAATGTTAAAAAGAGCCCTCTTTTCCCTCGATATTCATCATGACAAAGGACTTCTCTCAAGCTGTTAATACTTTCTATTTTTTCGTATTCTATATTACCTAAATCCAAAGCTTTAAGCTCGTCATCAAATTGTCTCTCTAAATCTCTTCTATCAACAATAAAAAAAATGGTAGGTTTTCCGAGGTCATTATAAAGCTTGTGAGCAGAAAAAATCATCGTTAAGGTCTTACCTGAACCTTGCCAGTGCCATATGAGACCTTTGTTTTTATAAGTTTTCCCAGATAAATTATCCATAACCCGCTGATATATCTTATTCACAGCTCTGTATTGCATGTATCTACCTATTACTTTCGTCATTTGTCCTCGAAATTCTCTAAAGAAAAGAAAATTTTTTAGAATATCAAGCAAAGTCCCTGGTCTTAACATTTCAAAGATGGCTTCATCATCCTTATAATCTTCCCATCTCCAAATTTCTTGTTTTACATCATCATGCCAAGGCACAATTGGAAAGTATTTCACAACTTCGGCAAAGCCAATACCGATTTGAATGTATTTATAAAGTTCTGGTGCCTCTTTTTCATATCTTTTTATTTGTCTATAAGCGTCAAAATAATCATATTTATCAGTATAAGGGTTTTTACATTCAATGTTGACCAAAGGAATGCCGTTTACAAATAAAACAATATCAAGTCTAATCTTTTCTTTTCCAAAAAATTTGAATTGGTTGGTTACTATGAATTCATTATTTTGTGGATTTTTATAATCAAAAAGTTGAATTTTTTCACTTATTCTATCCTTTTCGGTCTTAATAGGGACACCATACTTAAAATATCTCAAAATTGTTCGATGTCCGTTTTGGTCTGAATAAACAAGTTCAAGCTCATTTAGAATTTTCTTTAAGTCTGCCTCTGTTAGATTAATTTCTTTATTAATTTCTAAAATTTTTGGCTTTAAAATGTCAATTAAAAGCGGTTCTTCTAAGTCAGACCTATTTAGCTTATCTGCCTCTATGTATTTCCATCCTCTTTCTACAAGCCTTTCTATTGCCCATTCTTCAACTAATCTTTTTTCTAAATTAAGCATTTAAAGATCCTTAAAAATCTACGGATTCAACATCAATTTCTTGATTCATGATTTTATTTAGCATCGTTTTAAAAAGTTCTTCATATAATTCTTTTTTTCGTCTTTCAATATCAATTTTCTGGTCAACAGTTTGTAAAATCTCAGCAATCTCTTGCTGTTCGGGAAGGGAAGGGAGAGGGATTTTGAAATTTTCTAGATCTTCTCTTCTTAAACTTGGTAATGTAGTTTTCGCGTGCTCACCTGAAAGTGGCTTAAATAATATATATTCGTATAGAAATTTGGCATTAATCTTTTCTAAATTTAGATCTAAATAAAAAGCAGTATCAGACGGCCAACATGGCAACATAGATAAATGTGGAATACCTGCAGTTCCTTTTCTCCCTATTACAATCGTTGGTTTTTCAATAAGAGCTTTATTGGTCCAATCATAAATTCCACTTGAACCTATTACTGGAATTTTCCCGCCTTCTGGTGGTTTCCCTTTGCCATATTTTATTTCTGCTATTTTTTTATCCCCCAACCTCACTACTTCCCAATCCTCCGGAATCTCTCCTATTTCAGTTTTCTTTAATTTTCTTCCTTTCCTAAAAGATGGACCGCCATACTTAAAAAGTTCCGCCATCAAACTTTTTTTCAACTCTTTTGTTTTTTCAATTATCTTATCATGAATATCAATGGCTTCCTGAATAGTATCAAGAATTTTGACGATTTTTTGCTGAATGGGGAGAGGAGGAATAGGAATTTGAAAACTCGATAAAGTTCCAACGGTAAGCATTGGAATTCCTGTTCCTCCTTGAATACTTTTAAAATTAATTTTTCTTAAAAAATAATAGAGAAATGTTGAAGTAATCTCTTTAATTTTTGGAGTTAAAACTATAGTAGTTTGAGTAGCAGTAAATATTTCATCTGTTGGTAATTTAACAGAACCTATAGTGCCCCTAGCTCCAATAATTATTGAACCTTTATAAAATCTCAAACGGTTATTAGAAGTAAAACCCCAAGGAACTTCTAAAGAATCAGCACTATAAACTGGGATGCCTTCTCCAGTTAAATCTTTCTCAATTAAAGTTTCTCCCATACGAATTTCACAAATCTCTCCTAATTTTTTTGTTGGCCAAGGTGATTTCATGGATTATCTTCCCTTTGTCTAAAATCTGCTATGTGGTAACCTTTCTTTATTCTTTCTCTTGCTTTTTCCCACGCATCTTCATCATCTGTTGGAGGAGTTAACCTTGCATATAAGTTATATTTGTCTCGCAGTTTTCTTACCTCATGATAAAAATCTTTTTCATCCATAAAATCCTTAAAGGCTTCATATAATGACCTAGCCTCATGCTTTAAGGTAGTAAAGTTTTGAGCTGCTATAAAGTGATTTTTTGATTCTTTTTCAGGTTCTAATAAGATATTAATTACTGTAATCAAAGCACTAAAAAAAGTTATCCAGGTAACCCAATTAGGTGCTCCAACAAGCAATGCAAAGGAACTTCCCAAAGTTATTAATACAGGTATAAATTTAAACCAAAAAGCTTTTACTTTCTGTTTATGTCCAATGATGTAATGCACTTCCGCAGTATATAAAGAATCTTCCTCTATTTGTTTACACTCGTTTATTAAATTTTGAATTCTTTCATTATCCATAACTTACCTCAATGATTTATCCATAAGATGGGAATGGCTCTCCAAATAATTCTCTCCATCCTTCTATTCCATCACGACCATCTAATTTAATAATTCTTTTACAATAATTTGCGATTTTTCTAAATTTATCAGCCAAATTTTGTTTCTGATTATATGTCATATACGCACTTGCATCAGGAGATTTACTACCTTTTATTGAACAAGACTTTAATACTTCTTCTTTTGCAATAAGGAAAAATCTATATATAAGATAAGGAAATGAAAATTGAAGATTTTTACTTTTGTAATATTCTACCAATAAAGGAATTATAGAAGTAGCTAATACCTCTAAATGGTATGATTTCATTTCTGGGAACCAATTTCTCTTTGCCGCTTTCAACATTTTAATTGTTGGGATAAGCCAACCCTCACATTCCTTGTTTTTGCTTGAAATATACTCTGCATCATAATCATAATCGGCGGATGTCCATTTTGAATAAGTCTTTGGAATTCGATATCCTTGCCCTTTTGGTTCATATATAAAGTCCCTATATGCCGGAACTAATTCAACTTTAATGTTATCTTCATATTCTATAAATACAGTTGGATAATCTTTTTGTGGATTCATTTTTCTGTAAGCCCCGTGTTCTCTCATAATTTTATGCAATTTATCTATTGCATCAGAAGGAGAAACCCCCGTTCCATCTTTGGCAATTCCGTGAAATTTTCCTAAAATTACCAAAATATCAATATCAAAAGTATCCTTAGCTCGTGGCTGTATTCTTGTTTTTCTCTGAAGGGAACCAATCAATTTCGTTTCAATATTTGGATCATAAGACTCTATCCACTCCCGAATAGCATTGTGATGAGTTGTTATCGCTTTCTGAAGTGTAGCACTCAATTCTAATTTAGATTTAAACTGATTGAAGGCTTGCTTAACATCAATAGCCATTTATCATATCCTCCCCAAAATTTTATCTACCCTCTCCTCTACCCTTCTCCTCTCCTCCTCCAATCTCTTCAGCTCTGACTTTATCTCACCTATACTTCTATATTCCTCTTCCTCTGCTATGCTTACAAACCTTGACGGGCTTAAATTGTAATCCGCTTGCCTTGCCTCTTCTTTCGTTATCACTTTTGCAAACTTTTCTATATCTCTAAATTCTCTATAAGCATCTACAATTTTCTTAATATTTTCTTCTGATAATATGTTTTGTGGTTTACCCGGCACAAATTCTTCACTAGCATTTATCAATAATATCTTTCCTTTTCTTTCCTCTGGCTTTTGTTTATTAAAAACAATAATTATTGCGGCAGATTGAGTATTATAAAATAATTTCTCTGGTAATAAAATAACTGCCTCAATTAAATCTTCTTCAACTATTTGTTGTCTAATTAATTTTTCTCTTCCACCTCTTGAAACAGCGCCTGTATCTATAACTACAGCAACCTTCTCCTTTGCTGAAGCAAGCATGTGTTGGATCCATACCCAGTCGCCTTTTTTATCTTTATCAGTTTTTGCTGGAAATCCATATTTAAACCTTTCTCGCCAATGTTCTCCTTTTCTTAACGTATCTTCTCCATAACCTTTTTGATTCCATGGTGGATTAGCAATCACATAATCAAACTTTCTAATGGTATCTCCTTCTTTAAATTTAGGAAAAAGCAAAGTATTGCCAAGAGCAAAGATGAAATGTTTAATATCATGAAGAAGCATGTTCATCTTTGCTAAAGCTAAGGTTTTAGCATTAGCTTCCTGTCCATACAAAAATAGTGTTTTGGCTTCATCTGCACCGTATTTTTCTTCTACATATTTATAGCTAACTATTAGCATTCCTCCTGAGCCTAAAGCTGGGTCATAAATAGTTTTACCCGGAACTAGGTCTAAAATTTCTACCATTAACCGAATAACTTCTCTTGGAGTGTAAACTTCTCCTTCCTTAGCTTTTGTAGGAGCAAAGTATTTTAAAATCCATTCATAGGCATCTCCTAAAATGTCTCCAGAAATATCTTTAAAAGAAAACTTGCTAAAAAGCTCTACAAGTTGATTAAGAATGATGGCATTTTCTGGATTGCTGGTAAACTGATGAAAATCAAACTGAGTGAAGATATCTTGATACTCTGGATTAAGCTCAGAAAGCTTTTTCATAGCCACGGAGAATTTTTCAGAGATCCTCTGAGGATCCCTTCTAATATTATCCCAGAGATATTCGGGAGGAAAATTAAAGGTATGATAATACTCTGATTCAGCCTCTTTTACAGCTTCTTCCTCAGACCAACCTGCTTCTATCAAGCTTTTTACGCCTGTTTCAAATTCCTTTTCCCATTTGTCAGAATAAGCTTTGTAGAACAGAAGAAGAAGGATGAAAGTATAATCTACTCGGGTCCTAATAAGGTCAGCAGCTTGTTTGAGTAGATTTATTAGCTCATCTTTACTATTCACATGATTAATACCTGAACCAAGAGGTTTAAGCTTATAGATCTTTTCCCTCTTATCCTCTGGATTTTTAGTCACCTCTAAATATCCTCCTTTTTTGAGTTCGGATAAGATAATTTTAGTTTGATTTTCATCATCTTCAAACTTTTCTTTAAGGACTTTACAAGCGTCTTCAAAAGTGAACGGGTTGTTTTTAAATTCATTTAGGAGAATAAGATACCGACGTTTAATCCAAGAAAAAAGGCTTTCCTGAAACCCTTTGCTCATTAGAAACCCCTCATTTAGGTAAATCAATTTTATTTTACTTAACCTATTATAACAAACTTACTCAAAATGTCAAGAGGCTTTGAAGCTGTTTAAAAAATGGTTTTGTGTGAGCCCTTGCGCTGTCGCCCCGAGCCCTCTTTTTTCTTCCCCCGAGGCGTAAGCCGAGGGGTCTCCCTGGGGATGCCGTCCCGAAGGAAGTGAGGGATGCCTCGCTATCGCTCGGCAAGACAAGAAAAGGTGGCTCGGCAGGATAAAGTAGGGGGACCTTAAATGCTCGAATTGCCCAAAAAACTTTCCTTGTCAAAAAGCCTTCTAATATTATATTTTCAAAGAACTAAGGAAGATAAACCATGAGCAACGACCTAAAAGACCTACAAAAATTAAAGGATTTAGAAGAACTACAGGAATCGCAAGAAGAAGAGCCACAAGCTCGCCAAGAACCGCAAGAGCTTATAAAACCGCAAGTAGAGCCAAAAATAAGGAATATACGGCTTTTCATTACTTATGATGGGACGCATTATCTTGGGTGGCAGGTTCAACCAAAGGGTCCAACCATCCAAGGGCTCATCCAGGATGTCCTATCCAAGGTCTTGGGGCATAAAGTAAAGCTCAAAGGGGCAGGGAGGACAGATGCCGGGGTTCATGCCCTCTGCCAAGTTGCCCACTTCTACACCACATCTGACAAACCCTTAGAAATAATCTACCGAGCCCTAAACGGGCTTCTTCCTCGGGATATCTGCGTCTATCAAGTAGAAGAAGTTTCCCTTAGGTTCCATGCCCAAAAGTCAGCCCTAAAAAAGACTTACAGCTACTACATTTACAACTACCCTGTGCGAAACCCTCTTTTACGGCTTTATGCCCATTGGGTTCCAGAAAAGTTAGACCTCAAAACCATGAAAGAATGCCTACCCTTGATCATCGGAACAAAGGACTTTGCAAGCTTTCGCAAGGCTGGAACAGATATTAAAACCACTGTGCGGACTATCTATACGGCTGAGCTCAAATGGTCAAGAAAGGCAAAGCATCTTCTTGAGTTTGAGATCACAGGGAGAGGCTTTATGCGCTACATGGTAAGAAACATCGTCGGAGCCTTGATAGAAGTCGGAAAGGGAAACCTTACTCCTCAAGATTTTGAAAAGATTTTAGAGGCAAAGGATAGAAAAGTTGCCCCACCCCCTGCCCCTCCTCAAGGCTTGGTGTTAAAGCACATTGAGTATGAGCCAGTTGAGGTTTTTGACCGCTATCCTCCATTCAAAGTTGAGCTATAAGCCTATTTTCCTTCTTCGGTGCTTATCACCATCTTTATCTCGTGCAGAAGCTGAGCCGG
>Ga0334722_10007969_pt1 | contig 10183 bp, 10 predicted proteins | sample C3_bottom_MG_FD_207210 | JGI IMG/M metagenome (GOLD analysis project Ga0334722, IMG submission 207210) | Sediment microbial communities from Yellowstone Lake, YNP, Wyoming, USA - C3_bottom | ecosystem: Environmental > Aquatic > Freshwater > Lake > Sediment | place: USA: Wyoming | collected... | reverse complement strand
TGCTTGTTTTCGAGGATAAAGACATGTGCTTTGTTTTCCTTGCATCTTTCAATTTTTCTGCATACTCGGCCTGTTCTCTGGATTACAGAGGAGGCTCTGCTGGCATCTGTAATTAATGCATTGAAACTTATGTCTACGCCTGCCTCCACGATGCTTGTAGCTACGAGTATCTTCGTCTTTTCGTCTCGGATGCTTTCTAGGGCTCTGCTTCTATCTTCCCTGGTCATGAGGCTATGTAAAAGTACTATTTCGTCATCATTTAGCTCGAGCGATTCTTTTAGTTCTTTGAAGGTTTTTATTGCTTCTCGTATTGTATCCCGTGCTATAAAAACAGTCATTCCTGTATCGATGAGTTCCTTGACTTTTTCTTTTAGGTTTTCCTCTCGGAGAAGACTAGAGAACCATTGGATAGATGTAACGTTTTCTTCGAATTCTTTGTCGTGGACAAGAGTCAGGTACCCTTCGCTTTTATCGGTCTTGTCAAGCTTTACAATTTTTGCTTCTTGTAGGGTTTCTAGAAGGTGTCGCTCCGAGTTTTCACTGAGTGTGGCGCTTGCAACAATAATTGGTGTTTGGGCTGCTACCAGCATCCTGAGAAGCTCGTTAAATGTTGTGAATAGGTTGCTTTCTTCGTCTTCCTTCTCCTCGTAGATCATGTGTGCCTCGTCGAAATATGTTGCACTTACGAAAATCCTAGTTCTGGGGATAGCATAGTGTTTCCTGTAGCTAAAAATCTCTGTAACTGGGACACGGAAGGCGTTATATGCAAGAGAGTCGAGCGTAGTTATGATGTATCTAGCATCGAATAGTGGCTCTTTTTTCAGGACGTCTTTCACTTCTACGAGTTCATCGCTTTCCTGGTTTGAAAGAAGGTGTTCACCCATTTGGTAAGCTATGTCTTTGATGCCGATATTGACGGCTGAAAGCGACTCTTTAACTTCTCTGAGAACAGTTTCACTTTTCCTACAATTGTTTCTCAGGGCTTCACTCGACGAGAAAGCGTTTATCATGAGACAGAGATAAACGTCTTCTACTATGGCTCTAAGCGGTAAAGAATGTATAAAACTGTGGCACCAGCCACTCTCAATGAGGATCCTAGCCATCAGTGGTGCTGCGGTGCTTTTGCCATAAGCGGTTGGCGCCTCAATAATTATTCTTGGCGGTTTAGAGGTGTTAGCATCATTTTTTAAGATCTCAGCTGCTTTTTCGATTAGGGGTCTCAACTGTTGCGCCTCCTAGACCCTTACCTGTAACAATTTGTCAAAAATGTCTCTCCATGTGTCGCCATAGTTCCTGTGGAGGTCGTTTCGAATGTTCTCTGACGTGAGGCTTCTGAGAGCTTTGTAAATCTCTTCTGTCGTCTTTAGTGAGTTGTATACGATTATCGCCCTGGCTAGGTCTTCAACGAAGTTTCTTGCGGGTCCACTGTTTTTTGGATATTTGGAAAACATTGAGTAGAGGGGTGAGGCTAATCCCATTCGTGAAATATCTAAAGCTATACCGCTGGGACTAAGGATTTCAAAAGCCTTGACCATTGCCTTTTTGCCTCCTTTACGCATTGAAAGCCTGAGAAACTCTAGATTTATTGGTGAGCGTTGCACGTTTTCATATAGATTTCTCCCGTATATCAGCACAAGGACGGAGGCTACTCCCACTAGCACACTTGCCCTACTACCCTCATTATTAAGAACAGATCTAACGACGGTTTTTATCATTCCACTTAATTTCCTATAATCAATAGCGCCTGGGTTAGGTACTTCGATAAATGCGTATCCCCATTCCTGTTCGACACCCCTCCTAACAGTATAGGTATGAGTGATGTCGGCTCCAATCACTGCTAGGCCATGTAGTCGGTCCTCGATCTTTATAACCTTTCTTTTTAGGAACTTCTGGGTTATTTGAGGATTGAAGGTTTTTATGTATTCGATGAATTCTAGCGAGAGTGCTGGTTGAAGTCTCATGGATGAAGGATTTTCGTTACATATGAGGTCTGGACATTTACATACGTCGTAAAGGCTTTTTGTTTTTATGTCATTACCTGTCAAGGGCAGGGGAATTCTGCTACATGCTCTCTCTTTGTCGGCCTCTTTTAGACTTTCAACATAATTTTTGGCTTGTGCACAAAGGTCGCTAAGAGATTCTTTTATGTTGTGGTCAAGTCTCTGGTTGATTAGATAGGTTGTAGCTGCGTCAGCAAACCATGTTACAATAAAGCCTCGGTATGCATCGATGTTTTCAAGGCTTATTACTACTTGTCCAGAAGTTTTCTTTGGTGGCATTATGTTTTTCCCTCGAGTAACATTCTAGGTATGGGTATCTCGAAGTCTTCTATCTTTATCAGGGCTCCGTTCGTTTTGAGTTCGCCAATAATCGGTTCAAACCCGTTATTTACAATATAATCTTCCATTACGGGTGAAACAGTTGTACCAAAGTTTTCTTTGACAAGTTTAGGCATAGATATAACTTGTCCCCTCTGTACAACTGCTATGTCTTTTGGGAAGTAAAAGAAGGTTTCAAAAGTTCCCATTTCCTTGTAGTTAACGGTTTTCTCTAGTTCCTCGTAGCATACATCTTCGACGCTTACAATTCCCTCTTTTTTTCCAATCCTCACAATACCGTAAGCGTAATCTATCAAGCTCTTTTCGGTGACAATGTACAAGACGTAAAGTTTGTCATCAGCGAAACGGCTTAAGCCTCGTGCCCCTACGCTATACGCAAGCGACATGTCGTTCCATCTATTCTTTTTCTGATACATCAATTGGAAAATTCGCTCAACTTCGCGGGTTCGGACCCACCCGTCTGTTCCAGCGGAAGCGTACGGAACCATGTCTAAGATCTTTACTGCCGGCGAAAACGAGCCCTCAACGGTCTCTTTTGCTTCTCGGAGTCTAAGGAATGGGTATGCAAGGGCGCCCACAAGCGTTGTAGGGGGTGGAAGAGGATAATGTGGTGATGGTACGGGAGCAAGTGGGTAGTTGACTGTGATGCCTCCAGGAGCTCTTAGCTTAACGAGCACTGCATATTTCATTTGTAGTGCCCTAATCTCTTTTTTGCTCTGGCAGAAGAAGTTTCTTTGTTTTCTGGAGGGCCTTTTCTAGCATCTCAGTCATGGTATCTGCTTTTTCGACGTTTTGTTTGCTCGATGTGCATGAGTCTAGCCGTTCTTTGTCCATGTACACGATATGGATTTCCTCTTTTAATTGATTCAAAGCACCTAAATATTTCTCCGCCCTAGCTATAGTATCGCAGATGTAATTTGTTCCTCCGGGATAGACGCGCGGCGGACTAACAGAGAATGGAATCGGGTTTGATATAGCCGCTATGCCCCCGACTACTTCTTCTATTGGTAGATATCTCGCCTTCTTTGCCCCGAAACCGGAGCTTTCGAGAAGGACAGAAATCCCCTTAAATGCAACCTCTAAACGCTTTTCTCTGTCTTCTGTAAATTCACCATTCTCGAGCTTGCCTATCCTTGATGCATCGATGCCTATCATCAGCATGTATATGGCTGTTCCGCTCTCTATGCTGAAGGGCTGGTGTTGCTGGGTCGAGAAGTCGTATCTTACGTGGAACTGGGACTCTACCATGGCTTTAGCACTCTCTACATCGGGCACCATGTAACTGAACATCACCGGCGAAGTTCTCCGGATACCAAGGTCTGGAACCATAAAGCCAGTAATGTCCTCCACGATACAGTTTTTCACTATATCGTCATGTGTTAAGTTTTTGTCCTTGCTTGTTCCGTGTTTAGTGAAGCCTCCCCGCGTCTCGTATGCTTTACATTCGTCGCATACCTTCAATTGATAAAGATTACCTAACTCGACTAGTGTCCTCATGTATCCGTTGTCGATAGACTGTCCAGAGATTGCTGGAGCAGTAAGAATCTTGTAACGTATGCTACCGTCCTTATTTACTTTTTTGAGTATGGAAACTGTTCGATGACGTGTATAGGCGCCTAGTGCTTCAACCATGTTAAGAGCTTCTACTTCGACTCTAAGCCTTAAACCAATAGATACGAATACCATTACTTTTCACCCCCAGATGAACTTACTTCCATTTGCAGACCCCTTGTCAAGGCTTTAATTGCTATTTCTCGTGCTAGCCCGATTCTCCTTTCCACAGCCCTCAAAAAGTCCTGAACCTCACCCTCGCTGGGAACGTATATCTTCACTCCTCGTTTAAGCTCTGTAGACGCATACCTCAACGCCTCATATACCGCAAGTCTAACCGTATCAAGGTCTGTAGCTCTCGCCATTCTGTCGACGGGACCATATACTCTTTCCTTGACAAGATAGGCGAAAATATTAACGAGCCCCTCGTATCTCTGGTCTAGTTGACTATAATTTGTTTTTTGCATCAAAACATGATTCGATAAAGAATTATTTATCTTTTCCTATAGGTATATATACAAACATCCCATCTTGAAAAAGGATTTTCCTAGAAAGATCCAATCATGTTGTAAGCATAAAGCTAGAGAAAAAGGGTTTTTCCCTGTTTTTCATGGGAAAACCAGTGTAAAAATGCATTAGAAGTTATAATATAATTTTATCTTAACTTACTTGGTTTTAAAAATGTGAAGTTTCAAATTATTCCCTTTTATAAACGGGATAAGTTAAAATAACTGATATGCGTATGGAAAGTGTGGAGCGTAGGTCGTTTGTGTTTAGTCTTGGTTTTCACGAGGACTTTGTTATTAGGAGGCTTAGTCGTCTAGCTGCGAGGGGCGGCGAGGACGTTGTCTTGTTTACTGGTAGCCCTGTTGTTGCGGGGACTAGGAGGGCTCATGCGAGCTTGATTGAGTACTGTACGAGGGTGGGCTTGAATACGCCTCGACTAGTAGAGTTGCCTCTCTCCGATTCTTCGCTGGCTGTTTCCAGGGCTAGGAGTGTTATTAACGGTCTCTATGAACCAATCATTGCCGACCTGGGCGGAGGGATGAGGGCTGTCATTGTGGCTGTGCTTATCGCTCTCTTTACATCTGGCAAGTTTTTCGAGCTATACGTGTCGTCTGAGAGTGGGGAGGCTGAAGAGCTTTATATTCCTTCTGGAGTTGCTAGGGCTCTGTCGTCGCTTAGTAGCGAAAAGATGGAAATACTCAACTTTATTGCAAAGAACGAGTACTCCAATGCAGATACTATTGCTTATAAGCTCGGCAAGTCCTCTAAGACTGTGAGGAACCACTTGGCTGTGCTCAAGAAGATGGGTCTGGTAGTGTCTCATGGGAGGAAGGGTGGGCTGAAGCTGACTAGCTGGGGAAAAGCAATTCTGGGCCTCAACGAGTAAAATGTCCCTGCTATAATTAGGATTTTGTATTCTATAGCCGTGAGAACCAATATTAGATTACAGTTGTTCCTCTATTCATGGGGAAAACAACATGAGTGTAGGCTACTTTTCTAAGAGAGACCTGTATGCGAGTTTGAGAAGGCTTCACAGGGCACGGAGCCAGGACCCTGTAGAAGAGGAGTATAGGGGGTGGAACTGGGACAAGCCTCCTCTTCGCCCAAGGGCGTATCTCGGGCTAGGCGTGAGCGAGGTCGCGTACAGGTATTGTCCAACAATGAGGGATGTCTACCTGAGGAGGATGGGTGTAGAGGGCGAGAAAAACCAGTGGCTGGCTAACGGCGAGCTTGTTCACAGGGTCTTCCAGATGGTTTCCGAAGAGGTCAGGAGGGAGCTTGCCCTTGGCCGGAGCGGATGGGAGGCCTACGAGAATGTTTCAAGGACGGTTTACAGGAAACTGAAGGAGATGGGTGTGGACTTGGCGAAGCAGAGATGGGTCGTAGACCTCTATAAGAAGCTTCTCCTCAGGTTCTCCGCGGACGAGTGGGTCTACTATTTCTCGGAGTACAGGGTTGACGGATCCATGCTTGGCTTGTCTAGGAATCTCCGTGTAGACGCCCTTGTCGAGACAGGCGTTGTAATAGAGGTGAAGCTCGGGAAGCCCCATGAAAACTATAAAAGGGCCCTCGCAGGCTATGCATTGGCCCTAGAGGCAAACTACGAGGTTCCAGTAGACTATGGCATTCTCCTCTATGTGTCCATAGCTAACGGCGGGAAGGCCGGGTTCAGTTGGGAGCCGGTCTATATATCGACTAGCCTGAGGAGCGACTTCATAGATGCTAGGGACGAGGTCATAGACATGCTTGTATCGGGTAAGGAGCCGCCCAGAGCCGAGGTATGCCCCGAGTCTTGTCCCTTTAGGGGCGTGTGTGGATGAAGACCCTGATTCTTAAAGAGTACGGAATCACGCTTAGGACAAGAAGAGGCCTCCTAGTCGTGGAGAATAAGGATAGAAGGCAGGAGCTTTCTCCAGGCGACATAGATCAAGTCCTGATTCTGAGTGGAGGAGTCTCCGTGACGTCTAGGGCAGTTAGGTTGCTTGTTTCCCACGGAGTCGACATCGTTTTTCTCGACCAGAGAGGCTATCCTGTCGGGCGCATATATCCACCCTTCATCAACAAGACTGTCCAGACTAGGCGTGCACAATACGAGGCATATAATAGTCAGAAGAGATGGGATATTGTATACTCATTTCTCTACGCAAAGATAAAGAACCAAGCCGGGCTACTGCGCTACTTCGCCAAGAGCAGGGAAGAGCCCCGGCTTAGAGAGGGCGCCCTGGAAATAGAGATGCAACTAGACAAGCTTCCGTCAGCTCTGGGCGACCCGCAGAGAGTCATAAACTTTGAGGCCCAGGTGGCTAGGATCTACTGGGGGTTCGTTGTGGAGCTTGTGCCAAGCGATGTCCATTTTGACGGTAGGGATCCCGAGGCGCTTGACCCGTTTAATGTATCATTGAATTATTTGTATGCTGTGCTTTACTCTGACTGCTGGAAAGGCCTCGTCCTAGCAGGGCTAGACCCCTACGCAGGCTTTCTACACGCTGATAGGAGCGGGAAAGAGAGCCTCGTCTACGACTACAGCGAGATGTTTAAGCAGGTGGCCGTAGACAGGCTACTAATCAAGATGTTTTTCTCGGGCTGGAGGCCCGACATCGACAATGGGCTCCTGTCTAGAAGCTCAAGGAGCGCGCTACTGCAAGGCTACAAGGACAGCATGCAGGCCAGGGCGAGGACGAGTGATGGGGAGGCCGCTACTCTGGAACAGTTCGTCAAGACATATGCCGTCAAGCTTGCGTCATTTGTAAGGGGAGAGGTTCCAGGCTACAGGGGGTTTATAGTTCAATGGTGAGAGTCGTCGTTGTATACGATATCCACGACGACGAAAAGAGGCTTAGACTTGCAGCGAAGCTAAAGAGCATCGGGCTATCAAGGATACAGAGAAGCGCCTTCACTGGCAAGCTTGACTCTCAGAGGCTAAAAGACCTCTACAGGATATGTGAGTACTTTGCCAGCGACGACCGTGACATCATACACGTGTTTACGCTGTGTGGATACGACTGGTCCAGAAGAAGGGCATTTGGGACCTACAGGGAGGTCGAGCAAAATGTGGTCATCTTCTGACTATATTACTCCCCTCGACATAAAACAGTACGTCTACTGTCCAATGATTCCATGGCTGATCCACAATTTCCACGTCAGGGAACCTGAAACCTACAGCATGGAGAATGCAAGACAAGTAAGGGTCCTTAGGCTCCAGAGCATCCAAAACCTAGTACTAGAGCCGCCAGTCCGGGTAGAGTTTCCCATGAGAAGCCCAGAACTCAGGCTTAGAGGCACAGCAGACATAGTCAGCGGCTCGAAGCAAGTAACAGTCGTAGAGGTAAAGGCCTACAAGAGACACGAGTTCAACCACTTCAAGTGGCAACTATTCGCGTACACGTTGCTGTCAGAGAAAACTGTAGGCCCGACTAAAAAAGCAATCCTAGTCTTGGGCGAAAAGACACACATATACGAAGTGACCCTGGAAACACTAGACGCGACTAGAAGACTCGTAGACAAGACATTAAAAGTCATTGAGTCCGAGAAGCCTCCACAGACAAGTCCATCTGCCAAGTGTTCCTCCTGCTGGTACAAGAGATATTGCCCACTATTCTGACAACAGTCAACCTAAACATAGACAATCTATTTTTTCTTTTTACTTTTTTACTATTGGATTATTCTATGATCCTTTACACCGAAAAACCATCTAGGCAACCAGCTCTACAAATCTTCTCGCAAAAACACTACAAATTCCACGTTGGATCTTTAAAACAACATCTCCGAGTGCATAGCTTAGGCTCATAGCATGCTGAACCTCATAACCAAGGAACACACCCATATATGTTCAACTACATTGAAAGCAAAGTAAGTCAATGTTTTCCTTAAGGAAATCTAAAAGTTGTTTATGAAGTTTCTCGTCGGGAAGCCTATTTTAAATTTAGGTTTACGGGAAAACTTCCCGTCTTAAAACGGGGCGTTCCGGGAAGCTTCCCTACTGGGAAGTTTCAGAAGTTTCCAATGTGTAAATTTGTGTGCTAGGGCAGTTTTGCAGACTTCTTGCAGGAAAAAGCGTTAAACATATAAACTACTCCTGGGTAAAACCTTTCGGATGCAACTAAGAAAGAATTGAAGGAGTAGATAAGGCCACCGCAGACAAGTATGGCCTCAACAAGAGATGCAACTAAGAAAGAATTGAAGGGCATCGTCCCAGATAAGCGTCTTTAATCTAGACTCGCTGGATGCAACTAAGAAAGAATTGAAGGGATAAGGTTATCCTTGCCACGTTAAACCCCGCTCTCGAAGACTAGATGCAACTAAGAAAGAATTGAAGGGACAAGCAGTGCGCCACAATGCGGGCAACGGGGCAGGAGGATGCAACTAAGAAAGAATTGAAGGACATTACAGACGTCACGCTTACAGGCATATTATTACGTAGATGCAACTAAGAAAGAATTGAAGGTCTTCGTGAACACCGACGAGACGCAAGCGATATCCATGCTCCCAGATGCAACTAAGAAAGAATTGAAGGCGCATAAACTGTGTCGTGTTGAACCGCTAGATAGGTATATGATGCAACTAAGAAAGAATTGAAGGGAAGCGTATCTCGCTCCAGTCACTCACATTGATATATGGATGCAACTAAGAAAGAATTGAAGGATTAGCTGAGGCAAGAAAGAGATTAGAGCAAGCGTTATCCATGATGCAACTAAGAAAGAATTGAAGGAGCAACTTCAAGGCCTCGACCAGTATCCTTTTCTCTATGATGCAACTAAGAAAGAATTGAAAGGTGAAGACGCAGGGCTGTTTTTGAGTGCTGTGAATTGGCTTGTAATAATTTTGTTATGTTTGTGTATAACTTTGTTATTTTTGTTTTTCTCTGTTTAAAATACTTGTGATAACATTGTTATTATTTATGATAACGATATTATGCTATGTGATTGCTTTGTTTTATGGTTTTTCTGTTTTTTGTTTCTTGGCTTATGTGGTTTTGTTCTTGAGTTGTTTTTCTCTGGATCTTGTTTGTGCTATGTGTGGTGGGACAAAAAAATGAGTGGGTGTGGCGACGTAGTTCTTTGGGAGGGTTCTTGAAGAGGATGGGTTGAAAATTGTGGGGGCTCTTGTTGGGGCTGATTGATGGTGACTCCTCGCAGTATAGGCCTGTTGGGCTCGGGATTGGTGACGTGGAGGGGTCTCTTGAGAGGTTTGTGGAGGAGGGGTATCTTGAGAAGAAGAGGAAGGAGTACCTTGGGGAGCTATGGGTGTCTCTTGACCCGGTGACGGAGGCCTACCTCGTTGGGGCCTATGTGTATTTCGAGGCGAAGAGGCTGGAGGCAAAGAGAACCAGTCGAAAATGAAAGGTAGGAGCGTATTTTTTGGGTTGCTGGTTCCCGCGGGGTTCCCACGTCATTGTCTTGGTCTTGTATGGGGTTCTGGTTGTGTTTTTTTGTGTTTTATAATGTTTTGATGGCGGGCCCGCCGGGATTTGAACCCGGGACCTGCGGCTTTCTTCGTGTTTTGTGTTGTTCGCGGTTTTTCGGCCTAGAAGGCCGCCGCGCTTCCTAACTGCGCTACGGGCCCAAGGGTTTTCTTGTTTTTTGTTGGTTGTTGTTATTTATATTTTTCTCGGGGCTGGGGTTGTCGGGGTAAAGGTATTTAGTTTGCTGTGTCTTGTTTTACTGGATGGCGTGGCGAGTGGTGGTGTCTACTTGTAGGCATGATACTGTGCATGTGAGGAGGCTTGCGCGTGAGCTTGCCATGTGTCTTCCGGGGGCGAGGAGGGTTAATAGGGGTGGTAGGAGCCT
>Ga0334722_10007968_pt1 | contig 10185 bp, 9 predicted proteins | sample C3_bottom_MG_FD_207210 | JGI IMG/M metagenome (GOLD analysis project Ga0334722, IMG submission 207210) | Sediment microbial communities from Yellowstone Lake, YNP, Wyoming, USA - C3_bottom | ecosystem: Environmental > Aquatic > Freshwater > Lake > Sediment | place: USA: Wyoming | collected... | reverse complement strand
GACGTTGCGCACCGCCTTGAGCACGCCCTTGCCTTGGTAGCGCTTCGCGTCCTTGTCGCGGAGTTCGACCGCCTCGTGACTGCCGGTCGACGCGCCGGACGCGACGGATGCGCGCCCGGTCGCCCCACCTTCTAAGACGACGTCGACTTCGATGGTGGGATTGCCGCGCGAATCGAGGATCTCCCGGGCTTTGACTCCGGCGATGCGGCTAGCGTTGCTTTTCATGGGAGATCTCCTTTGTCCGCCTATCTTTTAGCTCTTTGTTTTTCCAGCACCGTCGCCGCGATAACGATTCCACCGAGAAGCGCTCCGGCCGCGCCGAAGGCGAAGGCCGCCCAGGAACCTATTCGTGACCACAACTGTCCCGCGACGACGCTTGCCGCCAGCGAGGCGAGCCCCGTTACCGTGCCGAGGATTCCGAGCGCCCTGCCCCTCGACTCACGCGGGACGAGGTCGGCCGCGAGCGCCTTGCCCGCGCCGTCCGTGGCCGCAACATACAGACCGTAGACCGCGTACAGGGTCCACATATGCCACGACTTCGACGCGAGAGCGAAGCCCGCGTAGACGGCCGCGAAAACCCCAAGGCCGCCCACGACCACGTGTTTGCGGCCGATACGGTCAGCGAGCGACCCAAGGTAGGGACTCGCGGCCGCGTAGATGATGTTGTAGAGGACGTAGAGCGACACGGTTCCCGTGTTGCTGAATCCGACTTCCTTGGACCGGAGAAGAAGGAACATGTCCGATGAGTTGGCAATGGAAAACAAACCCCAGCCGAGCATGTACATAAAGAAGCTCGTAGGCAGAGGGATGGTAGCTGTCGAGGCTCTCGCCACGGAGGTTCCGCCGTCACGCGCTGGCGCGTGCTCTGCGACTGTCAGGACGAGCAGCGCCCCGGCCAGACCGGGAACGACAGCCGCGACAAACGCCCAACGCAGACTCCCATGGTAAGAGGACAGCATCCACAGCGCGATCAGCGGCCCCACGACCGCGCCCATCGTGTCCATGCCGCGATGCCAGCCGAACGCCCGGCCGAGGCTCTCCGGCGGGACCGAGTCGGCCAGGAGAGCGTCGCGCGGGGCGGTGCGCATGCCTTTGCCTAGGCGATCGAGAGAGCGAGCGACGAGCACCAACGGCCAACCGCCCGCGACAGCGATGAGCGGCTTGGCCACGGCCGAGAAGACGTAGCCTGAGAACACGAAGGGCTTGCGCCGCCCCAGGGCGTCGGAGAGCGCGCCGAAATAGGACTTGAGTAGGCTCGCGACGGCCTCGGCCACCCCTTCAATGAGTCCCACAGCGCTGACCGGCGCGCCAAGAACGCTCGTCAGGAAGATCGGCACGATTGGGTAGAGCATCTCGCTCGATACGTCGGCGAAAAATGAGACCCAGCCGAGGCGGATTACGGTCGGGCTAAGGCCCGCGCCGTATTTCTCGTCCGACACCCCGGTCAAGCCGCTCACGTCTTCTCCGGTGCGGCGGGAACGTGCCTTCGGCAGGCACGCGCAAAAGCCCAGCCGACGCACAGCCCGATAAGCGCCGCGACGATCACGTCCGACGGATAGTGGACCCCCACATAGACGCGGCTGTAGGCGACCAGCGCCGCGATCCCCAGAAGCGGCGCGAGAAGCAGCGGTTCGAACGAGCCGACCGTCTCGGCTGCGGCGAAAGCGTTGGCGGCATGGTTGGACGGCATGCTGTAGCCCGAAGCCGGGGCGCGTTCGATGGAGACGCCCGCGATATTAGGGCGAGTTCGGTGGACTGTTTTTTTGATCACGCGATGGCAGATAAGGTCCGTCGCGCCGACCGCCGCAATCGCGATCAGCAGCACCGCGAGGCCGCGCCGTCCTTTCCACTTGAGCCAACCCGCCGTGAGCGCGGGGACGAGCGCCCAGCGCACGAGCGGGAGTTTGTGAAGGTCCGTGAATACCGGCATCGCCGTGTTCAGCCACGGGAATGTCCATTCGTGGTTGAGCAGATGCAGTATCGCAACGTCCCCAAGGCGAAGATTCTCAACGATAGGCGTCATCACGCTCCTTCCTTGCGCTCCTTCATTCTCGCTTCGCGGACCAGGAGTTCCAGATTCTCCTCGACCTCTCGTTTTAAGCCCAAGGCTGGCTTGAGTGACAAACATTTCCGATAGTGCTCAATGGCCTCCGAAGTATTCCCAAGCCTTTCTAGAGTCAGCGCTCCGGCAAACCAGGCCTGAGCCAGCGAGGCGTCCTGGCCTAGAGAGGCTAATGCCGAGACCTGCGCCTTTTTCAATTCGCCCGCCGCCAAGTAGGCTCGGGCTAGATTAGCTTTGAAGGACGCGTTCCAGGGATTAATCTCCACCGCTCGCTCGAATTCGTAGACCGCGTGGAGCCAAGCGCCCATCCGAAAAAACTCGCAGCCCAGATTGTTATGGTTGTAGCCGCCCCAGGGATTGGGTCCAAGCGCCTTCTCGCGCCGAGCGAGAGCTTCCGGCGTCCAGCCCTTGCGTGGACCGCGGCTAACCTTGCGTTGCTGCGCCAATATTCCTTACCTGCGCAATCCCTTGGACCGCCCGGCTGTTCCGTTGGCCCGATAGAGGATCACATGAACCTTCTCCAGCGTGATCAATCCATCCGTTACCATCTCATCAAGCTTTGGAAGGAGTTGTTTGATCCTTTTTTCGGTGTCGACGATCTCAACTATTATGGGCAGATCCATCGATAGTTCGAGGAGTTTGGCCGTGTGGATATGCGCGCTGCAGCCAAACCCGAGAAATCCTCGAATGACGGTTGCTCCTGCCATTCCAAGGCTGCGCGCCTCATTTACGATAGCCTCATAGAGCGGCGTGTGTTTCCACTTATCTTGCTCCCCGATGAAGATTCGAAGGAGCTTTTGTTCGCCTTCCAGTTTCATTGACCCTCCATTTAGATTATTCTGCCGAGTAATTCCCCGAGCCGAAACAACGCAAAACCGAATACGCCACTGCCGAGATAATTGACAAAAGCGCGAGTCAACTCGCCATCGTTAACCAGATTCGAAGTTTCCAGGATCAGCGTTGAGAATGTCGTGTAAGCCCCGCAGAATCCGGTCATCAAGAAAAGCCGGGCGACGGGGCTCAAGATGCCGCGCGTGCCAGCCCAGCTCTCAAAAATCCCGATCAACAGGCAGCCCGACACGTTGACGATAAGAGTTCCGTAGGGGAACGCCGTTCCCGCCATGGAATAGACCCAGGTCGCCAGGAGGTAGCGTGCAAAGACCCCCATGATGCCGCCGATCGCGAGGCTTATCCACTTATCCATTCTTGTTACCCTCCCAAGAAAAATGACTCCTACCGGTTACCGGTAGGAGTCATCATCCCCGCTGCGGGCGGGGCGGATTAGGCGAACTCCATCGCCTTTTGCGGATTATAGCAAATACAAGGGTAAGGCTCTCTGCTTGCTGGCTGGCGAATGGCTCGCCCGAGTGCCGGCATGAATGATAAAATGATGTTTCGTTTCATGGAAAATGGATCTTAACGAAGCCCAGACACGACGCCGGATCATTGACAAACGACTGGCCTTGGCCGGTTGGAATGTCCTGGATCCTGCGCATGTCGTTCAGGAGTTGGACATCGACCTGACCGCCGGCGGCCACTCAGTGGCCGGCGAAATGACGGCCGGGCATTCGGTTGTCGCTCAGGGGCAGGACCCTTTTACCGGTCACCAATTCGTTGATTACGCGCTGCGACTTAATGGGAAGTCCGTCGCTGTCGTCGAGGCGAAGAGGACGAGCAAAGACGCCAATATTGGGCGCGAGCAGGCGCTTCAATACGCCCAGAACCTGCAACGCCGGGACGGCGGGAGTCTCCCGTTCATTTTCTACACCAACGGCTACGATAATTTTTTCTGGGAACACGGCTTCTATCCCCCGATAAAAGTTCATGGTTTTCCAACCCGCGATGACTTGGAATGGCTGGATCAGCGCCGGGAAAACCGCAGGCCTCTTTCCGTTGAACTTATCAATACGAGCATCGTCGGCCGGGATTATCAGATTGCGGCCATTCGCCAGATTCTTGAAGGCATAGAAGCCAAACGCCGGAAGTTTCTCCTTGTTATGGCCACCGGCACGGGAAAAACCAGGACCGCTGTGGCCCTGCTTGATGTCCTCATGCGGGCGAGATGGGCCAAGCGTGTGCTTTTCTTGGTGGACCGCATCGCCCTGCGCGATCAGGCCTTGGAGGCTTTCAAGGAGCATATGCCCGCCGAGCCGTGTTGGCCGCAGCAGGGAGAAAAGAACTTCGCCCGCGACCGCCGGATCTACGTCACGACCTACCCCACCATGCTTAACCTGATCCAGAGCGGGGAAACCCAGCAGGATTGGATATCACCCCATTTCTTCGATGTCGTGGTGGCCGATGAAAGCCATCGCAGCATTTACGACAGTTATAAGCAGGTCCTCGACTATTTCAACGCGATCAAGCTGGGCCTTACGGCGACGCCGCAGGATAAAATCGACCACGATACGTTCGCGCTCTTTGAGTGTGACGCCAATGAGCCGAACTTCGCCTATACATACGAGGAGGCGGTCGCTCATGACCCGCCCTACCTGTGCAATTTTGAGGTCCTCAAGGTGCGCTCGAAATTCCAGCTCGAGGGCATTCGCGGGGGCGCGCTCCCCGAGCCCATTCAGCGTCGGCTGTTGGCGGAGGGTAAGGATTTAGAGGATATAGACTTTGAGGGGACCGATTTGGAGCAGAAGGTCACCAACGCCGGCACCAACGGTGTCATCGTCAGGGAATTCATGGAGGAGTGCATCAAGGATTCCTCCGGAACCCTGCCGGGAAAGAGCATCATCTTCGCCATATCCAAGGCTCATGCCCGACGCTTGGAGGAGCTTTTTGATCGGCTGTACCCGGAACATGCTGGGCGGCTTGCCCGCGTCATTCTCTCGGACGATCCGCGAGTACACGGCAAGGGCGGCCTTCTGGATCAGTTCAAGCATCAAGACATGCCGCGGGTGGCGATTTCCGTGGACATGCTGGATACCGGGGTGGACGTTTTAGAAGTCGTGAACCTCGTCTTCGCCAAGCCGGTCTATTCCTTCGTTAAGTTCTGGCAGATGATCGGCCGCGGAACGCGGATATTGGACCGCGAGCCCAGCAAGCGCAAGCCCTGGTGCGTTGAGAAGAATAAATTCCTGATCATCGATTGTTGGGGCAACTTTGATTTTTTCAAGATGAAGCCGGAAGGTCGGGAGCTCGGGACGCAGATTTCCTTGCCCGTGAGACTTTTCAAGGCGCGGCTCGATAAGTTTGAGGCCGCGACGGCCGCCAGTCGTGGTGATGTCGTCGAGGCCGTCAAAGTCGATTTGCGCAAGGACCTGGCCGCTTTGCCCAAGAACAACGTCTTGGTACTGGACAAACAGGCCGATTTGGCCGTGACCAGGCCGGATCAGTTTTGGACGGGACTCAAAATCGAGGATATCGGCTTTTTGCGTTCTGTCATCGCGCCGATATTGCGCGCCCGGTCGGACGCTGATTTTAAGGCGATGCGATTTGAGACGGAGTTGGTGGAATTGGGGACGGCTCTTCTTTCGGGCAACCGAGAGGCTTTTGAGGCCATCAAGGAAAGCTTGATCGCCCAGATTTCCGAGCTTCCGCTGACGGTCAATATGGTTGCGAAGGAGAAGGATTTAATCGAGGCGGTCCAGCTTGAGAATTGGTGGATCGAGCCCACGGAAGAAAAAATGCGGTCCCTTGTTGATCGGCTGGCTCCGCTCATGCGTTTTCGGCAGGCGCGTCGAGACCCCATCATGCAATTGGATATCGGAGACCTTGCGGTCATTAAGGAGATGATTGAGTTTGGCCCCCAGCACGAGCGCCTGTCCACTGCCGCCTATCGTGAGAAGGTTGAGGCCTTTGTGCGTCAGCTTGTGGAGGAGAACCAGGCTTTGCGGAAGCTGGAAGCCGGCGAAGATGTGACGGATGGCGAGGTCCATGAGTTGGCGGAGATTTTGGAAAGCAACGCCCTTCATGTCACCGAGGATATTCTCCGCAAGGTGTACGATAATAAGCGGGCGCGCTTCGTTCAATTCATCCGCCATATTTTAGGACGGGAGACACTCGAGCCTTGGTCGGAAACCGTGACGCACGCTTTCGATCGCTTCATCGCGGAGCATAACAGCCTTTCTTCCAAGCAGATTCTGTTCCTTCAAACGCTTCGGACCTTCCTGCTGCAGACCGGCAAGGTGGATCGCGAAGACCTGATCTCTCAGCCTTTCACCAACATCGATCCGCGTGGTATCCGCGGACTGTTCCCGCCGCCGCAAATCCAAGAAATAGAGCGGTTTGTCCAAAGAATAGGGCAATAGTTCGTTTAAACGGGGTAATTTGCTATTGATGTTACCCCGTTTAGCTGGTATACTACCCCTATGCAATCGCTTGATATCCGATTCCTGAAGGGACTTCAGTTTACTGCGGAGCACATCTCGACTCTGAAAAAGATCGGAGAATGCCAGGGCAGCCAGAAGCTCTATACCCAGCAAACGCCGGAGGTCCTCAAGTCGCTCCAACAGTTGGCGATGATCGAGTCCAGCGAATGTTCAAACCGCCTGGAGGGAATCACGGCTCCCCACGCGCGCGTGGAAGCCATCGTCCAAAAAAGCACGAATCCCAGAAACCGGTCGGAGCAGGAGATCGCCGGCTACCGCGATGCCTTGAACCTCATTCATGAGTCCGCGGAGCACATGCCGTTTTCAGAAAATATCATCCTTCAGCTGCATGCCACGATTTACAGATATCTCCCGGAGCAGGGCGGCCGGTGGAAGGTCTCGGATAACGAGATCGTTGAGCGAAACCCTGACGGCACGGTGCGAAGAGTCCGCTTTAAGCCGGTCAAAGCGCTTGCGACGCCGGGTGCCATCGGAGCAATGGTCAAACAATATCGCGAGGCATTGGAAATCCATCATCAGGAGCCTTTGGTGGTGGCTCCTCTGGCCATTCTTGATTTCCTGTGCATCCATCCCTTTAGCGACGGCAACGGCCGATCGGCCCGCCTGCTGACCTCGCTCCTGCTCTATCATTTCGATTTTCAAGTGGGCCGCTACATCAGCTTGGAAAGAATATTCGAGGAGTCGAGCGAAAGCTATTACGACACCCTTGAAGCCAGCTCTCAAGGCTGGCATGAAGGTCGTCATAACGTCCTGCCGTGGCTGACCTACTTCTGGGGCGTTCTTCTGCGCGCCTACTCGGAGTTCGAGGCGCGGGTCGGCACGATACACGTGGGCAAAGGCTCCAAGACCGAGCAGATCCGCCAGGCCGTGGAGCGGCGGCTTAAGCCCTTCGCCATTTCCGAGATCGAAGCGGATTGCCCCGGGATCAGTCGGGACATGGTGCGCAATGTTCTCCGTCAGCTCAAGAAGGAAGGTATCATCCTGCCCCAAGGCAAGGGGCGAGGCGCGAAATGGATTCGCAAGCGCAGTTAAGGTGAGGGCACTATGCTAACGCAAACTTTGAAGTCAAAGATCGATTCCCTGTGGAATAAGTTCTGGTCCGGGGGCATCGCAAATCCCCTCACGGCCGTGGAGCAGATCAGCTATCTGATTTTCATGAGGCGTCTGGACGCGGTGGATCGCAAGCGCCAGGAGGACGCCGAGTGGCTCAAGAAGCCATATCAGTCTCTTTTCAAAGGCAAAGAGGAGCTGCGTTGGAGCAAGTTCCGCCACTTGCCGGCCGAGGAGATGCTCTCCCACGTCCGCGACAAGGTTTTTCCGTTCATCAAGGGGCTCGGCGGCGAAGACCAAACTTTTTCCAAGTACATGCAGGACGCGGTGTTCATTATCCCCAAGGCGTCCTTGATGGTCGAGGCGACTGGGATCATCGATGAGATATACACCGAGATCGAACGGGAGGGGGCGGAGAAGGGGCAGACTTTCCACGATACCCAGGGCGACCTCTACGAGTATCTGCTATCCGAGATCAGTAGCGCGGGCAAAAACGGCCAATTCAGAACACCGCGGCACCTCATCCAAATGATCTGCGCCTTGGTCGATCCTAAGCTGGGCGATCTGATTTGCGATCCCGCCTGCGGCACCGGCGGCTTCCTTCTTGGAGCCTACCAGCACATCCTAACCAACTACACGAGCCCTAAACTTCGGCACATCGACGAGAATGGAATGGAGAGGGGGCTGGTCGGCGACAAGCTGACGGACAAGCGCCAATGGGAAGTGCTCCGCGAGCGAACATTCCACGGCTTCGACTTCGATACGACCATGGTGCGCATTGGGCTTATGAACCTCATCCTTCACGGGATCGACAAGCCCAGGCTGGGATATAAAGATACTTTGTCGAAGCGCTTCGATGAAAAGGATCACTACGACGTGGTTCTGGCGAATCCGCCATTCAAGGGTAGCATCGACAAGGGCGATATCAACGAAGATTTAAGCCTCAAGACCACGAAGACCGAGCTGCTTTTCGTTAACCGCATCATAAATCTTCTCCGTGTCGGAGGCCGTGCCGGCGTCATTGTCCCGGACGGCGTAATGTTCGGATCGAGCAATGCCCACCAGGATCTCCGGAAGATGCTCCTTGATGAGTGCGAGTTGCAGGGCGTTGTGAAGATGCCTTCGGGGGTGTTCCGGCCGTACGCTGGCGTGAGCACCGCCGTGCTGATCTTCGTGAAGGGTGGTAAGACCGAAAACGTCTGGTTCTACGATATGCATGCTGATGGCTACTCCTTGGATGATAAGCGTGAAAAAATTAAGGAGACCGACATCCCGGACGTCATAACGTGCTGGAAGAAGCGTGACCCAAAGAAGGATATGGATCGCAAGGCCAGGGCCTTCTTCGTTCCAGCCAGGGAGATTCGGGACAACAAGTACGACCTCTCAATCAACCGCTACAAAGAGGTCGCTTATGAAGAAGTGAAATATGATCCACCCAAGGTGATCCTTAAGCGGCTGCGAGGATTGGAATACGAAATTGCGAAAGATTTGGACGAGCTGGAGAAGATGTGGAAATAACTTCATCGCAGCTTCGACCGCTTGGGGATGTCGCGCAGATCATTAGGGGCATAACCTTTGAGCTGCCAGACAAAGTCGATCCAAAGAGTCCTGACGCGGTCATCTGCATGACGACCAGAAACATTCAGCACGAGCTCGAAGATCAGGATGTGATAGGTGTGCCTGCTGAGCTTGTGAAACGCAAAGAGCAGTTCCTCCAAGCGGAAGATATTTTGGTTTCCAGTGCGAATAGTTGGGATCTTGTTGGGAAATGCGTGCGTATTCCACGGCTCAAGTATCGGGCTACAGCGGGGGGATTTATCTCTATTCTGCGCCCAAATGAAACGCTGATTGATCCCGGATATTTATATCGGTGGCTTTCAAGTGGCCCAACGCAGCATAAGATCCGCTACTGTGCACGGCAGACAACAAATATTGCAAACCTATCTTTCGAACAGGTGTTGGCTTTAAGGGTGCCGGTACCATCTCTTCCCAATCAGCGTCACATCGCCGCCATCCTGGACAAGGCAGATGCTATTAGACGCAAACGACAGGAAGCTGCTGGGGCGTGGGGAGAGCTTTTATACTCGGCCTTTCTTGAATTATTTGGAGAACCTTTTTCGAATTCGAAGAAATGGGGTGAGCGTAGGCTTGGCGAGATCTCCGATATCCAGTCGGGGGTCACCAAGGGGCGCGACTTAAAGGGCAAGACATCGGTTTTTGTTCCCTATATGCGCGTGGCAAATGTCCAGGATGGACGCATATTGCTCGACGATGTAAAGCAAATCGAAGTCTTGCCATCGGACGTCGAGCGCTTAAAGCTTGCTCCTGGGGATGTGCTGTTGACTGAGGGTGGTGATCCGGACAAGCTTGGGCGCGGGGCGGTATGGCGCGGCGAAATTAATCCATGCATTCATCAGAATCATATTTTTAGAGTTCGTCCCCATTTGAAAATAGTCCTGCCTGACTATCTCAGCATGTTGATCGGCAGTGCTCGCGGAAAGAAGTATTTCTTAAGAGCTGCAAAACAAACCACCGGCATAGCGACGATCAATAGAACTCAGCTCGATGCTTTTCCAGTGCCTCTGCCGCCCATGGATTTGCAGGAGAAATTTGCAAAATTGGTCAAAGTAAAAGCATTGATTGATTCGCGCGTAACCGAGCTTGAGGAGTCGGGTGAGAGGCTATTTGCCGCCCTGGTTCAAGGTGCATTCCGGGCGGAATTGTAGTTTGCCCCGCCGA
>Ga0334722_10007966_pt1 | contig 10189 bp, 9 predicted proteins | sample C3_bottom_MG_FD_207210 | JGI IMG/M metagenome (GOLD analysis project Ga0334722, IMG submission 207210) | Sediment microbial communities from Yellowstone Lake, YNP, Wyoming, USA - C3_bottom | ecosystem: Environmental > Aquatic > Freshwater > Lake > Sediment | place: USA: Wyoming | collected... | reverse complement strand
GATATTTCCCTAGATCAAGTTAAACAGATACTTGATTCGCAAGTTGATGCTCAAAAAATAATCGAAGGCTAGATAATTTACTTGGACAAGAAATCGGTTGAAGAACTGACTTTGTAACAATAATCCCCAGCTGGATGATTAGAAGCAATTATGTAACTATTGTAGCCGTCACGGCTGTCAATTGGGGTTGGCGAATAGATTGATCCGTTATCACTGGCGGCTGCTTTGTAATTGACACACAGTTCGTAGTAATAGGTTGTCGTTGATGTACTAGGGTTGAATGTGCCCTGCGTTACTAATGGTTTTTTGCTGTTTGCGGTATATTTTACTAATTTATTATCAATAATCTTTTTTGCATCACCCATTATTATGATTGAGTCTAGATTATCGGGAAGTACACTGTGGTTGTGAACATATGAATCAACGCCGTTTTGGATATAGCTTAGGTTATTATCAATAAGTCTGTCGTCCCGGGTAAGCTGTGCATTTGCAATTGGTCCTATGAAGCTTAGAACCGAAATAACGCCTACGACTAAAATCATAAATATAGGGAATAGTTTACGGTATTTGATTAATTTTGCTGGTAGTAGAGTACGCAAGAAAATAATCGTGGAAAGAACTACTACTATCATTTCGCTATATAAAGCGATTTGAGTTCCTGTGATATCAGAGCTGCTTATCAAAAGTTGTACTAGTGAGAATACAATTGCAATTAATGCGCCGATACTAAAAAGCGCAAATATAACAGCGTGGATAATCATAATAATTGATGAGGCGCCAGTTTTATGCTCGGGCTCTTGTTTTGAATAAAAAATGTCACATATAACTGAAATTGGCAGTAATACTAAAACAGCTGCTGTGGCGTAGGCGCTAAAATCGTTATTGTTTGTTGGAGTGATGAAATATGCGATGACACTAGCAGATAACAGGGAGGTGGCAAAGACGGTCAGTCCCCAAAATGCGTAGGTAAGCCATTGTAAGACTATAATTCCTGGAGTGTTAATCTTTGGTTCTACTTCGTTTTTCATCGTATATTTTCCTTTTTAGAGAATTTTATGATGCTTATATTATGATTCTGATTATAGCAGAAAGGATGATTATGTTTATTTGTACTGGGTTGGAATTGGTCACGATAAAATTCGTTCCGAATTTTTCGTCACCTCGCCTCAGTCGGTGACGTTCGTCATCCGGCTTCCGGCCTTGCGAACTGCCATTCTGGGCAGTTCTCACCAACGACATTTTTTGTTGCACAAAAAGTCGTTGGTCAATCCACACAGAATGTCAAAATAAAATAACCTATCCTTCGGATGGGTTATTTTATTTTGGTACCCTGGGTTGGAATCGAACCAACGACCTTAGGCTTAGAAGTCCTCTGCTCTATCCACTGAGCTACCAGGGCGTGCACCACTCACGTCATTATAACAAATTATTAGCCATGAGTGTGGGGTTGGGGTTGGGAAATAAGAAATAGGTTTTTTAGGGTTGAACCCTGGAAGCATAAGAGCCAAATTTCAATAGTCAATTTGGAGTATAATTAAAGGTGAGGGGGAATTAAAAAATGACGAACATTATAGATAACGGTCCAAGTCCACTTGTCACTGGAATTGAGGCTGCAACAGTTGAAAATACGAATTATCGAACAACTTTGTGGACGGGTATTAACCTGCAAATAACGTTGATGTCAATTGAACCAGGACATGATATTGGGCTGGAAGTTCACCCAACGCATGACCAATTTTTACGAATAGAACAGGGTCAAGCAACTGTCAGTATGGGACCTACCGAGGATCAACTGCAGGTATGGAAAGCGGTTGATGGTGACGCAATTGTAGTGCCAGCTGGTACTTGGCACAATTTAATTAGCAGTGGTGATGTGGCGTTAAAGGTGTATTCAATTTATGCGCCAGTGCAACATCCACATGGGACGGTTCATGTGACTAAGGAAGAGGCTGATAAAGCTGAAGCAGAAGAGTAAATAACGGACAGAAGGCTGTCGCGGAGAGAAAGCAGTCGGATAAATCCTCCTTATTTCCGCTCGGTTACAAAAATAAGCAAGCTGATTTTTGTTGCCCGTCGCTTCACGAACTCTCATCCGCTATTCGCTGTCTAGCGAATCGCTACGATGAGAGTTCAAATCTCAACACAGACCAATTAAAAATATCGTACCTTGAGCACGATATTTTTAATTGGTGCGGGCGGAGAGAATCGAACTCTCATCGTTTGCTTGGAAGGCAGACATATTAGCCTTTATACGACGCTCGCGCGTTTTTTTATTATACCAGAGGCCATAGGGGTATGGAAAGTATCATTGCGTATTTTCATATCTCTTTTTATCTGTTACAATATCTTAGTCCAACCCCTTATAAAGTATGGCGAATGTAGCTCATCTGGTTAGAGCGTCGGGTTGTGGTTCCGAAGGTAGCGGGTTCGATCCCCGTCATTCGCCCCAAATAAATAGACGACCTGTGAACGGGTCGTCTATTTATTTGGTAATCATTAGCGCATTCAATAAATTTTGAGTATAATATAACCAAACAAGGCAAAATAAATATGGACATGAATAATCACATAGTAAAACCCGACGATGATGGAAAACCATTCCATAGCCATGGTTATGCCCAGGTTGCCAGTGGCGACCAGATTGGTTCGACAGCTAGTATTTCGTTTGAGCAACGACAACTGATTGATCGTAATCGTCGAATTATTGATAATTATCACAGATCGACTATAGGCGGCTCGTACGGCGCATTACGAGCAAAATCAGTTGCCGAAAAAGATCTAAACCGTTCAAGTATTCGCCAAAGATCGGCAGCACAACAACCTGGCAAAGTCGCTGGGCCTAGGCGCTTTAGTGAACCACAATCCCGAACTTTTAATCCGTATTCTTAGATTAAACTAAATCTCTCTCAAAGTTTCGATGTTGGCACCGAGTGTATTGAGTCGGTTGGCAAAGTCTTCGTAGCCACGATTAATCGAATAGACATCGCGCAAAATTGATTGCCCAGTGGCAGCTAGCATTGCCAGCAATATAACAACAGATGGGCGCAAAGCCGGCGGGGTAATTATATCAGCTGGTTTCCATTTAGTTGGTCCGGTTATATAAACTCGATGCGGGTCAACTAACTCAATCTGAGCGTTTAATTTACTAAGTTCTGTAAAATATATTGCTCGATTTTCGTATGACCAGTCATGCACCATTGTTCGTCCGTCGGCAACAGTTGCAATTAGGCCTAAGAATGGCAAATTGTCCATGTTGACGCCAGGGAACGGCATACTGTGCAATTTATCTTTGGGTGCTTTTAGTTTTGAATGCAGGGGTTTAACATCTACAAGCCTGGTTTCGCCGTTTCGGGCTTTGTACTCAGGGCTTATTTCGTATTTCAGCCCCATCCCTTTTAAAATAGCCAATTCTATCTCTATAAATTCAATTGGCGCACGTCTGATTGTTATTTCAGAATCAGTTACAACGCCGGCGGCAATCAAACTCATGGCTTCGATTGGGTCCTCGCTAGGGAAGTATTCGACATTTTTATTAATGTTGCGTAAGCCGTGAATTTTTAAGATAGTAGTGCCAATACCTTCGATTTTGATACCAAGTTTTTGTAAGAAAAAGCACAAATCCTGAACCATATAATTTGGGCTAGCGTTTCGGATTGTTATTTGTCCGTCGTATAAAGCGGCGGCCATGATAACATTTTCAGTGGTAGTATCGCCGCGTTCGGTCAAAAGAATAGTCTGCGTAACAGATTTTTTGGTGACAGTTGCGTGGTAATAGTCACCTGTTGCTTCGACATTTAAGCCAAACGGTGCCAGTCCTGTCATATGTGGTTCGACGGTTCGTGTGCCAAGGTTACAGCCACCAGCAAATGGTAGTTTGAAATCTTTATATTGGTGCAATAGGGGACCGAGTAGCATAATGACCGATCGAGTTTTTTTGGCAGCCTCAGTATCCATATTATCCAATTTCAAGCGTGCCGGTGGTGTAATTTCGAGATCATTTTTGTCATTCAACCAACGGACTTTTACGCCAATGCTTTGCAGTACTTCGATAATCCGATTTACCTCTTCGATATGGGCGACGCGTCGCAATGTTGTCGTTCCGTGATTTAAAAGGCTAGCGCAAAGCAGCCCAACAGCAGCATTCTTGCTGGTTTTGACTTCAATTTCGCCTGACAATTTTTTGCCACCGTTGATGCGAAAGTTTATTTTACCTGATTTATTTAAGGTCACCAGTTCACTTGACAAAACGTCGCTGATGCGGGCCAACATCTCAAGGCTGATATTTTGACCGCCTTTTTCGATGCGATTAATTGCGCTTTGGCTAGTGTTTAAGGCTTTTGCAAGCTGGGCTTGAGTTAGTCCGCGCGACTGTCTGGTATCTTGAATTAAGGTTCCAATTTTTACTTTATAATCATCGTTTGTCATATAATTAATAATATATCAGTCATGATATACAAGTCAATGGGATGTTGGTAGTTGGTAGATGGTAGGTGGTAGATGGTATAATTTTAGCAATAGAGTATAGGAGGGGTAATTATGAATGACAAAAAAATTGCAGAATGTATTGCTGGTGAAGAAAAAAGGCAACGCGAGGGGTTGGAGCTAATTCCAAGTGAAAATTACGTTAGTCGTGACGTGTTAACGGCGCTTGGCAGCGTTCTAACTAACAAATATGCCGAGGGTTATCCTGGCAAACGTTATTATGGTGGACAAGAATTTACAGATAAAGTTGAACAATTGGCGATTGATCGTGCAAAACAACTATTTGGTGCTGATCATGCCAATGTACAACCACATTCTGGAGCACCTGCAAACGAGGCTGTGTATAGTGCGTGGCTTGAACCAGGTGATACGGTCATTGCAATGGATTTAGGTCATGGCGGACATCTAACGCACGGTGCGCCAGTAACGCGAAGTGCGAAACTATATAATTTTATCCGTTATAAGATGAAAGACATAACGACTGGCGAGATTGACTACGAAGAATTACGCGAATTAGCCTTAAAACATAAACCAAAAATAATCCTTGCAGGATTTAGCGCATATCCTAGGGAATTAGATTATGCAAAATTCGCTGCAATCGGTAATGAAGTCGGGGCATTGTTAATGGCCGACATGGCTCACATCGCAGGATTAATTGTTGCCGGTGTGGCTAAAAACCCATTTGATTATGGATTTCATGTTATAACGACGACAACTCATAAAACATTACGTGGTCCTCGTGGCGGAATGATATTGACGAAAGGTATCGTCAGCACGCCACTTAAAGCACCCGAAAAGACTATTGCCAATATCCCAACATTAATTGATAGGGCGATATTCCCGGGCATGCAAGGCGGTCCTCATATGCATTCGATTGCTGCCAAGGCTGTGGCATTTTACGAAGCACTACAGCCAGAGTTTAAGGTATATGCTCAGCAAATCCTAGATAACGCTTCAACGTTAGCCGAAGAGCTTAAAAAGCATGGTTTCCATTTGATTACGGGCGGTACAAGCAATCATATGATGTTAGCGGATGTACATAAGAGTTTTGGTATTGATGGCAAGACAGCCGAGGTTGCATTGGATGCGATTGGTCTGACGTTGAACGCCAATGCGATTCCTGATGATACATTGCCGCCATTTAGGCCAAGCGGTATCAGATTGGGCACGCCAGCTGTTACAACGCGAGGGTTAAAGCAAGAACATATGGTGCAGATTGCCAGTTGGATGAAACAGGCGATTGATAATCGCGAAAAGCCAACTGAGCTTGCTAAACTTCGCAAGCAAGTTATAAAACTAGCTAAATCTTTTCCGTTGCCTAGTGACAAATAATTAAGAAGTATCAATAAAAATACCCGCCAAAATTTGGCGGGTATTTAATTACTAAGTCCTAATCTACTATGTCAATGGTGTATAGAAGTTTACAGCTGTACCAAAGACGATTGATGCGGCGGCAGGTGTACCTAGTGAGTAATCCCAGAAGGTAATTCTACCACCACTACCAGCGCCTGAGTTGAGGCATGGTAGGGTTGCAGCTACTGCAGATCCACATTCAAACTTAACTACAGTTGTACCGTTGCCTGTTGTTGGGTTAACAAGTGCAGCAGTTACACCGCTAGGCAGTTTTGCGCTTAATGCAGTGTTGGCATTAATTGCAGCTGCTGTTGCTGGATATAATCCAGTCTCGGCAAATATAGCTTTTGCTACGGCTGTGACAGCTTCGGCGATTCCGACTTTAACGCAACCGACGTTGTATGCAGGAGTTCCGTAGGTGCCTGATATCGTTCCGATTGAGTTAGTTGTATTAAGGCTACCTGCTCCTGCGAAGTCCCAGTAACCGATTTTAATACCACTTACAACGTTAATACCAGTAGTTGCGACGCCGTATGTTGATACTGCGGTAGCTGAACCAGTGGTGCCACATAAGAAGAAATCAACTGCATCAGCTGCAATGCCAGCTGGTCTAAATACAGACATGTCTTTTTGAGAAGCTGGGATGCTACCTGATATAGTTGTAAAGTTCAAACTGCTGGCATAATAACTGGTAGTTGTTGCTGCACCAGTGATTGAACCATATGAAGTAGGTAAGCCATAAGGGGTATCTACGTTATATACGTTTATCTTTGCAATTGCAGCGTTAGCTTCAGACTGTGCTGATGCAGTGTTAGCTTTTTGTGTAATACCAGAATAAGAAACTATTGTAATAGCTGCCAAGATACCGATAACGACAATAACAACCAAAAGTTCGACGATTGTAAAACCGCTATTCTTTTTAGTTATGTTTGTAAGATTTTTCATCCCTTTGCTGCCCCCTAATTAAATTATGAAATTTGTATAATTCAAATTATAGACCAAACATTTCGTAAACACAAGCGTAATCAAAGAATAATATGCTACAAAATAATACCCGCTACGAAGAGCGGGTATTAATGCTATTGATTCAACTCTATGTTGCTGGATCGTAGAAGTTGCTGGCAGCTGTAGCTGCACCAACGTATACGAATACTGTACCAGGCGTACTAAAGTTATAGTATTTAATTCTACCACCTGTTGTCAAACAAGGTGCAGTTGCTGCAACGGTTGACAAACATGAGTAAGAAACTGTTGTTAGTCCGTTAGCTGAGTCAATTGTTGTTCCGCCGGCTACTACTGAAATACCAGCTGGTAGTTTTGTAGTACCGCTGTATGTACCAATAGAAGCAGCAGTTATTGGATATGATCCACTGTTGTCAGCAGCCATAATTTCGACTACTGTTTGTGCTGATTGTGCATTGCTAAGTGCCTTTGTGGTGTTAGCTTTTGCTGTGATACCAGTATAAGAAACTATTGTGATAGCTGCCAAGATACCGATAACAACGATAACAACCAAAAGTTCGACGATTGTAAAACCGCGCTCTTTCTTGATTACGTCAGTTAAATGTGCCATTTTTATTTGCCTCCCTAATTTTTTATATAGTTGAACTAATAACATTATAATTTACATATTTTATAAACACAAGCACAATAATTTGCGTTATCCACAAATTTAATACCCGCATTGCTGCGGGTATTAAAACTTATCAGTGCTATTATCTAGCTAGCTGGGAAGACGAATGTACCGCCTGATGTGGCTGCACCTACGTATACGTATTTAACACCTGGAGTTCCTGTGAAGTCCCAGTAAGTAATACGTCCGCCTGTTACAGGGTTAGTACAAGACGTCAAACAAGAATAAGCAACAGTAGTTAGACCGTTAGCATTAGTAATTGTTGTAGTCGCTGCATCGGCGATAATTGTGATACCTGCAGGTAATTTAGAAGTTCCAGTGTATGTACTGAAAATTCCGAATGTACTTGGGTAGTATCCCAAATCAGCATTGTAGATTTCAGCAACTTGTTGTGCTGATTGTGCATTGCTTAATGATTTGGTTGTGTTAGCTTTTGCTGTAATACCAGTATAAGAAACTATTGTGATAGCTGCTAGGATACCGATAACAACGATAACGACCAAAAGCTCGACGATTGTAAAGCCGCGCTCTTTTTTACGATTGATATTGTCTTGAATCATGCGTGCCCCCTAATTATTGGTTATGGTTATAATATACTACATCGACCATATGCAACACAATAGGATTATTGGTCGGCATAAAACATAATTCCATCTAGTGAATACCATGCGGTGTTGCCACCTTGGGCAATGATATTGCCACTGGCATCTATGTCTAGTCGTCCGTATACGCTGTTGCTGACAGTAGAAAATAGTATTCTGTAGTTTGGTCTATAGCCGACTGGTAACGTTGCGACTGTAGTCCCAATAGTCCCATTTCTTATCAAACCCTTTAGAGTAACTACACCATCACTTGATTTGGTGTATTGGGGCATTGTGTATGGCGCTCCATAATATGCCCAGGTACCTTGCATAGTAAGTCCAATCCAGTTAGTGTAACTCGATTGATAGAATGTAGATTGAATTGTAAGCCAGTTATAGCCAGTACCAGCTGGTGAGTTGGTCGCTTGAATACTTCCGTCAGCTAGAATTCGTATAAATCCAAATCCGCTATTGTTGTTAACAGGGAGTAGGAGTTGTTCTGAAGGGCGTGCGCCAACCGGTAGTGTTGATGTCGTTGTTGGGTCTGCGACTACGGCGTTTCTGGCAATTAAGCCCTTCACAAACACTCTGCCGTCAGCGTCAACCGCAGATGATGCAGGCGGGAAAGGCGAACCATAAGTAGTCCAGTTGGGGGCCATTGTGGCGTTAGTAAATGTTACTGGCGCATCTGATGCTAGGAATCTGATGCTATCAAGTGATAGCCAAACAGGGTTGACACCGGGGCCTTGTACGACAATAACGTTACCGTTAGTCAGCACGTCTACTCGAGCTGGAGCATCATTACTGCTGGTCTGGAATAGTAATTGTTCAGATGGTCGATAACCAACCGGTAGATTACCAATAACTTCACCACCAACAATTATTCCAGACGATCGTTTTAGCAGTCCTCTCAATAACACAAGTCCGTCTTTGGTCTTTCTATAACCATTTGGATAGTATGTGGTGCTGTAATCTATCCAATTATTTTGCATAGTGCCGAAAGAAGACCAAGTTACATCTCCTGTTGCAGACGTATTATTATTCGGACTAATTTCGCGGACAGTTCCAGTTTGACTAATGTCACGTCCCGCTACCTTACCGGTGGCGGTTATAGTAACACTTACTGTGCCAGTTGTTTGCAAAGCAGCAGACCTGATGCTGTCTGATTTGGTGTTATCACCCGCAATTGAATTAACAGTTGTTGTATTGGGTGATGAATAATAATTAATGCTGAAACCGCTAGCAGCTACACCCTCAACTAATTTTTGGTCCTGGGTTTTGCATATAGTGCCAGATATTCCAGGATAACAACTTGGTTGTTGCCATGGCACGCCGACCGATCCACCAACACAACCGACTGTTGCATAATTTGCTGGTGCGATAACTCGACGCCATAAGGTGCTATTCTTTATAAAATATACGATATTGAACATTACAGGTGGGTTTTGTTTAATCTGAGTACTGTTGCAGGCATAAGGCTGACCAGACATATACAGTAAGCTTTGAGTTGAATTTTGTGGATTATTAGTTGTTGCATAAGTGTTAAGAATCAGCATTGTGCCGTTGGTGGCATCGGCATTGTGAAAATTAGTTGTATCGTTATTATATCCCTGAGGTGCTGATAAAGGGATATTATTTGTTGCCAACAGTCCGCCACTTAATTTGACATCGGCTGCAATACGATCCAAGGCGTCCTGTACGTTAAATGCAAGTGCATTTGAACCACGGGTGGACAAAACGTCGCCAGTCATACTGACAATCGCACTAACGAAAATACCAATCATTAAAATAACGATTGGCGCAACAATTAACATCTCGACTAATGAGAAGCCAAATTCTCTAGAATTTGTCCTACGAAGCCTTGGCGAAGTAGGACCGTTGAATATATTTATATTATGGTTTGACATAAGTTGAATTAATAACTGTTTGTTGAGGGTTGCCATATTTCAAAGTCACTTGAACCTTTGTCACCGTCATAGTCGAACTGAATGGGCAAGTTATATCAACAGATACGGTGACACTAGCTAGTGTGTCAACAGTAATAGCCTGATTGGTTAATGGAGTCGAAGCAGTACAGGGACTAGTTGCGGATGTTTTGTATCTTTGCAAATAATCATATACAACGTTGCTGGCTTTGGCT
>Ga0334722_10007965_pt1 | contig 10190 bp, 11 predicted proteins | sample C3_bottom_MG_FD_207210 | JGI IMG/M metagenome (GOLD analysis project Ga0334722, IMG submission 207210) | Sediment microbial communities from Yellowstone Lake, YNP, Wyoming, USA - C3_bottom | ecosystem: Environmental > Aquatic > Freshwater > Lake > Sediment | place: USA: Wyoming | collected... | reverse complement strand
CTATATCGATCCGCGCCCCGGCTCGAAATTGGACAATGATGTCGCCAATCAGTACAGTATGGTCAACGCGGATTTCGTTTATACGCTCGACTACATGCTCGATCATCATGGTTACATCGGGCTCCACGGTTATACGCACCAATACGGCACGCGGGAAAGCATTGATGGCATCGAATTTCACGTTTATGCCAACGACGGCATCCCGGGTACCTTAGAGTATGCAGGGCAACGGGTGGACCTAGCGATCGCGGCTGCCCGAAAACTTGACATCCCTTATTCGTTTTTTGAAGCTCCCCATTATGCGGTGACTGCCTATCAACTGCAGGCTATCGAGCCCAAATTTGACATAATTTATGAGCACTACCCGGGCGTTTACAGTCAAATCGTAACTAGGAAAAACGGCGAGCACGCCACTCGTTATATTCCCACGCCGCTTGACTACGTGAACGGCAAAGAAGATGCCCCGCGGATGCTGAAGAAAATCAACAACCTCAGTGGCGGATTGGGCAGCCTCTTCTACCACCCTTACCTTGAATTCGATGACATTAAATTAATGAAAGAAGCGGATGGTTATCCCACGTACACCTATGCCGAGACTTCCGTGCTGCACCAAATCGTTAGGGCTTTTTCCGCCAAGGGATACAAATTTGTTACTTTCAAAGATATTTAGACCTGCCCGGGCTGAACCTGCACAATGAGCACATGAGTCATTGTGTCGGGCTAATCATGCAGCCTGTTGGGCATGTGGCATGCAAGGGTGCGTGGGTGAACGAACGAGGAGGAGGGTCATAGGTGGCGCAACTATATTACCGTTACGCAACTATGGGTGCGGGGAAATCGATTGAATTGCTGAAAATAGCTTACAACTACGAAGAGCAAGGCAAGAAAGTGCTTCTTTTTGCTCCGGCGATTGACAATCGGTATGGCACGGGAAAAATTGCCTCGCGGGTAGGCATCCAAAAGGAGGCCATCATTATTGCCGACGATACCGATATTGTCGGGCTAGTGGCCTCGCACGAACCGGATTGCGTCTTGGTCGACGAGGTAAACTTCTTAAACAAAGATCAAGTGTTGAAGTTAACCCAGGTGGTCGATGAATTGAATATTCCGGTCATCTGTTATGGGTTGAAGAATGATTTCCAGAATAACCTCTTTGAAGGGAGCCAGGCGCTTCTCATTTATGCCGACAAGATTGAAGAGGTAAAAACGGTCTGCTGGTACTGCAATCGTAAAGCCACTATGGTTCTCAGGCTGGAACACGGCCAGCCGGTGTTTGAGGGTGAACAGATTAAGGTGGGAGGCAATGAGAGTTATATACCGGTTTGTCGCAAATGTTGGAACCATGCGAAAGAGAATTATGTGGCAAGTCTCCGTGCGGCCGATTAGTTGCTGGTACGGGCAGAGCCTAGGCCGGCCCGCGGCCAAAGGTCGTTTAGGCCTTTTTCCGGTTGGCAGGATATTCTGCGCAGAGGGGAAGAGACGGGAATCGTGACCAGGAAAAAGCGGTGCTTAGCTGAGGATGGCTGCTCGCGGCACCAGGTTTAGGGTTGATGATGAACAGGGACCGGGTCGCTGAATAACGCCCCGGTCCCTGTTGATTGGTCCTTGTCAAGAAATTGTGCCTTATTCCAGGCTTATGGCGCCAACCGGGCAGCTCTCGGCAGCCTCCTTAGCCGCTTCCTCCGCCTCTGCCGGCACAGGGTTGGCGCAGACTTCAGCCAGTCCCTCGCCGTCCATGCGGAATACTTCCGGACAAATTGCTTCGCACGAGCCGCAACCGATGCATTTGTTACGATCTACCTTGGCAATCATGATTACACCCCTCTTGTGTAAGCTTTCGCAGCTATCATATACCTGTCGGCTAAATCCGGCAATGATCGGGAATACAGCTGTCTGATGATTTTTCGCACTTATCAGTTCAGAACTGGCTCACAGGATTTTTTTAAGGTTTTGATAAGATCATTGTCAAAGAGTGTCAACCCACGATGGTGTCGGACTGCCGAGCAGGCTTCCGGAGGCTTACAGGCAAATTCTCCGAAACAAGTAAAAGGCTGTTGACAGGTAGGAACTAATTGAGGAATCCGTTGAAAATCTCCAACCGCCCCTTGGGCAGTTTGGCAAGACTCGACAAAAGATGTCTATATCCCTCAAAAATAGGACTTGTCCTCGCGAATATACTTGGCGTAAAATCTTATCGTGTGGAAAGGGAGGGAACACGCAAAAATGGATCAGACATTGTGGCAGCGTATTGAAGAATTAAGGACAAAGTTATATGAATACGCTGTAAGCAAGAGTTTGGCGGACTCGGATGTTGTAGCCTTAAGCCAGCGGTTGGACGGGTTGCTTAATCAGTATTACCAATTATGATGTGCAGATGCAGACTGCATGAATAGCACGGAGGTTTAGAGACTGAAGCGTGTAGCTCTCCTTGACTTGCTTCTGGCAGTTGCTGCTGCGGCACTTGGATGCACGCACGCCGCTTGCGTCCGATGACCGGAAGCCTCTCCAGACGCAGCCGGAAAGCACAACCGGTCCTGCGGTGGAAAAGCCGGCGCTTCCCCAATCCTCTGCTCCGGGCCCGGACGCTCAACCGGTTTAGGAAGCTCGGGCAAAGATCTTTCGCATTGCCTTGAATGATTTTGGCAAAACTGGCAAGGACATTGGAGCCGGGATAGTTTAACCGCGGTGGACAGCACTGTCGCCACTCCCCAAATGCCAATAAAAATCCCGCAAGCGCTTGCGGGATCGTGTTTTTGTGGAGCCGATGGTCGGAATCGAACCGACGACCTGCGCATTACGAGTGCGCTGCTCTACCGCTGAGCCACATCGGCGTCTTTTCAACGCATGTTATTGTACTGTATTTTGGCTGTTTCGTCAACCGCCCCCCTGCAGTCGCCATTGCCCAGGTTGTGCATACCTTGAATTAGGGGTGACAGGAATGGCGGAGTCGAAATGCCCGAGCTGCCGCAGTACCAGGTTCGAAGTAGTTCATGCGCCTAACGTGGAGGGGTCCAAACGCGCCATCCTCTTTGTCCAATGTGCTGAATGCGGCGCCGTCCTAGGAACGCTTGACTTTGTCAATTTGGGTGTGCAAGTCAAGGACCTCAAAGAAAACATCCATCGCCTGGCTGAGCGGATCAGGGCCAATATCGATCCTTGACGGGGTGCAAGATAGGGTGAGAGCCTCCGCGTCCGGAGGCTCTCCAGGAAGTATGCGCAATGTCCTCACACCTACTCCTGCACTGACAAAGATAACACGAATTGTGTCGAAATGCAAGACTCTGAATTCTGCTATTATTTGTATTGGCAAACTGTAGCAAAAAAAGAATCCCCTGAAAAAAGGGGATTTGAGAGAAGAAATCTACTACATGATGCTATTATTATAACACGAAATAGGTCGAAAGAAAAGACTTAGTGACTAAATTTTGTTGTTCAGATGTCTGACATGAAGTTGCTGGACCGGCATAACTTTGTATTGACCTCCTGGCGCCTTCGTGGTACCTTTGCGGTATACATAATCATTTAGACTTGCGCAGTTTTGAGATCCCCGGACGCGGGGATTTTTTCTTTCGCCATGGCTTGAGAATCGGCAATCAGCCAGGTTTGTGGGCAGGAAGAACTGTCTGGGGCGAGAATACTAAAATAAACGGAGATTTCCGGTAGGAGGTAGGGAGATGCATGTGCTTAGCTGGACCCGAAGTTGTCTCGCGGCAGTTCTTGCTGTTTCTTTCAATTTGATTGCCTTGGGCGGGTGCACAGCGCCGGCTGCTACCGCCGTCAGGCCAATAGCCCCGGCAGCTGCGCTTTCCCAGGCCGAAATGGGGCCGGGTCCTGGCACGGCTGAACCGGCTGAGGCGGTGCCGCGCCGGGAGAGCATCACCTTGATTGCGACTGGCGACATCCTCATGCATAACACTCTCATCTGGTCTGGTGCCCAGCAGGACGGGTCCTACCGGTTTGCAAGTTTTTTTGAGCCGGTAAAGCGCTTGCTAGGGGCAGGCGACTATGTTTCGACCGACTTGGAGGCTGCTTTGGCAGGCCCGGAATCTGGTTATACGGGCTATCCGTTGTTCAACAGCCCAGACGCAATAGCCCGTGATCTTAAGGAAGCGGGTTATGGCTTGGTGGTGACTGCCAACAATCATGCACTAGACCGGGGCCCCCAGGGGGCGATGCGCACTCTTGATGTGTTGCGCAGTGCAGGGCTGGATACTCTAGGGGCATACAAGTCCGCAGAGGAGGCCAGGACGTTTCTCATCAAAGAGATCCGCGGCGTAAGAGTCGGCTACCTGGCTTATACCTACGGCACCAACGGGATTGCGGTGCCACAAGGCCAGCCTTACTTGGTCAATTTGCTGGATCCGGCGAAGGTTAAAACTGATATCGCGGCGCTGCGGCCACAGGTTGACGTTTTGGTCTTGGTGCTGCACTGGGGAGTAGAGTACAGTCCCCTGGCCAGCGAGGAGCAGAAACGCCTGGCTCGGGATTTCCTGTCTGCCGGTGCAGATGTCATTCTGGGCAGTCATCCGCATGTCCTTGAGCCCATGGAGGTCTTGAATATAGGGGGGCGCAACAAGTTTGTCATCTATTCCCTGGGGAACTTTATTGGCGACCAGCATGGTGTGGAACGCAATACCGGCGTTGTCCTGAGACTTAGTTTCACGAAGGATTTCACCACCGGAACGACGATGTTGCAGGAAGTGTCCTACATTCCTACCTACTCGCATAGCTACCGGGAAAACGGCCGCCAAAAATTCCGGGTTGTTCCAGTGGAAGCGACGATCGCAGCGATCAAAGCGCATACCGAGCCTCATCTGACTGAGACGGATCTGCCGGTATTGGAACAGATTCTGGCCTCTGCCAGGGACTCTTTGGGGGAGGGATTCAGGGCGCCAGCAGAAGGATCACCTTCCCTGCCGCTGCATACACTGGAATAGAATCAGTATTGGCGGTGGTCAGCAACCTTAGGCGAGACGCTAAGAAAAAGTAAGCCAGCTGGGGCAGACGGTGGAACAATTCAGCATCGATGGCAGCGAGTTAAGGTGGATTTCACGGGCCTTCGCTTTGAACTCACCGCCCGGTCGGATTGTCCGGCCTGCCTGCCTCGCCGGGAGCGCACAACGCTTGTGCTTATTCCGGATGCCTCTGGATGAAGAGACGGCGCCAACCTCAGTCACCATCGCAGGTGCATCGTGTATGCTGATTTAGGCAGACTTGAGGTTAGAGCAAGGGAGGAGATTGTACGGCCTATCCGGTGAGCGAACAGCTGATTGCTTTCAATCGTTCGCGAGAGAAACTCAGCCCGCAGGGTTTGGTTATCCATGCAACGGCTACCCCTGGCGCGACTGCCCAAGATGAATTCGCCTATTTCAACAGCGGCGACCGGCAGGCTTCCGCGCATTACTTTGTGGATTGGAGGCAGATCATCCGGACAGTCCCTGAAGACGAAGTGGCCTGGCATGCTGGGAGGACCGCGAACCACAAATACTTGGCGGTCGAGATGTGTGAACCGGCGGGCAATGATGCTGGCAAGTTCGATGAGGTGTGGCAACGGACGGTTTGGCTGGTCGCTGATGCCTGTGTGCGTTACGGCTGGTCGACGGGACCGAATGTCTGGTCACACCGCGGGATCGCCAACCTCTATGGCGAAACTGACCATACCGATCCGATCGACTATTTGTCCCGATATGGGAAAACATGGGAACAGCTGTTGGCAGCTATCGCTGCGGAGATTAATAGGCTTCAACAAGGAGCTGATCGCGTGGAGCATGCGGTATTGTTTTTTGGCCCGGACGATTATGTTGCGGCGAGGCGCATCGCTGAAAGATACGGCAATTGCGCGATGTACCAGCGCAAACCGGACGGGACTTTTAATGCCGATGTGCTGAAAGCAAACCACCTGATCGTAGTGGGTGGTCCGCAAGTGGCCCATCCCAACGTTACTTGGCTTTCGGGCAGCGACTGGTTTGGAACTATGGCAGCCGTGGGCAAGTTCTTAGGCTAAGCGGCAGAAGTGGGGTTGACTTGGGCAGGCTTGGCGGCGGGTGTTGCCGCTTCCAAAAGACAACTCAGCACGCTAATCAGACGGACCGGCATAGCCAGGTCCGTTGGCTATTTGGGCATGGCTGGACTGACCTTTTCGGCGTGAGCGAATAGACTATTACAAATACCTGCGCGAACAGCCCATTTGATCATGAGACAAGGAGTGGCGGTGAAAATGAACGGAATCGCGTTAGTACTCGTACTCTCGCTGGTGGTAGAAAAGTTGGTGCAACTTTTCAAGGATCTGGTCTATGCGGTGCCCTTTTTCCCTGACAAGTTTCGGCCTCTGACCCTCCAGCTGCTTAGTTTGGGCTTCGGCATCGTCCTGGCGCTGGGTACAGGGTTAAATGCCATGGAGCTCATGGGGGTCAAATTTGCTTATCCGACCATCGGCATGGCGATTACCGGCTTGGTGATCGGCAAAGGTTCAAATTTTGCCCATGACTTTTTCGGACGCTTTGAAAAGCCTTCAGCCTGAAGGCAAGTCAAAAGATATGACTGGCTTTAGGCAGAATCTCCGAACACATGTTCTATGTCCATAGAAATGGTTATAATTAGGATAGTTAGACAGAGGGCATCGATGGAGGGAGAAAACTTGGAGGAGGGAACGGGAGTTGAGTCGGGAGAGGACCATTAGCTGTCAGCGTTCTAAGTACAAAGGCTGGAAGATCAGGGAGGCCAGGCTCAAAGCGGCTATAGCTACCCAGAAAGAGCTGGCCGAACTTACGGGGATTCACCAGACGATCATCAGCGATCTGGAAAGGGGTACGCGCAGCTTGAATCCGGCTTGGGCTATGCGCATCGCCGAAGCCTGCGGCCGGAAGTATCAGGAACTGCTGACCGAGGATGACTGCTGAAAAGATCTTCCCTGGCGGCTCGCAAAGCCGCCGAAAGGATCACCATGCGCTCGTCTGCCGCATAGAATGGCACAGATGGACATGTAGTCGTGCTCCCAAACAGGCAGAGGAGGCATGTTGTTGATGCAAGGACCGAGCAGCAAGTCGCTGGACTACCTATTATCTTTGCCTCAGGTCGTCGGGGTTGGCTACGGCTTGAAGGAACAAGGCGGGGCAGTTACGGGAGTCAAGGCTGTGACTGTGCTAGTGAGCAAGAAGTTGCCCAAAGAGCAGCTGGCCGCTCATGAACTTGTCCCGTCAACTATTGAGGGCCTGCCTACAGACGTGATCGAAGTCGGGTGTCTAAAAGCGCACAGGGCGGAAGCACATCCCCCTAAAGCGCAAGGCGAAACTAAACAAGCTCGAACTGCCATCTGGCGGCCGGCGCCTCCCGGAGTAAGCATCGGACACTATAAGATTACGGCAGGAACCTTCGGGGCAGTCGTGTATGAGCGCAGCAGCCTTCAACCGCTGATTCTATCCAACAATCACGTCTTGGCCAACTCCAGCAACGGGCGGGATCAGCGCGCTAAGCTTAATGACCCGATTCTGCAGCCGGGCGCGTATGATCTTGATCCGGCACCCGCAGCACAGGCAACGCGTACCGGCGCTCAGGAGAACTTAGACTATACGATCGCCCGGCTGCACCGGTATGTACCTTTGCTTAGCTATCCAACCGCCAACTATGTTGATTGCGCTGTCGCCAAACCCATAGCCAACGACTTGATTATTCCCGACATCCTGGGCATCGGTAAAGTCCGCGGTTCGGTTTCTCCTGCGCTGGGGATGCGGGTTCAAAAATCCGGCCGGACTTCTGCAGTGAGCTACGGAACGATCCTGGTGCTGAACGCCAGGATTAATGTTGATTACGGTGACCGCGTGTTGCGCTTTGATAAACAAATTGTGACTACTCGTCTATCATCGCCGGGAGACAGCGGCTCTCTGGTGCTCAGCCTGGATAACTATGCCGTTGGGCTGTTGTTTGCCGGGTCCGAGCGGGTCACGGTAGTTAACCCGATTGATCCCGTACTGGGCTTGTTGAAAGTCAGGTTTTAGGCTTTCATGGGGATTTCTGTTGTGTTCCGGAAGGGATCCTTTCGCTTGAGCAATCGTAAGCCAGGCCATTGGCGCCTTGCGTTTGTTCTCGGAGTGGTTTGCCGGCGAGCAGCGCCTGGTACCCGGCTAAGGTTGCCTGAGCTGCTTTGGACCATGGATAGTTTAGCCTGACGTGCTGCATCAGAGGCAGGGGCGAACATGCCAGGGCTTTGACGAGTCCGCTGCGCAGGCCTTGGTCATCTTCAGGGCAGACGTAGATTGCCTGATCGAGGAAATATTCCCGGGTGCTTCCCTGGTCAGTCGACACGACTACAGAACCGCAAGCAGCTGCTTCGAGGCTGGAGAGACCGGGGGTTTCAAACCAACTGGGCAGGGCATGCACAGTTGCCGCGGCATAAGCTGAAGCGAGCAGCTTGCCTTGCAAAGTGCCCAAGTGCAAGACGTTCGAGAAGGAGAGTACGATCTTGCCGTATTCCCTGTTGTTCACCGGCCCTACCAAGACCAGCGTCAGGCCAAGCTCACGACAGACGCGGGCTAGCCAATGCTGGTTCTTGCGTGGGGAGAGTCGGGCGACGCAAAGGACGAATTGCTGGGGGAGGCCAGGATACTGCTCCCGGAAGGCCTGTGCGTCGGCCCCGACAAATTCATCCGGGAAACCGTTGGGGACCACCTGACATGGCGCTATGTCCCGGAAATCCCGCTTTAGTTCAGCGATCTCGCTCTGGCTGTTAGGCAGCAAAAGGTCGCATTCCTTGATCACCAGGGCCCGCATCGGTTGAGCCAGTCGCCATGCTGCCAGGTCGCGTGGGTTAGCCTCTTGACGTTGCAGGAATGACTTTGGATTCCAATAGATAGGCGAAACGACACATTTTTTCCGCTGTTTTCGGGCATTGAGGAAAAACAGGTAACTCTCTTGAATGCGGGTGACATTAAAAATATGGACGAGGTCATAGGCGCTGAGTGAGGCATTGGGATCCGTAGAGAGCGCTACTTCTACGCCCAAGGCGGTAAGGGCCCGTCCTGTCGCCAACATCTGGACTGTATCGCCGGCGGGATTCGAATGGTAATCGGGCCGGACCTGGAAGAGGACTCTCATATCCATCACTCCGCTTGATTCCTTAACCACATGACTACCCATGTTTTTTCAGCACTCAGAACTTTTTGAGCTTTAGCAAAGCAGGCCGGATGTTGTCGACCCGCTGTCTATAGGTATGCTTGCTGTAGACCTCTTGTTGCCCTTGTTGAGCGATTTGGCGGCGCAGATCATCACGAGCAAGGTAGTATCTGACTAACTCGGGGGTCTCATCCGGATGGCGGCTCCAGACCAGGTGCACGTGATTTTGGAAATAATTCTCCAGTGCGGGGGTCCAGTGGGTAAGGCAAAAGGCGCCGCATCCCAAAACTTCAAAAATGCGCATGCTCATCATGGTTGGCGAATCGAGGACGGAGTTAATGCCCAGGACGATCTTGGCTGAAGCATAGGCAGACGGTAGATTTCTGTAGTCCAAGTAGCCTTGGTAGACGTTGGCTGGCAAGGTGTAATTGTCCGTGTTGTCTAGCCAGTGTTCGTTGCCGTAGACTTTGAGACTGTAGGCGCCGGCCAGGAGGGGAGTCAGCAAGGTGTCAAATCCAACGCGTCGTTGCGGGTAGGACGTGTAGTAATTGCCGACAAACATGAGGTCACAGGTGAACTCGGTCCGAGGTGTGGCGGGGCGGTGGAAGGCCGGGTTGCAGGCAAAATGAAAAAATTGGGCCTTGATGCCGTGTTTGCGGTAAAGGGGCAGACATTCCTCGGCAGGAGTCAAAACTAAGGCGGCGCCGCGCGCCAAACGGAGGGACATGCGGCGCCAGTCGGGGGGGTCATCGATCGCCCAATAAACCAGCGGCACATTGTAGGCACGCAATAAGCGGAAAAGTTCGCGGGCAACCGTGGAAATTGCTACTCCTTCAGCGAGGGCAAAATCCGGCTGCCAATTCCGCAGCATGTGTGTCAGGGGCTGTTCCCAACCCGGGATATGAACCGGCACATAGCGCAAGTCGTCGCTGACAAAGCCTGCAGCCAGGCCATAGGCAAGCAAATTGGAATCATTGAGGAAGAGCGCCTTCATGGCTTCTTTCCTCCGGACGGTCCCGCCAGATTGATGGCAAGCTGAAGAGATTGGATCAAGGAGGCGGTGTTGACTTTGTACCGCTGAG
>Ga0334722_10007964_pt1 | contig 10190 bp, 11 predicted proteins | sample C3_bottom_MG_FD_207210 | JGI IMG/M metagenome (GOLD analysis project Ga0334722, IMG submission 207210) | Sediment microbial communities from Yellowstone Lake, YNP, Wyoming, USA - C3_bottom | ecosystem: Environmental > Aquatic > Freshwater > Lake > Sediment | place: USA: Wyoming | collected... | reverse complement strand
GCGGTGCGGGGGCCGTGGTGGCGGTCGTCCCGTCGCACGCACTGCGCGGCGTGATGGCGGACCTGCGGAGCGTGATCGAGCCGGGCGCCGTCCTGGTCAGCGCCGTCAAGGGGCTGGAGCTCGGATCCCTGTTCAGGATGTCCGAGGTCATCGGGCAGGAAATTCCGACCGGACATCCGGTCGTCGTGTTGTCGGGGCCGAGCTTCGCGATCGAGGTTGCGAAGGAACTGCCGACCGTCGTGTCTGTCGCGAGCCGGGACATGGCCGCCGCGGCGCGCGTCCAGGAGGACTTCAGGGGGAAGTTCTTCCGGATCTACGCCACGCCGGATGTCGTGGGCGTCGAGATCGGGGGGGCGCTGAAGAACGTGATCGCGATCGCGGCGGGCGTCGTCGAAGGCCTCGGTCTCGGCTACAACGTCACGGCCGCGCTGATCACGAGAGGCCTTGCGGAGATCTCGCGGCTCGCGATCGCCGAAGGGGCGAGGCGCGAGACGCTGGCGGGGCTGACGGGCCTCGGCGATCTCGTGCTGACGTGCACGGGCGGCTACAGCCGCAACCGGCACGTCGGCGCGGAGCTGGCGAGAGGGCGCCGCCTGGCGGACATTCTCGCCGGGATGCGGATGGTTGCGGAGGGGGTCAAGACGACGGAGGCCGCGCTCGCTCTCGGCGCCCGCCGCCAGGTGGAACTGCCGATCACGACGCAGATGTCGGCGTTGCTGGCAGGACGCACGACGGCCGCCGACGCGGTGGCGAATCTGATGCTCAGGCCGCAGCGAATCGAGATCGAAACCGGATGATAGAATGAGCGGATGGGCCTGTTCAGCCGCGTCCGCGACGGACTCAAGCGCACCGCGCAGCAATTGCGCGGGCGGTTCGGCGAGATCGCGACGCGTGCGGACTCACCCGCGAGGCGATCCGCACCCATTGATGCGGAAACGGCCGGGGCTCTCGAGGAACTGCTGATCGGCGCCGACGTCGGGGTGGCCGCCGCCGAACGGATTGTCGGCGCGGTCACGGCGCGCGCACGCCACGGCGAATCCCTGCGTGAGCTGGTCCGGGACGAATTGCTGGCCGTGTTGTCCGCCGTCGACGGGACGGCGCCCCGAACGGGAACGCCGACCGTCATCCTGATGGTGGGCGTCAACGGCACCGGCAAGACCACGACCGTCGCGAAGCTCGCCAACCTGCTCAAGTCCCAGGGCGGGGATCCGCTCGTGTGCGCGGCCGACACGTTTCGGGCCGCGGCCGTCGAGCAGCTGGAAATCTGGGCGGGGCGCGCCGGTGTCGATGTGGTGCGGGCGCGGGAAGGCGCGGACCCGGCATCCGTGGTGTTCGACGCCCTGGCGGCCGGCAAGGCCCGCGGGCGCAATCCCATCATCGTGGACACGGCCGGGCGGCTGCACACGCGGGCGAACCTGATGCAGGAACTGCAGAAGATCAGCCGCATCGCCGCCCGGGAGGTGGAGGGCGCCCCGCACGAGGTCCTGCTCGTGCTCGACGCGACGGTGGGGCAGAACGGCCTCGTGCAGGCGCGGGAGTTCATGGCGGCCTCGGGCGTGACGGGCGTCGTCCTCGCCAAGCTGGACGGGACGGCGAAGGGCGGCGTGGCGGTCGCGATCGCGCATGATCTGAAGTTGCCCATCCGCTACATCGGCGTCGGCGAAGGCATCGACGATCTCGTCCCGTTCTCCGCCCGCGAGTACGTCGACGCCCTTTTCAGCGAGAGCTGGTAGATCCCATCATGGGCGACGCGGAGTACATGGACCGCGCGTTGTTCCACGCCGCCAGGGGCCTGGGGCGCACGACGCCGAACCCGATGGTCGGCGCGGTCGTCGTGACGCCGGACGGCGTCGTGGCGGGCACGGGGTATCACGAGCGGGCGGGCGAGGCGCATGCCGAGGTGCATGCGCTGCGGGCGGCCGGAGGCGCCGCGCGGGGAGCGACGCTCTACTGCACGCTCGAGCCGTGCTGCCATCACGGGCGGACGCCGCCGTGCACCGACGCGATCGTGGCGGCGGGCATCGCGCGGGTGGTGATGGCCGTCGAGGACCCGAATCCGCGCGTCGCGGGCGGCGGCGCGGCGGCCTTGCGGGCGGCCGGCGTGCGCGTGGACGCCGGGCCCGGACGGGGGGAGGCGCTCAAACTGAACCGGGCGTTCTTCAGCGTCATGCGCCGCCAGCGGCCGTGGGTGGTGGCGAAGATCGCGCTCAGCGCCGACGGCCGGGTGGCTGCGGCGCCCGGCGCGCGGACGCCGATGACCGGTCCCGAGGCCAATCGGCGCAGCCAGCTGCTGAGAGCGGAGGTCGATGCGGTCGGCGTGGGGTCCGGCACGGTGCTGGCGGACGACCCGCTGCTGACGGTTCGCGAGGTGTACCGGGAACGGCCGCTCGTGCGCGCCGTGTTCGACCGCCGGCTGCGCACGCCGCCGTCAGCCAAACTGTTCGGCACGCTGGCGTCGGGCCCCGTGCTGATCGTCACGACGGCGGCTGCCGCCGCCGAACGGCCCTCGCAGGCCCTGGCGCTCGAGCGCGCAGGCGGCACGATTGTCCGCGTCGACGCGCCGGGGCTCGATGCATCGCTGCGGGCGCTGGTGCCGTTCGATGTGCAGTCGCTGCTCATCGAGGGCGGCCCCGTCCTCCACGAAGCCGCGTGGACTGCTGGGCTCATCGACACGGTGCGGGCGTTCGTGACGCCGGCCGCGCTCGGGCCGGGCGGGCTGCCCTGGCTGCCGTTCGAGCGGCTCTCGCTGGCGGCGCTGTCGGATGTCCGCTTCGAGCCTTGCCAATCTGATGTCATGATAGAGGGTGATGTTCACAGGATTGATTGAGCACGTGGGAGAGGTGGCCCGGATCGAGACGATCGACGGCGGCTACCGGCTGCTGATTGACGCCGGCGTGGCGGGGGCCCTGGCGCCGGGCGACAGCATCGCCGTCAACGGCGTGTGCCTGACCGTCGTCACGAAGACGGACCGCCAGTTCACGACGGAAATCGGGCCCGAGACCGCGCGCGTGACCACGCTCGGGCGCTTCGGACCGGGCACGCTCGTGAACCTGGAGCGGCCGATGCGCCCCGACGGCCACATGGGCGGGCACTTCGTGCTGGGCCACGTGGACGCCACCGGCGTCCTGACGGACGTGCGCGAGGACGGGGAGTTCTACTGGATTCGCGTGGCCTTCGACCCGTCGTGCGCGCCCTACTTCATTCCCAAGGGATCGGTGGCGGTCGACGGGATCAGCCTGACGGTGGCGACGCTCGACGAGCGCGATTTCACCGTGCAGATCATCCCGTTCACCTGGGAGCACACGAACCTCCGCGGGCTGCGCACCGGCGACCCGGTAAATCTCGAGGTCGACGTCATCGGGAAGTACGTCGTGCGCGTCGCGCAGTTGTCGGGCGCCTGGCCGGCTGGCTCCGCGCCGCGGTCGATCGCATCATGAGCACCACAGCCAAGCCCAAGGCTCCGGCCCGGAGGCGGCCGGCGGCCAGGCCCGCCGCAGGGCCCTTCGCGCGCATCGAGGACGCCGTCGAGGCCATCCGCGCCGGCAAGATGATCATCGTCGTCGACGATGAGGACCGGGAGAACGAAGGCGATCTGACGATTGCCGCCTCGGCCATCACGCCCGACGCCATCAACTTCATGGCGACCTACGGGCGCGGCCTCGTGTGCATGCCGATGGAAGGGCCGCGGCTGCAGGAACTCGACATCCCGCTGATGGTGTCGCAGAACACGGCCCGGTTCGACACGGCGTTCTGCGTGTCGATCGAGGCGCGGCACCGGACGAGCACCGGCATCTCGGCGGCGGACCGGGCCAACACGGTCCTGGCGGCGATCGACCCGGCCACCCGGCCCGCCGATCTGTCGCGCCCCGGACACATGTTCCCCCTGAAGGCCCGCGACGGCGGCGTGCTCGTGCGGGCCGGGCAGACCGAGGCGGCCGTGGATCTCTCCCGCATCGCCGGGCTGTACCCCGCCGGCGTCATCTGCGAAATCATGAACGCCGACGGTTCGATGGCGCGCGTGCCGCACCTGACCCGGTTCGCCAGGCGCCACGGTCTGCTGATGATCACGATCGCGGATCTGATCAAGTACCGCATGCGGACCGAACGCATGGTCCGGAAGGTCGCCGACGCAGACCTGCCGACGCGGTACGGCCGGTTCCGCGTCTTCGCCTACGAGAGCGTGCTCGACGGTGAGACCCACGTGGCGCTGGTGCTCGGCGACGTGGGGAACGGCCGGGACGTCCTGGTGCGCGTCCATTCGCGCTGCCTCACCGGGGACGTCTTCCACTCGGCGCGGTGCGACTGCGGCGAGCAGCTCGAGAAGGCGCTCAAGCGGATCTCGTCGGAGGGCCGCGGCGTCCTGCTGTATCTGAACCAGGAAGGGCGGGGCATCGGCCTGGCCAACAAGATCAAGGCGTACGCGCTGCAGGACCAGGGCCTCGATACGGTCGAGGCCAACGAGCGCCTCGGCTTCAAGGCCGACCAGCGGGACTACGGCCTGGGCGCCCAGATCCTGCGCGATCTCGGCGTCGGCTCGATGCGCCTGCTCACCAACAACCCGCGCAAGTTCGTGGGGCTCGAGGGCTACGGGCTGTCGGTGTCCGAGACCGTTCCGCTCGAGATTCCGGCCTCGGATTCGACCCGGCGCTACCTCAAGACCAAGAAGGAGAAGCTGGGGCACCGCCTGACGTCGGTGTAACCCGCCTCGCACCAGCGCCGCCGCGTTGACAGTTCGCGCCAAGTGACGCTATCATAAGGGTTTGCGCCATAGGATGCGACGCGCTCCTGATGGTGGCCGGCCGTGCCGCGTTGGTACGGCGGGTGGGGAAGCGCGGCAGAGCATTCGACCGTACGCATGTTCGACTCGCTGAGCAACCGGCTTCAGGACGTCTTCCGCACGCTGCGCGGCGAGGCCAGGCTCTCGGAGCCGGCCGTCGAAGCGGCCCTGCGCGAGATCCGGATGGCGCTGCTCGAGGCCGACGTCAACTTCAAGGTCGTCAAGGCCTTTGTCGAACGCGTGCGCGAACGGGCGGTCGGGCAGGACGTCCTGCGCAGCCTGACGCCGGCCCAGCAGGTCGTGAAGATCGTGCGCGACGAACTGGTCGCGCTGTTCGGCGGCATGGCCGGCGGGCTGCGTCCCGAGAAGGGGCCGTCGCCCCGGGTGATCCTGCTGCTCGGGCTGCAGGGATCGGGCAAGACGACGACGGCCGCGAAGCTCGGCCGGTGGCTGGCGCAGCAGGGACGCCACCCGCTGATGGTGTCGACCGACGTCCGCAGGCCCGCCGCAATCCAGCAGCTGAACGTGCTGGGCAGGCAGGCCGAGTTGCCGGTGTTCGATCCGGCGGGCGAGCTCGACCCGGTGGCGCGGGCGGCGGGGGCCATCACCGACGCGCGTCATCGCGGGTTCGACGTGGTGATCGTCGATACGGCGGGCCGGCTGCACATCGACGACGAGTTGATGGGCGAGTTGACCGCGATCCGGGACACGGTGTCGCCGACCGACGCACTCTACGTCGCCGACGCGATGACGGGGCAGGACGCGATCAAGAGCGCGGGCGAGTTCAACCGGCTCGTGGGCGTCACGGGCGTGGTGCTGACGAAGCTGGACGGGGACGCGCGCGGCGGCGCGGCCCTGTCGGTCGTGGCGGTGGTGGGCGTGCCGATCGCGTTCGTCGGGCTCGGGGAGCGGCTGGAGAACCTGGAGCTGTTCCAGCCCGAGCGGCTCGTGTCCCGCCTGCTGGGCATGGGCGACGTGCTGACGCTCATCGAGCGGGCCGAAGCGGCGATCGACGAGGGCGACGCGGCGCGCATCGCGCAGAAGATGCGCGGCGAGGACTTTACGCTCGAGGATTTTGCGGCACAGTTGCGGACGCTGAAGAAGATGGGGCCGCTCGAGCAGGTGCTGGGCATGATTCCGGGGCTCGGCAACCTCAAGCAACTGGGTGACGCGAAGCCGGACGAACGCGAGATGAACCGCACGGAGGCCATCATCGGATCGATGACGGCCGGCGAGCGGCGGAATTACAAGGTGATCGACGGCAGCCGCCGCAAGCGCATCGCGCGCGGGAGCGGCACGACCGTCGAGGACGTCAACCGCCTGCTGCGCCAGTTCGCGCAGATGCGGAAGATGATCAAGACGATGGGCGGGTTGGGCGGCGGCGGCGGCCGCAAGCAGATGCGCCAGGCGATGGCGATGATGAGAGGGCGGGGCCTGCGGGCCTGAATGGCAGTCGGGCCGCCGAAGGCCCTGGTGTGAAGGAGTGACATGCTTTCGATTCGTATGACCCGGATTGGTTCGAACAAGCGGCCGACGTTTCGTGTCGTCGTGACCGAGGCGCGTTCGCCGCGTGACAGCAAGGTCGTGGAGAGCCTCGGGGTGTACAACCCCAAGACCACGCCGGCGACCCTGCGGGTGGACCGCGAGCGCCTGGAGCACTGGATCAAGGTGGGCGCCCGGCCGAGCAGCACCATCAAGAGCCTGATGAAGAAGTACCAGGAGTCGCCGGCCGTGGCGAGCACGCCCGCCGCGCCGAACGCCCAGTGAGCCACGCGCGGGACGTCGCGGACGTCGTCATCAAAGCGCTGGTGGACCACCCGGACCAGGTGCGCGTCACCGAGACCGAGCACCGGGACACGGCCGTGATCGAGGTGTTCGTGGCCGACGGCGACATGGGCCGCGTGATCGGCCGCCAGGGCCGGACCGCGACGGCGATCCGGACGCTGGTGCTGGCGACAGCCGACCGTGACGGCCAGCGCGCGTCGGTCGAGTTCAGGGACGCGCGCGGCCGATAGCAGGGCGCATGTCCGAACCGGACTGGGAGTCGCTCGTCGTCGTGGCCTCGGTGGTCAGGACGCACGGACTGCGGGGAGAGGTCGTGCTCTTCCCGCTCACCGACTTCCCCGAGGACCGGTTCCAGCCGGGCAGCCGGCTGCTGATGCAGGAGGGCAGCGGCACGCGGGCGCTGACGGTCCGGTCGGCACGGTTCCACAAGGGCCGGCCGATCGTCGGATTCGACGCGATCGAGTCCATCGACGACGCCGAGCCGCTGGCGGGACGGGAGTTGCGAATCGAGGCGGCCGACCTCGTCGAATTGCCGCCCGGTGCGTACTACCATCACGACCTGGTCGGCTGCCGGGTCGAGACGGACGCGGGCGTCGAGGTCGGCACGGTCACGCGGGTCGAGGGGGCCGGCGTGGCGACGCGGCTGGTGGTCGGCGGCGGCGCCGCCGAGGAACAGCTGGTGCCGCTGGTCGACGCGATCTGCCGGCTGATTGACACCGGGGCGCGGCGCATCGTGATTGCCGCCCCAGAGGGCCTGATTGGCCTGAATGCCGTCAGCGGCAAGAAGCGGGTCTGGCGGGGCGGGCGGGGCAGGCCGCGATGAGGTTCGACCTCATCACGATCTTCCCGCGCCTCTGCGACGGGCCGCTCGGCGAGGGGATCGTGCGGCGCGCGATCGAGCGGGGCATCGTGGATGTGCGGGTGCACGACCTGCGCGACCACACGACGGATCGCCACCGCAGCGTCGACGACGTGCCGTACGGCGGCGGGCCCGGGATGGTGTTCAAGCCGGAGCCGCTGTTCGCCGCGGTGGACGCGATTCGGGCGGAGGGCGGCGAGCCGGACGCGGTGATCCTGACGTCCCCACAGGGACGGCCGTTCACCCAGGCCGGCGCCGAACGGCTGGCGTCGCTCAAGCACGTGGTCGTCCTCTGCGGCCGGTACGAAGGGGTCGACGACCGGGTGCGAGCCGCGCTGGCGACCGAGGAACTGTCGATCGGGGACTACGTGCTGTCGGGCGGCGAACTGGCAGCGCTCGTCGTGGTCGACGCGGTGACCCGGCTGCTGCCGGGTGCGGTGGGAGACGAGGAGTCGGTCGAGGCGGATTCGTTCACGCGGGGGTTGCTCGACTTCCCGGTGTTCACGCGCCCGGCCGAGTTCAGGGGGCAGGCGGTGCCTGCGGTGCTGTTGTCGGGGCATCATGCCGACATCCGGCGCTGGCGGCGGCGGGAAGCACTGCGGCGGACGCTGGTGTGCCGGCCGGACCTGCTGGCGACGGCCGAGTTGGACGATGAGGAGCGCGAGATTCTCCGCGCGTTGATGGATGAGAGAGGAGCCGAGTATGGGCGCGATTGAAACGGTGGAACAGGGTCAGCTGACGGATCGGGCGAAACTGCGGACTGGCGACACGGTGCGCGTGCACGTCAAAGTGCGTGAAGGCGACAAGGAGCGCATCCAGGTGTTCGAAGGGCTGGTGATCGGCCAGCACCGCGGCGGCGCCCGGGCGACCTTCACCGTGCGCAAGGTGTCGTTCGGCCAGGGCGTGGAGCGCATCTTCCCGGTGCACTCGCCCATCATCGATCACATCGACGTGGTGCGGGCGGCCAAGGTGCGCCGGGCCAAGCTCTACTTCCTCCGGAAGCTCACGGGCAAGGCCGCACGGATGCGCCAGACGAAGCGGACCGCCTGATCCCGGTTCCCGGGGTACTCCATGCGGCGGACTCGGGCCAGGCGGACCCTCGAGAACGCGCTCCGGCGATTCGGCTTCGTGCACGTTGCGGGAGCCGATGAAGTCGGGCGCGGGTGTCTGGCTGGCCCGGTCGTGGCCGCGGCCGTCGTCCTCGATCCCGCACGCCACATTCCCGGACTTGCCGATTCAAAGGTGGTCCCGGCCCAGGAACGCGAACGCCTCGCCGCCCGAATCAAGGCGGAGGCCCTGGGGTGGGCTCTGGGTGAAGTGTCGCCCGCCAACATCGACCGGATCAACATTCACCGCGCATCGCTCGAGGCGATGCGCCTCGCGGTGCTGGGCCTGACACCCCAGCCGGACGTCGTGCTCGTCGACGGGTTTCCGATCCCGCGCCTCGAGATGGCGCAGCGCGCGGTCGTTCACGGCGATCGCCTCTCCTCGGTCATCGCGGCCGCGTCGATCGTCGCCAAGGTTTACCGGGACGCGCTGATGGTCGCGTGGCACGCCCGGGACCCCCGGTACGGGTTCGACCGGCACAAGGGCTATCCGACGCCGGACCATCTCGCCGCCGTGGCCCGCCATGGCTGTTCCCCTATCCACCGGCGGTCGTTCCGGTCTCCCGGTCTGTTTGATACGATCGATGACGGGGGCGGGAGTATCCCAACCTAGATGGACCGCGACGAAGCGCTACGGCGGGCCGAACGGCTGGTGCGGCAGGGGCGGCTGGACGCTGCCGTGGACGAGTACGCCGCGATTGCCCAGGCCAACCCCCGCGACTGGACCACGGCCAACGTCCTCGGTGATCTCTACATCCGCATCGGCCGTACCGATCGCGCTGTCGCGGAGTACGCGCGCATCGCCGACGTCCTGGCGGCCGATGGGTTCGTGTCGAAGGCCGCCGCGCTCTACAAGAAGATCATCAAGATCGCACCCCAGGACGAGTCCGCGATGATGCGCGTGGCGGAACTCTCGGCGCAGCAGGGGTTGTTTGCCGACGCCCGTGGCGTGCTGCAGGCGCTGTTCCAGCGGCGCGCACGCGCCGGCGACCGGGGGGGCGCCGCCCGGATCGCCGAACGGCACGGGACGCTCGATCCCGGCGACGTCGCGGGCCGGCTCGAGGCGGCCCGGATGCAGGCCGAGATCGGTGACGTCGCCGGCGCCGCCCACAGCCTGCAATCGGCGGGCGATACGCTCGTGGCGCAGGGCCGGGACGGCGACGCGATTCGCGCGTGGCGCGAGGCCGTGCGGCTCGACCCCGGCGATGCCGTGACGCAGGAGCGCATCACCAGCGTCCTGCTGCGCCTGGGCGACCTCGACTCGGCCCTGGCGTCCGCGAAGTCGCCGGCCGAGCGGCGCGCCATCGCGAGGGCGCTCGTCCGCTCGGGCCGTGAGGGCGCCGGGCGCGCCCTGCTCGAACAGGTCGTCGCCGCCGATCCCGCCGACGTCGAAGCCAGACTGGCCCTGGCGGAACTGGCTCTTGCCGGTCGGGACTTCCGGGCGGCGGTCGGATGGCTGGAGCCTCTCGCGGGATCGGCCGACCCGCGCGTGGACCTCATGTGGGCCGAAGCCGATCTTCGGGGGGGGCGGCATCGCGAAGGCGCGCAGCGGCTCGCGCAGCTGATCGCGCGCGCCCCGGACACCGCAGACACCGTGGCCGCGCTCGGGGCGGGCATGGCCGAACTCGCCCCGGATGCCGGGTTTGCGGCGCTGGGCTGCGCA
>Ga0334722_10007963_pt1 | contig 10191 bp, 6 predicted proteins | sample C3_bottom_MG_FD_207210 | JGI IMG/M metagenome (GOLD analysis project Ga0334722, IMG submission 207210) | Sediment microbial communities from Yellowstone Lake, YNP, Wyoming, USA - C3_bottom | ecosystem: Environmental > Aquatic > Freshwater > Lake > Sediment | place: USA: Wyoming | collected... | reverse complement strand
TGTCCGCCAACGCGTTTCCGAGCTTTCTATGGGCAACCCAGTTATCGGGAGCAACCGAAACAGCATGGTCAAAGATCGTTATGGTGTCCCGCCAATGGCCCGCCTGAACGGTCGTCAATGCCGCAAGCGATACGAGGATCGCTCCCGCAGAAAGCACCATGACCTTGTTCCGGAACGCCCCGGTCCGGGACAACATATCCTCCGCCGACCACGCCAGCATAATGAACGGTCCGATGAGGGGAAGATACGTATATCGATCTGCCATTGCCTGCATGCCGACCTGCACCAGGCCGATGACCGGAATGAGCATTCCCGCATACCAGAGCCAACCCACCACAAGAAAAGGGCACTTCCTGCTCTGGCGCAGCGCCACGATCAGTACGGTGAGGAGCACCGCCGCCGAGCCGATCACCTTCCACCACGGCAGGGTTCGCCCGGGATGGGTATAAAATATTGTAAGCGACGACGGCCAGATGGTCTTTCCGATGTAGGCCGCATAGGACACCATTGCATTGGCAAAGCGGGCGCCAAAAGGGAGAAGTTCTCGCTCCATGAGGGTCATCGCGCCGCCTTCCTTCTGAGCAGCGAACGTCAGGACGGAAGCAGCAACGGCCAGGGCGATCATCGGCGCCTTCTCGCGGAAGAGCCGTCCCCAGGGAGTAGGTTCCTTCGCCGAACCGTCGGCAGCCGCGGCCAATGAGGTACGGCCCAGCGGCCAATAATCCAGCAGCAGCAGCACGAACGGGACCGTAACCAGCATTTGCTTGGACAGAAGGCCCAAGGAGAAGCAGCCGATCACGAGAAGATACCGGCCCGTTCCGCCCCGGCGCACGTATCGCTCATAGGACAGAAGCGTCAGCATAAAGAAAAAACCCGACAGCACGTCCCGCCGTTCCGCGATCCAGGCCACGGATTCGACATGCAGCGGATGCAGCCCGAATAAGGCCGCAACAAAGGCGCTCTGCCAGACACCACCGGTCATGCGGAACAAAGCGAGGAACAGCAGTACCGTTGCAACAGTGTGGAAAATGACACTGACGATGTGATGCCAGCCCGCATCCAGCCCGAACAGGCTGACATCCAGCATATGCGACATCCAGGCCATCGGCACCCAGTTCCCTGAATGAAAGGCCGTGAAGGCCCAGGCGATGCCCTCCCCGGTAAGCCCTCTCAGCACCTCGGCATTCTCGGTCACGAATGCGGTATCATCGTAGCTGATAAAATCATATTCAACGGTCCGCACGTAGGGAAGAAAGACCGCCAGTGCGAGAACGAACATGATCATCATCAGTTTCCGGCGGGGAACAAGTATTTGCGGCTCAGCGGGTGCGGTTCTTTGAGCCTTTTTCACAGGTTTTTTCATGATGGTCGGCAGTTCCTTGAGCGGGCTCAAATAGGATGGCCTTGAAATAGTTCGTCATCCCCGCGAATGCGGGGACCCGGATCGCTGGAAATAACCTAAAGAAGCCCCGATGCGCGTTCCCGACAGTTTCTTTCCCCTTGCAACGCCATTTCCGGCGTGCTATAACGATAGCCATGGCTGACCCGACCCTCGAAGAACAGATCACCATGGCAGGCCTTTCCTATGGGCGGCGTCATGACATAACCTACCGTGCCGGCCTCATCGTGCAGGTGCTCGGCGCTGCGGTGCTCGCCGTGCTGTATCCGATGGCGAACCCTTTCTACTCCGTCGGCATCATGCTGTTCAACGCGGGTGCGCTCCTGTCCGGCATCTACCTGCTTGTGTGGATGTCGTGGATCAAGAAGATCGTCCTGGGCTCCATCCTGATCGGCATCCCCCTCCAGATTATCGGCCTCTACGGCCCCCCCCAGTATTCCGGGACCATCATCCTGGTGGGGATCGGGCTGGTCTGCATCGGGGCCGGCGGCATGGCGGGAAAGGAAGCCTACTGTTTTTCCTACCGCGAAGGTTGGGCGCTACTGTGGCTCTATCCCATCCTTCTTCTTGCGAACCTTATGGAAAAAGAACACCATATCTTCAATTCGCTCGGATTCTCCGCGGTGTTCCTTCTGCTCCTCTCGATGGTCGGCAAGAAGCTGAAACAACCGCTGCTGTCGAAGTGTACGACGAATGTGTGCGTTCCGCCCACAAGACATCAGACGACAGACGATCAGACACCAGACTAAAGCCCTTTTGAAAAACCGGTGATCATTGCCGCTATCTCATCGGCTTCCACTAGTAGCCTCTCGACATCCTTTTCCGAACTATAATGCAAGCGTTAAGCAATTTCCAGGCAAGACATAACCTCGCATGTCGAACGACGTGAAATATCATGGAAGCGTTGGAACTCTTTTGCGCTGCTGCTTCCGCTTCCTTCCGCTATGTTAAGCGAAACGGAAATAGCAGCCCTTCTGATCTGGCCCGTTAAACCATAAGCCTCACTCTTCGGAAAGTCTTTGCTTAAAGAATAGATCTCAACGGCAAACAATATTGCTCGCTGATAGATCTTCAGCTTCCGAAAATTATGCTGAACTGCGCCTTTTGAATCATGTTGTTTATCGATCATTCGTTGTCTGTCTTTTGTCTTTCTGTCTTTTGTCTTTCTGTCTGTTGTCTGCTCTGCCTTACTTATACTCTTCCTTCTTCAATCCGTACCGTGCCATCTTATCATGCAGGTTCTTGATGTTGATCCCGGCGTGTTTGGCCGAGCGGGTCATATTCCCCTTGTAGATCCGAAGCAGTTGTGAAAGATACTCCCGCTCAAAATTCTCCACGGCCTCGGCCTTCATCTTCCGGAAAGGTTCCAGTTCACCGGAAATCGTGATGGAGGCGGCCTTTCGGAGCGCGGCTGTCAGGCCCAGTTCGGAGCGCTGGAGGGAATCGCCTTTTTCCATGATCACCGCACGTTCAATGATGTTCTCGAGCTCACGGACATTGCCCGGATACGTATACGTGCACAAGGTCTCCATTGCTTCGCGTGTGATGGACCGTACCTGTTTCTGGTTCTTGTCGCAGTATTTCTTGACAAAGTGGGAAGCAAGAAGGGGAATATCATCGAGGCGGTCGCGAAGAGGCGGCAATCGTACCGGTACGACATTCAGACGGTAGAAGAGGTCCTGCCGGAAATGACGATCCCGCATGTCCTGCTGAAGGTCGCGATGGGTCGCGGCGATGACGCGAACGTCCACTTTGTGCGTCTGGTTCCCGCCGACCCGTTCGATCTCGCGCTCCTGCAAGACACGCAGAAGCTTGAGCTGCACCGGCATGGTCATCTCACCGATCTCATCGAGGAATACCGTACCGCCCTCGGCGATCTCAAATCTGCCGATGCGCTGACGGATCGCGCCGGTGAACGACCCTTTTTCGTGTCCGAAGAGCTCGCTTTCCAGAAGCGTTTCCGGAAGGGCCGAACAGCTTACGACCACGAAGGGTTTGTCCTTCCTCCTGCTGTTGTAGTGGATCGCCCGGGCGATGAGCTCCTTCCCCGTGCCGCTTTCACCATGGATGAGCACGGTTGCGTCCGTATCGGCGACGGTCCGGACTATCTGAAATATTTCCTGCATCCGCGGGTTCCGGCCGATGATGCTTCCGAACTGGTAGCGTTCCTCCACTTCATGGCGCAGGGTACGAAGCTCCCGCGATAGACGACGGCGTTCCACCGCGTTCTTGACCTGCAGGCTGAGGTCCTCGTACTGTATGGGCTTCGTAAGATAACTGTAGGCCCCGTCCTGCATCGCCTGGACCGCCATTTCAATGGTGCCGTACGCGGTGATGACGATCACCGGCACATCAGCGTCGAGAGAATGTCCGGCGCTGTTATCGCGAAGCCGCTCGAGGAACTGCATACCGGTCAAGCGCGGCATCTGGTGGTCCAGGATGATCGCATCATAATCCCGTGACTCAAGCTTGTTCAGGGCTTCCAGGCCGTCATCGGCCGTATCGACCTCATAGCCTTCCTTCCGGAGGTTTGCCGACATGACCAGCTGAATATCAGGTTCGTCGTCGACGATGAGGACTGTGCCTTTCATAGTCACACCACGTTGAGGGGAGATTGATCGGACGGGAAAAGCGGTGGTTCGTTCCTATTATCGGCGAGGGCATCATGGCCCTGCGACATCGCAGTTCCCTGCTGCTGCCCCGACACCGGGAAGCAAAGCACGATGCGAGTGCCGGCCGCTTCAGGCTGCTCCACGAATATCTTTCCCCCATGGTTCTTAATGACGCCCTCGACGATGGAAAGGCCGAGGCCCGTTCCATTGGTCTTGGTCGTGTAGAAGGTCTGAAAGATGCGTTCCCGGTCCTCGGGGTGGACACCGCAGCCGGTGTCCTGCACGGTGATCCTCGCCCATACTCCATCACTATCTCTCGACGTACCGATGTGCAGGGCTCCGCCGCGCGGCATTGCCTCCACGGCATTACGGATAATATTGGCAAGCGCCTGTTCGATCTGGAACTCGTCGGCAAGGAGCTGCGGAAGGGAGGGATCGCACTGCCGCGTCACGGCGATCCCTTGGTCGCTGATCGTGTCTTGCAAAACCGTGATCACCTGGTCCACGACAGAGTCGAGGTTCACTCTGGTCCGCGCAAGCCGCAGAGGCTTTGCTGCATACAGTATATCAGAGGCCACCTGGTCGACGCGGCGGGACTGCCGCTTGATCAAGCTGGTGAATTTCTGAATGGTTTCATCTAAAGGATGCTCTGTGGATAGATAATGCGCTGCGCCGTTGATAGCATTCAGTGGGTTCCGCACCTCGTGAGCTACGCGGGCCGCCATCTCTCCCAGTTCGGCGAGACGCCGGGTGTGTTCAAGACGTTCGGCGATCCTGACCCTCTCCGATACATCCTTTATGTACTCCACGACCTGCACGACCCGGCTGCCCCGGTCAAGGAGCGGGAACGTGCTGATCTCAAGGACCCGCTCGTCGAAACCGCCCGGCACGTCGGGACGGCGCGGGATCACCTTGATGAGAGATGCGGGTTGACCCGAACGGAACGTTTCCTCGGCGGGGCAATCCTCGCAAGCAACAGAATTCGAAAGACAGGCCCTGTAGCAGTGCTGTCCAAGGGTGACCGCGCGCCCAACAAGGACGGTCATGGACTTGTTCACCGCGGTGATCCTGAACTCCGGGTCCAGGACCTGAATGCCGTCGGTGATGCCGTCGAACACAGCTTGCAGACGCTTACGTCCGTCGGTGATCTGGTCCTCCATCTCCTTTTTTCGAGTGACGTCCTCGAGCATGATCACAACACCGTTTCCCACCGACCAGGCAAGACGCCCCAACGGATAGACACTGTAGGCAATGATGCGTTTCTGTCCCATTGGACGTATCAGATCATATTCCAGATCAAGGGCCGCACCCGCCGCCCATACGGCATCCGATAACCGTTCCCATAACGCGCGCAGTGAATTGTCCTTGAAGCTGATCATCCTGCCCATGTCACTGAACGGCCGTCCAAGCACCGCCTGTCGGCGCACCGCAAAAAGCATTTCCGCCACTGCGTTGAAGACCCGGACCCTGCCCTCGCCGTCGAGCGAGATGATGCCGGTCTTCACGCTGTCCAGCAGGCTGCTCAAGTGCTGGAGGACCTCATCCTCCTGGCTGCTTAGCGCCGGCTCATTCCGAGGAAGAACGCCGTGGCCATCGCGCACCGGCTGATGTCCTGCCGAGAACGGCGACGCTCCGTCATCCGCATCGGTTCGGTGTCTTTCGGCAAGTCGATTTCGAAATGATTGTCGTTTCATTTTTTTTCCACGGACGGCGGATGCGGTGCATACGCCGTCGCACCGAGCTTCAGAAGCCCCTGATTGATAAGTTTTCGAGCCACGTTCCCTACTTCCGGATCGAATTGGAGCCCTGCTTCCTTATCCAATTCGAGGAGAACGGCTTCCGTAGAAATGGTTCCCCGATAGGGCCGCTCCGAAATCATGGCATCGATAGTATCCGCAACGCTCAGGATCCGGGCAGCGAGAGAAATGTTCTCGCCCCCGATCCCCTGGGGATATCCCTTGCCGTCAAAGCGCTCATGGTGCTGATAGATCGCGTTGTTGATGGCCGACGAAAAGCCGATGGGTTCCAATATTCTCATTCCGTGTGCAGGATGGTCCTTCATGATGTCGAATTCCTCGCGGCTGAGCCGGTCCGGCTTGCTGATGATCCGCTCGCTGATGCCGATCTTGCCCACATCATGAAGGATGGCCGCAATATGGATCTCCTCGAGCTGCGAGGGGGAGAGACCCAGATCGCGCCCGATGGCGACGGCATATTTGGCCACATTGGTCGAATGCCATCGGGTATAGGGATCCTTCGCCTCGACAGCCGCAACAAGGGCCTGTACCGTCCTGAAATAGCTCTCCCGGAGCCCTTCGTACAGCGATGCATTTTCCATGGCTGCAACGACCTGGCTTGCCAATACCGATACGATCTGCAGATCACTGGTAGTAAAGGTCGGGTCCGAGAACTTGCTCACGTTGAGCACGCCTAACTGTTTGTCTCTGCCGATGAGCGGGACGGACATGGACGAAAGAGGCATGTCGTCAAGGTTCAGGGCGTCCATGACCTCTTGATCCGGATGTTTCCCCTTGGTGATGATAATGGGTCTGCGATGCTTCATCACGAGGCCTGAAACGCCTTCACCGCGCTTTCGCTGCGATTGGAAAGCAAAGTCCTGGGGCAAACCATGTGAAGCACGGATCATGAGGCTCCCGCTTATCTCATCCACCAACATCAGAGATACCCGCTCCACCGAGAACTCCTTCACCAGGACTTCGGTGATGATCCTGAACAGGTGGGCTAGGTCAATCTCGGAGATCAACAGCTTGCTGATCTCGAACAGAGGAATGAGCGCTTTGAGCCGTATGTTCTCTTTCTGTAAACGAGAGCGTGTGATCGCTCGGTCCACGGCGTTCAAAAGCTCTTCCTGAGTGAACGGTTTCAGAACGAATCCTTCAACACCCCGCATGAGCGATTCGATGGCAGTATCGATGGTCCCATGCCCCGTAATAAAAACCGTTACGATGTCCGGATACTGTTTTCTGACATGTTCGAACAATTCCAGGCCGTCCATGCCCGGCATCTTGATGTCCGTGATAAGCAGGTCTGTCGTTCCCCGCCCAAGCTCTTGGAGGGCCCTTTCACCGGTCGACACGGTGGTGACCGCGTACCCCTCTGCGGTAAGGATATGGGAACACAGTTCCCTGATCATATCCTCGTCGTCCACTATAAGGATTCTCTCGCCAGCCATAGGATGTTGTTTTTTCTCCTCTTATTCCTTACCGGGGTCTTTCCCCGTCGCAGGAAGATACACCCGAAATGTCGATCCTTGTCCTACGGTGCTTTCAACATCGATGCGTCCACCATGGTTCTGGACCACCATGAAACTGATGGAAAGCCCCAGCCCGGTCCCCTCTCCGTCGGGCCGGGTCGTAAAGAAGGGATCAAATATCTTGTCCAAGTGGTCTTCGGAAATGCCCTGGCCCGTGTCGGAAAGGCTTACCACGATCATTGTCCGTCCGGTCACCTCTATTTCTGACGTACAGCGTATAGTCAGCGTTCCTCCGGATGTCATCGCAAAAAATGCGTTGTTGATAAGGTTCACAAAGACCTGCTTCATCTCATCCATATCTGCCGCCACATGCGGGAGGCCGGCAGAGCAATTGGTCTTGATCTCTACGCGGGCCGCTTTCGCCTGCCCCCTGACGAGCGCAAGGGTATCCTCGATAATGTCGGAGATGTCCGTCCTGACCATATGCGGCGGCTTGCGTCGGGAAAAATCCAAGAGGTTCTTCAAGGTCTCCCGGGCACGGAGGGTTTCGCGCTCAATGGTCCTTAAGTGCTCCTTCCGGTCGGCGGGAATATCATCGGCCTTCAGGAGAAGTCCCGTATATCCGAGCACGCCGGTCAGTGGATTGTTGACCTCGTAGGCGATATTGGTGGCCAGTTCGCCGATTGCGGCGAGTTTTGCGCTCTGCAAAAGCTGGCGCTGCGATCGGTGAAGGTTCTGGGTCATCGTGTTGAATGCCAGGGCAAGCTCTCCGAACTCATCGTCGTCGCGGTCGGAACCTTCGACACGATGCTGCAGATCTCCACGTGCAATGCGCCGGATTGCTTCGAGCAGCCGATTGAGCCGTTGATTAAGGCTCTTCACAAGGAGAACGATGATGACGATCGCCAGCACGAACCCGACCAGGAGCGTAGCGATCAAAATTATCTTGACCTCGCGGATGGTCGCCATCGTTTCCTGGGTCTTCTGTTGCAAACGGATATTGGCGGTAAATGCCATTCCCTGGGTCATTGAAATAAGTTCCTGGCCAAGGTATCGGGTGCGCTGTTCGATCTGTGCTATATGCTGAGGGTTGGAAGTCGTCGTGACAAGACGGCTGATCGCTGTTTTGTAATCGACGGCCATGTCGCGCATGGAGAGCAAGCCCTGCGTAAGTTCCGGAGTATGGTGGCAGCCGACACAGGAATCCATGACCTTGTCCATCTCCTGCACATGAGCGATCAGCACATCCACCTCACCTCCCGTTCGAATCCTGCTGCGGGAGATCTGCGACTGCACGGTCTGGATGTGAATGATGAGGTCCTCTCGCAGGATCTCAACCTGATGAAGCAGGATAAGCTTGTCCATGCGGGCAGTCGTCTTCGTGATGTACAACACCGCAATGATACTGCCTGCCAGAAATATTGACAGGAGCAGGACAAAGCTCATGAGAATTCTTTTTTTCACCTAAAAGCACCTTTCTCCCGGATTCCCGCTCCCTGATGGAGGTGAAATCGAAGGTGAGAGTGATGACCGAAACTCTATCAGAGATCGCATTTCACTTTCCGCGTGTGCCCTGCGCTGCTGACGGTTTGAAAATGCAGGCGCAGTTATTTGTTCTTATATTTGTAGGTGTTCAGGTCGATGCCCACCTGTGCCGCTAACGAATAGAGATATGCATAGTCCCTGTCAGTCGTTTCTACAAAACCACGAGCTCCGAATTTTCGCAGCACCTCAATCCCCTCGGGGTTCTTATCCATTTCAAGGAGCACCTGTTTCAACTCAGTTTTCAAGGCGGGATCGAGGTCCTTCCGGACAGCCAGGCAGTTTTGTGGAACCACCCCCGATGTCGCCAGGATGATGAGTTCCTGCTCTATCCTCGGATTCTCACTGGCAAGCTGATCATAGATGGTATTCTTGGCAGCGCCTATGTCGGCCTCGCGGTTCAGGACTGCGAGGATCGCAGCGTCATGGCTGCCAGCAAAGAAGCTCTGTCCAAGGTACCGCTGGGGGTCAGGTATATTGCTCGCCTTGAAATACGCCAGCGGGAAAATATATCCGGCCGTGGTCGCATGTTCGACAAATGCGAACCGCTTGCCCTTCATGTCGCCAGTGCTCCTGATCCCGCTGTCCTTGCGCACAAAGATGTAACCGTGATAGGTCGAAGTCCCGTCAAGATTCACGGGGCGAGCTAGCGGTTCCACTCCCAGTTGCTTATGCGCCAGTACGTAGGTAAAACTGCCGAAGAAGGCACCATCCATTTTTTCAGTCGTGAAACGGTCAATGATATTTCCATATCTGCTGAGGCTAGTAAAGTTAACCGCGATGCCAAGTCGGTCTATGAGATATTTCCGCAACAAGAGGTACCGCTCCCGCTGACGAAATATGTTCTGCTCCGGGATAAGCCCGATCAACAACTCCTGTTGACCAAACACCTTCCCTGTCGGTCGTTCCTCTTTCTGCTTCTGGCAACCGAATCCCAGAATAAGAAGGACGGCAATTCCTGCAAAGATATAGAGCGTTCTGCGAACTGCGGCTTGTTTTTCATTACCTCGCAGGTTCATGGTTCAGCTCCTTTGCTATCCGGGTTTTGGGAATCGGCAGAACAACGCGGAAGTGCGAACCGCTACCAACCTGGCTTGCCACTTCGATTCTTCCACCATGGTTTTGAATAATTCGATAGCTGATCGAAAGCCCCAGCCCTGTCCCATCACCGTTGTCTTTTGTCGAGAAGAACGGCTCGAATATCTTTCCCAGATGTTCCCCCGGGATGCCATGGCCTGTGTCCGATATCTCTATCGCCCGCTGGTTCTCCCGGCTGGCATCCACGCGAACCCTGAGTTCCCCACCCATCGGCATCGCGTGGATCGCATTATTCATGATATTAATGAACACCTGCTTGATCTCATCGTGGTCCATGCTCACGATAACAGGGTTATCAGGATAGTCCTCAAGAATGCGTATGGAGG
>Ga0334722_10007962_pt1 | contig 10191 bp, 18 predicted proteins | sample C3_bottom_MG_FD_207210 | JGI IMG/M metagenome (GOLD analysis project Ga0334722, IMG submission 207210) | Sediment microbial communities from Yellowstone Lake, YNP, Wyoming, USA - C3_bottom | ecosystem: Environmental > Aquatic > Freshwater > Lake > Sediment | place: USA: Wyoming | collected... | reverse complement strand
CGCCAGGCAAGTCGGGCCAAGGCCCCGTCGGCCCGTGGCCAAGGATGATCTGGACCACGAGAGCTGGTGCAGGGGTGAGGTGCCGGTACCCCATCGCGAACGTGACGGCAGCCTCCATGTTTAAGAGTTTGGCCGGAAGGCTCAATGAGTTTGTGAGGGGAGCGACCAAGGAGGGTTCCGTACATCGGCTTGTTGTCGACCGGAGCGTAGCCTGTAAGGCCGATGTCGAAATCGTTGGGGCTCCTCTTCTCCGGCGCACGGTAGCGAGAAGGATGCGCGACGTGCATGAGGCACAACTGCCTCGCTCTAGCGCGGGAGTGCAAGGGTTCTCCAGGCAGAACGGCGTCGCCGAGATGGATCTCCCCAGACACCTTGAACGCCACTCATGAACTTTTCGGAACCGGGACCTCTTCGAGGTCTTGATACTTCCCTGTGCCTTGCTTCGCGGCTGGAAGAGACACCGCCTTGGCCATGGACGGATGACCGAGAAGAAGCCCAAGGTAAATGCTCCCGTCCTTACCAACGCGCACCCATCCCAAAGGCCGCCACGCATCGGCATACCAACGCGCAAACCGGACTCGCTCACCGATCTTGGGGAACTGGATTTGCCTAATGTTTTACATCGAGACGGGAAGGACGAATCGAGAAGGGCATAGGAGTCTCGCAGGGTGGCGTATTCTAGAAAGGTAAGGATCAAACAGCAAGGCGGGGCGTGGGGAAATGGTTGTATTTCTCTCACCAATCGATTTGCTAACTATCCGGCCCAGTTGATGGAGGAATCGGGCCGGGCCAGCGACCTTTCAAATTGGCGACAGGTTCGTCCTGGTTGAGCCACCCCACAGTTACCTGCCCATTCTTGAGACACACGTATACCCGAACCTCCCAGGGGCGCGGACTCAACGATATGTCTGGCTGGCGACCTGTGATCCGCAGACCTCTTGTGTCTGACGGCGCTGGTACTATCTGTTGTAGCCGGGGAATGCCTTCCTACCTCCCCTTGTATTTTTGACAAGACTTTGCCTTGTCGACGGAGTATACTACCGACCACTGTCAGCCCACCGATATCAGTGCGGAGTCGTGATCGTGAGACTCATTCTTCACCGGACTCACATTGTCATCGAGCCATCAGCCGTCCCTCTCACCCTACTCCAAATTCGACCTTCCAGTGAAGGTCACTTACCCTCGGAGGTGCAGCGATGTCCATCTCACAGAGAGTGAAAGAGTATCTCGACCATGAACATGTCCACTACGATGTCTTACCCCATCCCGAGGCCTTTCGTGCCTTGGAAAGGGCTCAGGTGCTCCACACTCCAGAGAAGGAGATGGCAAAGGTTGTGATCGTCCGAGTAGAAAAGCGGTTCGTGATGATGGTCCTTCCGGCCAGCTGGACCGTGGATCTCCACCGCCTCCGGAACTTATTCATGCCCCACCACGTACGATTGGCCACGGAACAGGAGTTCAAAGACCTCTTCCCGGACTGCGAGATCGGAGCCATACCACCGTTTGGAATACTCTATGGGCTCCCAGTGTATGTCGACCAATCGCTGACGGAAGATGAACACATTGTCTTCCAGGCCGGAACTCATTCAGAAGCAATCCGAATGCGCTACTGGGACTTCCACACACTCGTGTTCCCCGTGGTCGAGGAATTCCGCCGCCTACCCGCACTTGTCGGGTAGACACCCCCCTCTCGTCGGGGATGTGGCGTCACGGTCATAACAATTCCTCACTTTTGCTTCGCCACAATCTTGTATTTGATCTGCTCGTAGGTCGTTCAGAAGAGAGTCTTCAGTAGGAAGTCGGTTTGAATCAACGATTCTGGTCGATCCATCGCTTTGCCTTCCTAAGGGCAACGCTATCGGCTTCTTTACAACTCTTGCAGACCTCAGTTGATTCACCCGACACTGTTTTGAGCAGTTCTGGATTTCCAAATGATTTCCATATGAGGGCCAGAGGCAACCAGCGGGTATCTGCAAGGCTTTGGGAACAGACTTTAATTTTGTGATCGCTGTATGGAACCCATTCAATCATAGTGTCTTTCTGAGCTTCCACGTGTTGGAGATGGTCGCTTCCTCGATAGACATGCTCTCGCGTGTGGGACGTTGGTCGTTCACTGGGCTTTCGGCTTCCACTCCCGTACGGGCATCTGTGAGCGAGCCCAGCACAGTCGAGGCGAGGTTACTCAACGTGTCTGGTTAACGATTCGGATTGGCCGCGCACACAACTTTATTTGCAAATGCAGGAGTGTTTATGGATGCAGCCATACGGCATGCCGGCTCGTCATCATAGATACATTTTGTGCCCTGGGGGTCAACAAGACAAAATGGTGCTGTACCTGAAGGGGCCTTGTCTTCTTTGTGATTTATTTCACATCGGCCATCACTCCCAGCCGCTCGCAGACAGTCATTGAGATCATTGTAATCACACGATTTTCCCCAAGCGAAAACGGCACAGTAGGGGGCTGCACTGGCACCGCTGGTAGTAAGAGCCAAGAAAAGGGAACTGAGTATGATTATCTTCGTACGCATGTACATCCCCTTTCTAAGAGGCTGCGGAAAAACTATTGTAGCACGGTGGAAATTCAATGGCCTGCACATCTAGGACAACAGGATAACACCGCGCAGGATGCTTAAAAAGGCCACGGTTCTCACCCGCCCAACCCCAGCGCGCCAAGACGCGCCGTTCCGCAGGCAAGGCCGCAGCGAGCGAAGAGGTGAGGAGGTACATACCGCACTTCGTGTGGGCCGTTCGCCCCTACAATATGGTCTTGGCGAACGGAAAACCCCCTACAGCGCTTCGGACCTCTGAGAAACTCTTCCTCAACGTTGAGCTTCTGAGCGAAGCGAGAACGCAGCTGGCGGACTTTTTCTCAGCATCCTGCTAAGTCTCTGCTGGCGATAGGGACGAATCGAGAAGGGCATAGGGAGCCTCGCAGGGCGGCGTATTGTAGGAGGGGGACGATCAAACCGCAAGGCGAGGTGTGGGGAAATGCGTGATTGATTGGCGGCCTGTTGCAGAAGAATTCTACAAGCAGTCTTGGGCGTAGGCCCGCCACGCACCGCGAAATGTTGGAGTGAGAGACTCGACCCTCATGCTTTCTGACACAATGTTGTTAGGCAGTTCGGTTGAGCGCGCGGCTAAGCAAGCCGCAGTTGCGCCAACGACGCGAACGCAGTTCCCCCGCTGATATCAGGAATGATACTTAATTCGAGCACGGTGACTGCCGAGAGCTCGACGTGATGATCTTCCGTTTCGCCCGTCGTACCTTGAGGGCTGAAGGTCCACTGCTGCCGCACGATTTCCCGGAACGACCGCCCGCCGTCCGGCGACCAACGCAGGACATACTCTTGAGTGCGCTCAGTGCCGGGCTCTGCGAAGTTCAGCCAGATTCGCCGGAGTGGTTGCGGATCGTGAAAGAGAAGTCGGATCGTCTGCTTGCCGGACCCCGAGGCACGCCACCCCGAGGTGCGACCGGGGAGTAAGGCGGATTCGATGGGATACGCGGGGTCCTCCGAGGTGATTTCCACTTCTGCGAGCCCCTCCACATTCAACCAATCCTGGCCAGGAGTTGCGGTTTCTTTCAGAGCTTGGGGGATGATTCGCTTGCGCATTGGTGTGCCTCCTAGTGCACTCTCAGTTGGCTCACTCAGAAGTCTGCGACCGCCTACCCCGGTCACGTAGCAAGGGAGTCTGAGCAATCCATTGTAGACGAGTCTACCCCAACGTCGTACACGTATCCATCACCTCGTCTGGTGTCACTCACGAGACAGCCGCTGCGCCGCCTGGCTCGGCCGTCCGTGGGGAGGTGTCAAGGCGCCATGGAGATCACGTGGAGTGGTTCAGTGGCTGGATCAGCGCCCTTCAATTCGGAGGCCGCGGCCGTAGGGATTCGTGGGACTGCTGGGGCTGTAGGGATTCCCGGCGCCGAAGGGGTTGTTGATCGAGTCCGGCGAATACGGAGAGCCGAAACTGGTCTATCTCGTGTATCTGGTCTAGTTGGTCTGTCTTGTTGGGCGAAACGAGAACAGGTTTATCTGGTTTGTTTGGTTTGTCTCGTTCATTGGGTTGGCTGATCGGAAAACCAAAGAAACCAGAAAACCAGATGAACTAAACAAACCAGACAGACCTGATAGACCAAAGAAACTAAATGAACTGGAGGCAGACACGGGGCCGTGATGCCTATCGGAGCTTTCCTTAACTGGGAAGGGGCGGCCACAACGAATGAGTTGACTAGTGACGCGCTACACGCTACAGTGGGACTCTGATAGCGAGTTTTAGACACCGGGGGCTTAAAAGGTTTTTCGAGGCGGAGGATTCCCGGAAGCTGCCGCCGGACATGGTGGACCGGATTACGGCAATTCTGGCACGGTTGCATCAAGCGGAGGTGATTGAGGATATGAACGTCCATTCCTACAGGCTTCATCCCTTGAAGGGAAGCCGGAAAGGGGAGTGGGGCGGAACGGTGAGAGCCAACTGGCGCATGACCTTCCGGTTTGAGGAGGGGTATGCGCTCGAGGTGAATTTAGAGGACTACCATTGAACAAGGAGAACGGTATGAAGACTTTGAAAATGAAGAATCCACCCCATCCTGGGTTTTCGGTGCGCGTGGATTGTCTGGAGCCGCATGGCTTGAGCGTGACCGAGGGGGCGAAGGTCCTTGGTGTGTCGAGGTCTGCGTTGAGTCATCTGGTGAACGAGGGTGCAGACCTGTCGTGGGATATGGCTATTCGCTTGGCCAAGGCGTTTGGCAGTACGCCGGAGGGATGGATGCGGTTGCAGTTTCAGTATGATGCGGCCCAGGTGGAAGAACGGTCCAAGAAAATCAAGGTGAAGACTTTTGCTGACATGGTTCATGTGTGAAGAGCGGCACCGAGGGAAAGCAAAACCAGGAACCACATGTGGAACCTCTGCACTCAGCCTTAGCCTGAACCTCGACCTTTCCAGGCGGCGAGCCTCCGTGAAGCGGAATAACCAGTGATCTCAGCCTACTCCCATCGTGGATGGCAGCGCAAGCGGGTCAGAAAAGGTTTCTGACACATTTTTCCGATCCCCATAAGTCAATACTCATGCCTGACCCCAAATTGTGGGAGAGATCGGGAGCGTAGACGGCATCGACGTTCATCGAGAAACCTCACAATAAGGACGGGCGGTAGTGTACTCCCTACACCGAGACCGGCTCAAGACACTGCGGAGCATCGTGACGGGGGTTATTGACAAGGGTACTCACAGGGTAGGCCGTCAGCTCCTCGCTTGGATAAGGACGAAGCAGGGCTTTGAGCGGTTCTATATGCTGGAAGGCGGGGTCAAGCCATTGGTCGTAGGACGTGGGAGCGAGAATCGCCGGCATGCGGTTGTGAATGGGTCGCATCAGTTCATTTGGTTCTGTCGTGATGATCGTACAGGTTTCAAGTGATTCCCCTTCCGCAGGCGTCCAGTGTTCCCACAATCCCGCGAAGGCGAACGGGCGTTTACTCCGCAATCCGATCCACATAGGCTGCTTCGTGCGCCCTTGCACCTGCCATTCATAGAACCCGGTCGCCACAACAAGGCACCGGCGTTTCTTGAAGGCTGACCGAAACGACGGCTTCTCTGCCACGGTCTCGGCTTTCGCATTAATGCACTGATTCCCGATCTTAGGGTCTTTGGCCCAGGACGGGATCAGGCCCCAACGCAACAGCACCAGATAACGTGTTGTCGTCGCAGGTTCAATCCGTATGGCGGCGATGGGTTGAGACGGAGCGATGTTGTAGCGGGGTGTGAACAGAGGAGGATTGGTGATTTTGAACTGTTGGGCTATCACCTCTGGCGAGGCGGTTTGGCTAAAACGTCCACACATGCTGTTTGTGCATCGAAGGCTAGGCCGTCTGTGGGGAGGTGTCAAGCAGCCATGAGATCAGCCATGAGATCACATGGAGCGATTCAGCGGCTGGATCAGCGCCCTTCAATTCGGAGGCCGCGGCCGTAGGGATTCGTGGGGCTGCCGGGGTTGTAGGGATTACCGGCGCCGAAGGGATTGTTGATCGAGTCCGGCGAATACGGAGAGCCGAAACTGGTCTATCTCGTTTGTCTGGTCTATGTGGTCTGTCTTGTTGGCCGGACCGAGAAACCAACCAGAAGAACCAGAGAGACCAGAGAAACCAGACAGACCAGAGAGACCAAATGAACCAAAGAGACGAGCGGGATTCGCGCTCAACTCGCCGAGATCTTCCGCGTGGACGTAGAGAGGCAGGAGCAGGAGGAGGAAGACGGCCCACATGGCGAGTTCGGAAAAGTGGGACAACCAGTGGGTTCAGGCTACTCCCTACTTGGAAAACGGCGCAAGCGGGTAGACAAGGTTCCTGCCGTCAACTTGTTCCCGTCACGTAGCACTCCGATTGTAAGGTGCAAGGTCAAGCAATGACTCCGGTATATCGAGGTATTGCACCACGAGAAAATACGGGAACTCGACCACCTGCATGAAGTGTCGTGTATCTTCCTAGGTGGGTTGTCCGATGACGTGTTGATCAGGACAGGCACAGAGATGGGTCTTGAGGGTTACATGACGAAGCCGGTTTCTGACCAGAGTCTTATTGCAACCATCAAAGACAAGATCACGCGGGACCGCCAAATCAAGAGTCGCCGAAACGCTCGTCGTGTTGCCCTGCTCGGTGCGCTCGAAACTCCAAAATCGCTTGTTCACCCCCCCGTTCATACAAATCGCACAGCCGGTTGTCCGAATCGACTCGGTAGCAGTACGTCGGCTCTTTCACCTTCGCGATCTTCAACCCCTTCTTCTGCATTCGCCGAATGAAATCAAAATCTTCCGCAAAGGGGAGATTGCGGAACCCGTTCAATTTCTTGAACACAGACGTTCGGGCAAAGAATGTCGCGCTTGCATAGCATTTGCTGAGGTGGAGCTTCTTGCCAAGACGCTGTGCATCCGGCGCGTACTGCTTTTTGAGAGGGCCCACATACTCAATGCCTCCGTAGATCAACGCCAGAGAAGGTTTGTGCTCCATCGCCTCGATTCGGACCGACAGATGATTGTCTCGATACTCATCATCTGAATCTAAAAATGTCGTGTACTCCCCTGAGGCGAGTGTGATGCCAATATTGCGCGATCGTGGAAGACCTGTATTCGTGTGGTAGCAATACGTGATGCGCGGGTCGGATTTCACCACTGGCATCACGACCTGCCAGGTGTCGTCCGCACTACCGTCGTCAATGATGATGAGCTCCCAGTTGCGGTAGGATTGTGTCAGCACCGAAGCAATGGCGCGCTTCACAAGGTGCGCGCGATTGTACGTGCAGAGGATGATAGAGACGAGAGGTGAGTGATTGTACTTTGAGATGTTTGTCTTCATTCGAGATCTGTTCCCTTCAGGTTGACCCTCGTACGTCTCGTCGAAGCTGGGTTTGGTGAGTACCGGTGTGACGGAGAAGACCAGCGGCAGGAGAAGGAGGAAGACAGCCCCCATGGCGAGCTTCCGAAACGCGGAACAGCCAGTGGGCTCAGCCTACTCCCATCGTGGATGGCAGCGCAAGCGGGTCAGAAAAGGTTTCTGACACATTTTTCCGATCCCCATAAGACAGTTGCTCATGCCTAACCCTAAATTGTCATCCTAGTTGGGATGAGCAAGACTGCCAGCAGCAGGAATTGTGTCCTGTGCCCAACCATGGTCGTCACAAGGTGGCTACCAATTACCATCGCGTTGCGCATCGATAAGAAATTGGAGCGTGGTTCCGCGCACAGCATCTTTCAGATCGTTGGTGAAGAAGTTGAGCCAGGCAAACGGGAGCAACAACAATCCCCCTGCTCCTTTTTTGTAAATCCGATACTGGTAGGTATGCTGCGGCGTCCCATTCTTATACAGGTGATAGTCCACGGTCAGGCCCCCCTCATCCGAATAGTGCGGAATCGCTCCCCACACCCCCAGGAGACAGAGGAGAATGACATTGCATCCGCCGGTTTGGCGGAGCGCCGTTGATACCGCTCCCGGAGAGGGCGCGTGATTATGAAACACGATATTGACATACGTTCCTTCGTCCGAAGGGGTCGCTGCTCCGAGTCTCAGTTCAGAAAACATGCCACTGGCCTCTAGCGTTCGCGCCACTTCGCGAACCCCCGCTTCTCGAAAATCTTTCATGGCCAAGGGATACCAGTTGGGGACAATCACGACGACGACACTGGAGTCCACCAGATCGGTTAGGTCCCCGCTCGATGCGTCAAACAGGGCATACGGAATAGGGTTGACGTGATATGAGAGAGCCTTGGGCTCATGGTCCTTCGGAAGGGACTCAAAGCTTGCGTCGGGAAAGTTTCCATACGTCACGACGCAGCCAGTGCGCGTGACCAGGAGTATGAGGAGAAGGAGGCTGCGCGTTCTCACGGTTCACTTCTGTTTCGCCACAATCTTGTACTTGCTCTGCTCGTAGGTCGCTCGCGCAAGAATCTTCTTCTGCACCAGTTCATCCTTCCGCTGGTACGGACGCCCCGTGATGATCTTCTCCGAGTAGGCTTCGCCAATACCGGGGAGCGCCTTGAGTTGATCCGCCGTGGCTGTGTTGATGTCGAGGAGGTCCGCCTGCTCGGCGGCGTAGGCCACTACGGAGCCGGTCGTCGTCAGGGGCACCAGAGGCAGGGCCAGAAGCACAACACCGAGCAGTCCGACGCCAAGCGTCCACGTCACGAGTCTTGATCCCATCACGACCTCCTTGTTCGTGCGGCATGCCCTTCAGATATCTCTGTCCACTTCTTGATTGCGCGGTCGAGCCGTTCGCCGCGCATGGAACGTAATCCACTTGTCCTCTACCCGCTAGCAGACGTACTGTTCCATGTTCTCCCATGACTCGTCGTCCATCACGAGCGTTTCAACCCCATACTCCTCGCCTCGCGCCCATCGGACAATCCCAGCGGCCACGTAGAGAGTCTCTTGAGTCTGCAGGTTCACCGTGAGCGAACACAGTTCCCCGATCCGTAACGGCAGATTGCCAGAGAAGCGCCAGCCCGTGAGGGAGAGATTCCCCACGGTGCCGTGGCCCTCAAAGAGGCCGCATTGGTAGGTGACAGGACAACACACCGGAAAACGACGGGATGGGCGAATCAAGAAGGGCATAGGGGGCCTCGCCGGGAGGCGTATTGTAGGCGTGGGACGATCAGACCGCAAGGCGGGTGAGCTACAGGCGGGTGAGCTAGAAAACGATGCTATTTATCCCCTTCTCAGGACAGTCGATGCCGTTGAGGCGGATGAGTTCAGCTTGTGGTGGTGCAGGACTTCGAGGGTGTCGCCGTCGAGGACGGAGACGACGGGGCCGGTGAAGTCCAACGCGAGTTGGGCTGAGAAGGTGGAAATGAAGAAGCCTCACGTGGATACATCGAGAATCAGCAGTCTGCGTCTACAGGGGCGAGCAACCAACATCCCATTGACTCCGAAAATGAAGCAGAAAGCACTGTTCCGTGGGGGTATCTGTGCATAACTTACGTGCGAAACCTTCTCCCCGCAAAGAAATCCAAAAAGGTGATGCGTGAATGTGCTGCATTATCAAAGACTTGTTGTTTCTGACTAATTTTGTCGAAACACCCCCCATATGTTGTGGCACCTGGGCCATTTTAATCAATGCCTATTTTATAGGCAAGGACCGTTTGGCCATGAAGAAATGTGCGGAATTTGGATGGGAAGGCGATCTTATGAACAGACTTATCCACAGAAGCTGGGGAGAGGGTTTTGTGAGAATTTTTCTTGAACTTTTTATAAAGATTTCTCACTGCTCCTCATCGAAAGAACGGAGGTTCCCCGCATTTAGAAAGTGTTGCTGGTGCGACATCGCAATTGAGTCGTCCCCTTCGCCACCCGCTGCCCCATCTCAATGATCCCGTCCAATCGTTCGAGCAAGTTCAGCGACTGGTGCGAAGTCAGTCCGTTCCTATTCAGTAACTCTAGGATGTCGTCGATGATTTTGTTCTCAGTTCCGGTGAGCAGATACGGCTCAGGAAAGGTAGTCTCAGGGATACGAGCGCGAGAATTCTTGCGGCGGAACTCAGTGATGATGTCGTGGCGGTCTTGCTTCGTGCAGAGGCCCTTCCGTTCGAGCACCTCCACAATCGCGGCAATTTCCCCCATATTGGAGACCGTCGCTTCTTCGAGGAACATGCTCTCGCGTGTGGGACGTTGGTCGTTCACTGGGCTTTCGGCTTCCACTCCCGTACGGGCA
>Ga0334722_10007960_pt1 | contig 10194 bp, 6 predicted proteins | sample C3_bottom_MG_FD_207210 | JGI IMG/M metagenome (GOLD analysis project Ga0334722, IMG submission 207210) | Sediment microbial communities from Yellowstone Lake, YNP, Wyoming, USA - C3_bottom | ecosystem: Environmental > Aquatic > Freshwater > Lake > Sediment | place: USA: Wyoming | collected... | reverse complement strand
CACTTCTCACCACCATCCTGCTGTCTGCGGCATGGCAACTGATTGCCGTGGTGATGTCCGCCAAACGAGAGGTTCGAGACATTCGACGCCAAGTCGAGTCTTTCCGGCACCGTTAACCTAACGCAACACGAGCACATTCGGGTGGCCCCGAGGTTTCTGACCTCGGGGCTCGCCCCGCGATCATGTGCCCGGGCGAGCGAACCAGGCGAGTCGCGTGTGTACAAATCTACCGCGGGCGGCCATCCTCGAGACGCTGCTGCGCGGCCGAGGCCTGTTGACCGCCCTGCAGCAGGCCATACAGTACGTACTCGCCAATGCTCGCCGCTCCAACGTGGGCCGCGTGCGGACGAGTGGGCGTCTCCGAGCCCGTCTCGTTCCGATCGGAGGCGCTCAAGTGATCACCTATGAGCACGATCTAGTCCTGATCTTTGCCGGTGCGCAGCGCCTTGACCGCGCTCCGCTTCTTCTTCGTCTGTAGCCGTTTCTCGCGCGCGGCGGCCTTTGGCCTGGTCGGTCGACGTGTCTTCGGTCGTCGTGCTGCGCGCTGAAGCAGCGCGACGAAACGCGCCCGGGCGGCATCGCGATTCTGACCCTGCGTTCGGTGTTCCCGGCTGTCGATGAGCAGCACGCCATCGGTCGTCATTCGGCTTCCGGCGAGCGCGGCCAGGCGCAGTTTCATGTCGGCCGGCAGCAACGAACCGCGCACATCGAAGCGCAGCTCGACGGCCGTCGCGACTTTGTTGATGTTTTGACCGCCGGGACCCGACGCGCGGACAAAGCGCTCCTTCACGTCTCGGTCGTCAATGGAGATGGCGTCGGTAATCTTGAGCATTGGTCTCTTGCCTCAATATCCTATTCTCCTTTGCATGCCAACGGCCGCCGCACAGGGTAGCCGCACAGGGTAGTGGGTCAGTTTGCGATGCGGCCCCTCGAACCGAGCCGCAGAGCGTCAGTTCACAAAACGAGCCGTGAGGGCCGAGTCACGCTGCCGGGGATGGGGGCCCCCGGCGACGTAAGGGCTGCGACGGAACCCGGAAGGCTCGTTTTGTCGGCGAGTGTGAGCGGGGACGCTGCGCATACTGACTCACTACCCCGCTCGGTAGCGTGGCGCGACAATTCCGGGATCCGACCAACGCGATCGAATGCAGGAAGCAGAGGCAAGCGCCGCCGCGTCTTCGGTATGCGACTGTAATTTGGTAGATCGAAAGCGTTTACGCGGCCCGGCCCCGGCGACGGCGATCGGCGTGGTTATTGCAGCCTGCTTAGGCAAATGTCCACGCCAGTGCTCCGTCAGAATGATCCGCCTTGCCACTTCCGCGATGGCCTGGGCGTTCGACGGCTCCGGACACTTGGCGGCGGCGACGCGGTGGAGGTGCTTCGCCCGTGTCGCGAACTCGCCAGGATGCGGACGTTGATCTGCGATCGCGTTGGCCGTATGGCGACGCTGCGCCTCGCGCGAGTCGTGCCGGTGCGCAACATCGAAGTCGCACCCGACGATCTCACGGGCTTCGAGATCGTCTCCGACTACGTCCCGGGCAACAGGCTGTCTGACATTCTCGCAGCCGCAGGCGCCGGCCGGGTCGTTGTGTCGACCGACGCGGCCCTTCACATCGTGCGTCAGGTGCTTGGGGCGCTGGCGGCACTCCACCAGTCGCGCGCCGTGACGCATGGGGCGATGGCTCCGGAGCGTCTCATTGTGACTCCCAAAGGGCACGTGGTGATCGCAGACTGTGTGTTCGGCCTCGCGATCGAGCGTCTCAACTACTCTCGGGCGCGGCTCTGGAATGACTTCCAGATTCCCACGCCTCCGGGCACAGACGTTCCCCAGTTCGACCAACAGGCGGACGTCGTCCAGGTCGGCTTCATCGCCATGGCGATGCTGTCGGGCCGGCCGTACGACGCCAGTGAGGATTCCGGGCGATGCTCGAGTCTGCTCGACTCGCTCCGGCTGATCGAGGAAGGCTCAGCAAGGGCGCCGATTCCCAAGGCGCTGAGAGTCTGGCTCTCGGCCGTGCTCCGCATCGAGAAAGCGTCCGGATTCGCGACGGCGCGCGACGCGCAGCTGGCGCTGGCGGACGCCTTGGCGACGCGGCGTTGGCCAGCGTCGGCTGAAAACCCGATCAAGGCGCTCGTTGAGACATACGAACGCGCGCAGGCCGGTGCGCTCGGCGATCCCGAATTGATCACCGACCGGGTCGCTGCGAAGCCTGCGGAACCCTGGCAGGATCGACCCATCGCGGTCACGCCGCTGCATGTGCCGCAGGTACCGCGATACGTGGCCGAAACGGTCCCGGCCAACGAACCAGTGTTCCAACCCGTGGCGGCGCCCATCCGCCGTCCGCAGGAGCCGGCGGCTCGACGGATCCATGACACCGGCAAACCAGCGTCGGTCGTCGTCTCGCGGCGAGCCGGACGACGATCACCCGGACCGACGCGCCGACTCACCTGGATGCTGATCTCGTCGATGTGGAGAGGGCCCGCGTGGATTGTGCGTGCCCATTTGCGGTTCCTCCGTGCGTTCGGACGGGCGATCGGCGCGGTGGCTGGATTGTCACTCGACGTTCTGGCGGGGATGGCACGCGGGACGACTCGAATAGCTCGCGGAGCGGCACGCACTGCGGACGGGGCCGGAGCAGCGGTTGTGAACGGTCTGGCGTGGCTGATGGGCGGGCCCGCATGGGTACTGCGCGGGATCACCTTTGTACTGAGAGGGGTCTTGCGGTTGCCGCGTGCGATCGGCCGGGCGATCGGCGCGATTGGTGGGACGGCACTCGACGGGATCAAGAAAGTGGCGCGCGCAACAGCGCGCGTGGCTCGGGGCACCGCACGCGCTGCAGACGGGGCCGGAGCAGCATTGGTGCACGGTCTGGCGTGGCTGATGGGCGGGCCTGCGTGGGTGTTGCGCGGCGTGACCCGGGCGGTGCGCGGAATCGGGTGGGTGCCACGGGCCTTCGGACGCGTCGTGGGCGCGGCCGGAGGGTCGATGCTCGGCGGACTGGTGCACAGCGCACGCGGGACCGCGCGAATGGCACGGGGCACGGCTCGAATCGTCCGCGCCCTGGCGCGCGCCGCCTCCGCGGTCGGCGCGGCAACGGTGCACGGGCTCGCATGGCTGATGAGCAGCGTCGTACGGATGTTGCGCGGGCTCGCATGGGTGCCGCGGGCTTCCAGTGGAGCGGCTGGCGCCGCTGGTGGAATCGCCCTCAACGGGCTCGCGCAGGGCGCGGGCCAGACGGCGCGGCTGGCCAGGGCCGCCGGGCCGGGATTTGTGATCGTCGCCCGCGCAGCCGGCCACGTGGCTCGCGTCGCGGGCGGCGCACCGCTAAAACTCGCGGCGCGCGTCTTCGGCTCGGGCAGCGTGTTCCATCGAAACCCGCGATACCCACTCGTCAGGCCCCAGTTCCTCTTCGGTGCCCTGCTCGCCATCATGGTCTGGTCTGGAGTACAACTCGCGGGCGCGCCGTGGCGCGGGATGCTGCAGCCCCTCATTTCTCGCGTGGAATCAGCGACGGGCAAAACCGGCCGCACGCAGGTGTCCGTTGTGGCGGTGCCCGGCGAGGGCGCGCTTCGTGTCGAGTCCCAGCCGAGCGGGGCACAGGTCTGGCTCGATGGCAGGCTGTCGGGTGAAACGCCTCTGGTGCTCGATCGCGTCAAGCAAGGCTCTCACGCGATCGTGATCAGGCACGCCTCCGGTTCCGTTCGCACGGTCGTTCGCGTCCAGGAGGGCGAGACCGCCGAGTTGCTGGTCCCGATCTATTCGGGATGGCTCGCTGTGTTTGCGCGGGCCGAGTTGCAGATTCTCGAAGCGGGCGTCGTCGTCGGGACGACCGACGCTGGACGAATCCTCGTCAGGCCGGGCAGCCACTCACTGGAGCTCGTGAACACCCGACTCGGGTTTCGGACCGCGCGCACTGTTGAAGTGAAACCAGGTGAAGTGGCCCTCTTGAACATCGAATTGCCACCCGCTCCGCTCGAGATCGTCGCGCCCGCAGGAGCCGAGATCTGGGTCGACGGGCGGTTGGTCGGCAGCGCCCCTCTCGAAAGCCAGTCGGTCGCCGTCGGGACGCTCGAAGTGGTGATGCGACACCCGACGATTGGTGAGCGGCGACAGACGACAACAGTCGCGTACGGCACGCCGAATCGGATCGTGTTCCCTTCGCAATAGTCATTCCAAAGCAACTCCGAACAAGGATGAGACCCATGGCGTGAGCCGATCGGCACGCCACATAACTTGTCTGGCGTTAATACCGACTTTTTTGGTATGATTTACCCGAAGCGGCATATCCGGACTCGCGGCGCCAGGAAGCTGCTACTGCACCGGACGGTTAACTACGAAGAAGGGAGTGCCTGATGGATTGGGTTCTCCTCCTCCTGGCTTTGACGGATCGGCCCCCGATCCTCCAGCCGGACGCGGCGTCGCTTTCCACACGACACGCGGTATCACGCGAGCAAGTCGATACGGTCGCACGCCAGCCGGATCTCGGAATCAGCCACTCAGATGCTGCTCCGCCCACCCTTCCGACGGCGGCAGCGCCGAATCAGCCCGCGGCGGCGGCGGTCCAGCAGGGAATGCCGGGGATGGATCGCGACGAGTCAAGCGGTATGCCGACGATGCAGTTCCGGGGATTCTCGGATGTCTCCTATCACGTCGATGATCGGGCGGGCACCGCGAATTCGTTTTCACTCGGCCAGTTCAATCTGTTTATCACCTCAAAGCTCTCGGACAAACTGAGCGTGCTGGCCGAAACCGTGGTCGAAGCCGATCAGCAGAACAGCATGGGCATCGATCTCGAGCGACTGTTGTTCCGCTGGATTTCGAGTGACTTCCTGACCGTCAGCGTCGGGCGATATCACACCTCCATCGGCTGGTACAACACCGCCTACCACCACAGTGCGTGGATGCAGACCGCGATCGGGCGGCCATTCCTGTGTGCGTTCGAGGACAACGGGGGCATTCTGCCGATCCACAACGTGGGCATATCGGCCACCGGACGGATCCCCGCGGGCGATCTCGGGCTGCGCTATATCGTCGAGTTCGGTAATGGGCGGGCGTCCCGCAGCCCGTTGAGCGAGGCGGTGCAGAACGTGGTCGATGAGAACAGCGGGAAGGCGATCAATCTGGCCATCTTGTCGCGTCCGGCGCAACTGCCGGGACTCGAGGCCGGGTTCTCGTTCTACTACGACAAATTGACGCCGAGCGAAAGGCCGAAAGTCGGAGAGACGATCCTCGCCGGCCATGTCGTGTATCAGTCCTCGCAATTCGAGTGGCTCAACGAACTCGTCGTAATCCGCCACGCACCGGAAGGCGGTGGCTCCGTCCTCCGGTCCACGGGGTTCTACACCCAGGTGTCAGCGAAGCTGGGCGCGTGGCGCCCGTACGTGCGGTACCAATCCGTCAGCGTCCCGGACGCCGATCCGATGTTTCCGGACGTCGGCCTCCAGCGCGGCCCGTCACTCGGGATCCGGTACGACGTGACCGAGTGGGTCGCACTGAAGTGTCAGTACGACCGGACCGAACGGAGACGCCAGTCCGGCTACAACGGCGTGGCCCTTCAACTCTCATTCACGTTCTGAGCCCTGAGCTCAGAAGGTCTGGGGAAGGCAATCGATGGCTAGACGACGGCGACCTCTCCTCAATCGGCGCCCGGCGTCGCTGCGAACCTGGTGGCCTTCGGCGGCTGGGTTCGTGCCCATCGCGGCGTCTGCCCTGCTGATCGTCGTCTTCGGCGCAGCGGGAACACGCGTGGCGCGTGCGCAGGCGGTCCCGGGCGACGTGGCCATCGTGGTGCGCCCCGACGTGCCCGTTGACGGCCTGACGTTCCAGGAGGTTCGCGAGTTGTTGATGGGCGACCGTCAATTCTGGAAGCCCGGGCTCCGAGTCTCGCTGCTGATGCGGGCTCCGGCCACTCGTGAGCGTGATGTCATTTTGAAGACGGTGTACCGAATGACCGAGTCAGAGTTCCGTCGCTACTGGATCGAAAAGGTCTTTCGCGCAGAGGCGCAGGCCGGTCCGAAGATCGTGTACTCGAACGAAGCGGCGACCGAGTTGGTGGCCTCGATCCCTGGCGCGGTGGCCTTCGTCGACGCCACGCAAGTGCCCAAGGGCCTCAAGGTGCTGCGGATCGACGGTGCCCTGCCGGGCGACAAGGGATATCGATTGCACTAGAGGACAACCACTCCCGGAGTGGTTTTCGAAGGGATCCTCGCTGCCATAGCAGAAGACCGCTCCGGGAGCGGTTTTCCGCAGGAGGGCGCATGACGATCCGAAGACGAGTGACGCTGTCCTTCCTGCTCGTACTGGTGCTGACGGGGCTCAACCTGGTGATTTTCTTCTGGAGCAGCGCCAGGCGCCGGGAAACCGTGGAGGAACTCAGGCGGGCCAGCGCCAGGCAGCTGGTGCTGGCGTCGATTCGCGAAGATCTGAATGACGTGCAGAAGCAGGTCACGCTGCTGAGCCAGATCTTGCCCGAAGCCGAGCCAAGCCGCAGCGACACCGCCGACGTGGCGCGATTCAATGCCAGATTGGACGGCATCGGTCGTGCCATTGAGGAACTGCGCGACCTCACGACGTCCGACGAGCGCCGTCGCGTCGAAGTGTTCGGAGGAGCCTTCCGGGAGCTCGCCGCATCGTGGCGCGTCTATTACGAGAACCTCGGCGTCCATCAGTCCAAGGCCATCACCGAGCTCGTCGTCCGCGCCGAACCACTGAGCCAGCGGGTCATGCGGGAACTGCTTCCGGAGTTGCAGCGGGAAGAACGCAAGCTGGTCGAAGAAGCGGGCGCGAATTTTTACGCGGTCGCGCGTCTCACCTCGCAGATCACGGTCGTCATCTTCGTCCTGTCGGCGCTCGTCGCTGCCGCCGCAGCCTTCCGGCTCTCGCGCAACATGGTCGGCCGATTGCGCCAGCTCGAACAGGGGGCCGCCGCCATCGGCGGCGGCAATTTCGATTACGACGTCTCGATTGCGGGCCAGGATGAACTCGGTCAACTCGGGCGGGCGTTCAACGAGATGCGGACGCACCTGCTCACGGCGCGCACGCAGCTGACGCACGCCAATCAGGAGCTCGAACGCCGCCACGAGGAACTCCGCGCCGCCCGCGATGTCGCCGAATCGGCAAACCGGGCCAAGAGCGGCTTCCTCGCCAACATGAGCCACGAGCTGCGCACGCCGATGAACGCCATCATCGGCTACAGCGAGATGCTGATCGAGGACGCGGAAGCACAAGGCGAAGGCGCGTCAATTCCCGATCTCAAGAAGATCCACGCCGCCGGCCATCATCTGCTCGCGCTGATCAACGACATCCTGGACCTCTCCAAGATCGAGGCGGGCCGAATGGATCTCTACCTCGAGACGTTCGATATTGCGGCGATGGTGCAGGGCGTGGCCACGACCATCCAGCCGCTTGTCGAGAAGAACTCGAATCATCTCGAGGTGCATTGCGAGGCTGGCCTGGGTACGATGCGCGCCGACCTCACCAAGGTCCGGCAACTGCTCTTCAACCTGCTGAGCAACTCCAGCAAGTTCACCACCGCCGGCCATATCGTTCTCGACGCCACGCACAAAGAAGCCCCCGGCTGGGTGATCTTCCGCGTTCGAGATTCGGGCATCGGGATGACGCAGGAACAGCTCGCGAAGGTGTTCGATTCGTTTACACAGGCGGATGCGTCGATCGCCGCACGATACGGCGGGACGGGCCTCGGCCTGACCATCACTCGCAAGTTCTGCGAGATGATGGGCGGTTCAATCACCGTCGAGAGCGAACCCAGCAGCGGCACGACGTTCACCATTCGACTGCCTGCTGAGGTCGCCGACAGCAAGATCGACAGCGTGGCGGCCGCCGACGCGCTGGGCCCGTCGCGGGCCGCTTCCGCCTCGCCCCGCCCGTCCCAGATGACGGCACTGGTGATCGACGATGACCCCGTGGTGCTTGACCTGATGCAGAACTTCCTCGGCCGCGAAGGGTACCGCGTCGTGTCCGCGTCGAACGGGGAGGAGGGCCTACGGCTGGCCAGGGCGATACGGCCGAACGTGATCACACTCGACGTGATCATGCCTGGCCTCGACGGATGGTCGGTACTGACGGCGATGAAGTCCGACCCGAATCTCGCCGCCACGCCGGTCATCCTGCTGACCATCACCGACAACAAGAGCATGGGCTTCGCGTTGGGTGCGGCCGAGTGCCTCACCAAGCCGATCGAACGCGATCGCCTGCTGGCGATGCTCGAGAAACATGTGAGGCTGGCGCCTGCACTCAATCACTAGGAGGTCGCTGCATCCCATGATGAAGATACTGCTGGTCGAAGACAACGAATTGAACCGTGACATGTTGACACGGAGGCTGGAACGCCGCGGGTTCCAGGTCGTGAGTGCGATTGACGGCCGGGCGGGCATCGCGATGGGCCAATCGGAGGCGCCGGACCTGATCCTGATGGACATGAGCCTGCCCGACGTGGACGGGTGGGAGGCGACGCGGCTGCTCAAGTCGGCATCGGAAACCCGGTCGATTCCCATTATCGCCCTGACCGCGCACGCCATGTCCGGCGATCGGGAACGGGCCCTTGAAGCCGGATGCGACGACTACGACACCAAGCCGGTCGAAATTACTCGACTGGTGGAGAAGATCGACACTCTCATCAAGAACGGCGCGTCGCCATGATCCTCGACGACCCTGTGCGCGACTCCGCCTCCAGTACCGTGTCGCCACAACTGGCCGTGCTGAAACGGATGCGCCACGACTTGCGGACACCCCTGAACGCCGTCATCGGCTACAGCGAGATGCTGCTCGAAGATGCGGATCGGGAGAATCTCGGGTCCATCACCGGAGACATCGAGGGAGTGCGCGCGGTTGGCCGGCATCTTCTCACGGTGATTGACGACCTGTTGCGTGTACCGTCGTCAGAATCGGCGGAGCCGGACCTGGCAGCGATCGGGCGCGCCCTTCGTGAGCGCTTGCGACTGCCGCTCGACGCGATGGTTGGGTCGACCAACAGGCTCCTCGAGCGGGCGGAGTCGGCCGGTCTCGCTGGGTTCATCGCCGACGTCCGCCACATTCGCGATGCCGGGCTGAACCTGGTCTCGTTGGTCGAGGGCGAAGGCCTGGCCGATGTCGCAGCCGCGTCGACTGCCGGGGAGCCCGAACCGCCACCTGCGGTGACGGAACCTGACGCGGTGATCGCCCGCAGTCCGGCGGTGACCCGGCCGCTCCCGCCTGATGTCTTGGGCCATTCGGCCGCCAGCCTGCTCATCGTTGACGATCACGAAGCCAACCGCGACATCCTCTCCCGCTTTCTCCACAAGCGGGGCCATCGCGTGACAACTGCTTCTGGCGGGCGACAGGCACTGGAGCTTCTGGCCGCTCGTCCCTTCGAGCTCGTCCTGCTCGACATCGTGATGCCCGACATGAATGGCTATCAGGTGCTGCAGCAGCTCAAGGGTGATCCGACGCTCAGCCAGATCCCGGTGATCTTCATCAGCGCGCTGGACGACACCCTCGGAAAGGTCCAGGCGTTCAGGGCCGGGGGGGCCGACTACGTGACCAAGCCGTTTCAGGGAGACGAGGTGATTGCGCGAGTCGAGAACCAGTTGAAGATATCGCGACTGCAGAAGGATCTCGAACGACAGAACGGGGAACTGGTCGAGAAGAACGAGGAGCTCACGCAGGCGCAACGACGCACCGACCTGGTCTTCTCTGCGCTGGCCGACGCGCTCCCTGGAACCGTGCTCGACGGAAAGTACCGCCTCGACGAGAGGATCGGCACGGGCGGCTTCGGGGTGGTGTTTCGTGGCACGCAGCTTGGGTTGGAGCTTCCAGTCGCCGTCAAGGTCTTTCGACCGCTGCCCGGCAACGACTCTGCCGACGCGCTCGATCGCTTCTGCCGGGAGGGCGTTGCAGCCAGCCGGATCACGCATCCAAATATCGTGGCGATCATTGACAACGGGATTTCCTCGACCGGAATCGCGTATCTGGTGATGGAGCTGTTGCAAGGCCACACGCTGGCTGACGAGTTGGCGTCCGAGGGATGTTTGACGCCCCGGCGAACCGTAGAAATCCTGCTGCCCGTGTGCGAGACCCTTGCGGAATTTCAGACCGCCGGACTCGTGCACCGCGACATCAAACCCGAGAACATCTACCTGCACCAGGGGCGCAACGGTGAAGTGGTCAAGCTGCTGGACTTTGGCCTGTCGAAGATCTGG
>Ga0334722_10007959_pt1 | contig 10194 bp, 7 predicted proteins | sample C3_bottom_MG_FD_207210 | JGI IMG/M metagenome (GOLD analysis project Ga0334722, IMG submission 207210) | Sediment microbial communities from Yellowstone Lake, YNP, Wyoming, USA - C3_bottom | ecosystem: Environmental > Aquatic > Freshwater > Lake > Sediment | place: USA: Wyoming | collected... | reverse complement strand
GCGATGGTGAAAACCCCGTTGGCCGCCGCGCGCTCTTGCGGAGCCAGGATTTCCATGCTGAAGGTCGACGATATGGGATTGGCCATGTTCATGAGGGCGTTACGTATCAATCCCCAGCCGGCCGCCCACCAAAGCCCGGGCGCCAAAGCCATCGCCAAAAGAAACGGTACGGACGCTACCTGCACGTAGCTGACCATGTGCACTTTTCCCCAACGCGCAGCCAGTACCGGTGCCACCAGGTAGGCCAGGGCCGTGAGCACCGACTGGGCCGCGAAAATCAGGCCGATGGTGCCAGGCTCACCGCCCAGATTCTGGTAGAATACATTGAAAAACGGTACGATCAAGCCCGCGCCCAAAGACGTCACCAGCGATGGGAGGGCGAGCTTGAATACCAGAACGGGCTGCACAAGACCGAGAGCACGTCCAAGGACATTGCCGATGCCCTTTTTGCCGTCCTCCGCCGCGGGACCCGGCGCGGCGTACACGCCAGTTTCTTTTTCGGTGGTCGCGCGGATCTCCCACAGGGGCCACAGTACAGGCACGAACAACACCAGAATGCCGCCCAACATGGCATATTTCAGCGCCTGCGGGTCCTGCGGCCGCCAGCCGGTCACCGCCGCAATGACCACCGGGAGGGCGCCGCCAAGAATGTTGCCCGCCACCCCAGAAGCCATCCCCAGGGCCCCCTGGATCGTGAAAAGATGGGCACGCTCTTCCGGCGTGCTGTTTTCGGTCATGAAAGGACCGCCCACCACGCTGAGGGCGGTGTTTTCCATGGCGGCCAGTATCGTCCCTACGATGAGCACCGCGGGCGACGGCCACATCACCTGGGCCAGCATCACCACCGCCGTGGCCGCGGCGGCCACCAGCATAAGCCGCCTGTGCCCCATGACGGTGGCCAGCCGGCCCACGGGAACCGCAAAAACCACCGAAGCTATGGAGGAGAGCGAAACCAGAAGCCCGAGAAATCCCGTACTGTACCCGACGGCCAAAAGGTAAAGATTGAACAAAAGACTATAAAGGCTGCCGGCCACAGCGGCGGCGGTAGACGCAATGGTAAAAAGCCGGGCGTTTTTGGAAAACCCGGATATGCGGCGGCGGTAAGCGGACAAAAGCGATTCGTCGGACATACGCCTTAATGTACCATGGCCGGCAGCATTGACTCCAGATGATAACTCTCAAAACAACCATAACTTTACAGAGAGGAAAACGGGTGCCCGCGTTGAATATAGACTCGCTTGTGGCATGCCCGCCGAGGGACAGGCGCCACAAAAAACCTAAACAATAGGAGGGTTAAAGCAGGTGAAGGGTCTAAGGAAAGGCTACGCGTGGGCAATCGTGCTCATGCTGATCGTCAGCCTGCTGGCGACAGCGTGCGGCCAAAAGCCTGCGCCCCCGCAGCAGACGGAACAGCCGCAATGGAAGGTAGGCATCGTGTACGATGTCGGCGGCCGCGGTGACCTGTCGTTCAACGACATGGCCGCCGCCGGGCTCGACCAGGCCAAGCAGGAATTCGGTGCCAAGTTGCAGACCTCCGAACTTGAACCTACCGGAACGGGCGAAGACCGCGAGGCGCTACTCCGCACGCTGGCCGAGCAAGGCTACCAGCTTATCTTCGGCGTGGGCTTCCTCTTCACGGACGCGATCGCGAACGTCGCCAAGGATTTCCCGAACACCAAGTTTGCCATCATCGACTCCTGCCCCGAGGGCAACCTCCCGAACGTAGCCTGCCTGCAGTTCAAGGAAAACGAGGGTTCGTTCCTGGTCGGGGCGGCCGCCGCGCTCAAGACCAAGACCAAGACGGTCGGCTTTGTCGGCGGTATGCAGATCCCGTTGATCGAAAAATTTGAGGCCGGCTACACCGCTGGTGTGTACTACATCAACCCCAAGATCAAGGTCATCTCCAAGTACGCAGGTACCACGTCGGATGCATTCGCCAACCCCACCAAGGGGTATGAGCTGGCCACCGCGGAGTACCAGGCCGGTGCCGACATCGTCTACCATGCCTCCGGCAAGACCGGCGAAGGCGTGTTCAAGGCTGCTGCCGAACAGAAAAAACTCGCCATCGGCGTGGACGCTGACCAGTCGCTGACGGCGCCCGAGGACGAGCGCCCGTACATCCTCACATCCATGCGCAAGAAGGTCGACGTGGCCGTATACGACACTATCAAGGCCTTCACCCAGGGCCAGTTCACCGCGGGGCCGCAGTACTTCGGCCTTAAGGAAGGCGGCGTGGACTACAGCATCAACCAGTACAACAAGGACATGATGTCTGACATCCAGCCGAAGCTCGACGAGCTCAAGCAGAAGATCATCAGCGGCGAGATCGTCGTGCCTACCTCCATGAAGGAGTTCAATGACACCTTCAAGAAGGCAGTGGGCTCGAGCGGTCATTAATCCCCGGATGACTTAGAAAAATACGAAACGGGGGGTGGCCCCCATGGGTCACCCCCCGCTTGCATGTTTAAAAAGGGGACATCATTATGGCAAAAACCCCACTTCTTACCCTTACCGGGATCACCAAACGGTTCCCAGGCGTGGTCGCCAACCGCGACATCACCCTTTCCATCGAACGCGGCGAAATACATGCCATCGTAGGGGAAAACGGGGCCGGCAAATCCACATTGATGCGTATTATCGCCGGGCTTTACCAGCCGGACGAAGGCCAGATAGTCTTGGACGGACGCCGCATCCAGATGCGTGGTCCCCGCGACGCCGCCCGGCTCGGCATCGGCATGGTGCACCAGCACTTCATGCTGATACCGCGGTTCACGGTGGCCGAAAACATCGTGCTGGGCGAGGAACATGCCCGCGGAGGCGTATTTAGCCCGCGCGAGGCGCAAGAACGCATCCGCAGGCTCGCCGCCCAGTACCAGTTCGAGCTCGATCCGGCCGAACTCGTCGAAAACCTTTCCGTGGGAGCCCAGCAGCGGGTAGAGCTTTTGAAGGTGCTGTACCGTGGTGCCAGCATTATCATCCTGGACGAGCCCACGGCTGTACTTGTACCGCACGAAGTCGAAGAGCTTTTTGCCAACCTGCGGTCCTTACGCCAGGCCGGCAAAACCATTATTTTCATCAGCCACAAACTGGACGAAGTCCTCGAGATTGCAGACCGGATCACCGTGCTCCGGGCCGGCCAGGTCATCGGCACGGTGCCCGCCTCCCAGGCTACCAAGGAACAGCTGGCGGAAATGATGGTAGGCCGCCCGGTGCTCTTCCACCTGGAAAAGCCGCCGGTAAAACTCGGCGGTCCGCCGATCGGGGTGTTGGAGGCCCGCGACCTCACGGTGCTCGGAGCCCACCGCCGTGAAGCCGTGAGCGGCGTCAGCTTTGTGGTCCGCCAAGGCGAAATTTTGGGCGTCGCTGGCGTGGAGGGCAACGGACAGACCGAGCTGGTCGAAGCCATCATGGGTCTTCGTCCCGTGGCCAAAGGCAAGGTCATATTGCTTGGACGTGACATAACCGGCCAGCCGCCGAGCACGATCCGCAACTCCGGCGTGGCCTTTATTCCGGAGGACCGCCACCGGCAAGGTCTTGTGCTGCCCATGAGTGTGTGGGAAAACGCCATCCTCGGCTACCACCGTGCCTCCGCATACCGCCGGGGGATCTTCTATGACCTCGGCCGTGTCAAGGACCGGGTACGCAATCTCATCAGAACGTACGACGTGCGCACACCGGACATCAACGGCCGCGTCGAAACCCTCTCGGGCGGAAACCAGCAAAAGCTCATCGTGGCCAAGGAGATGAGCTCCGCACCGACGGCGATCGTCGCGTCCCAGCCTACCCGCGGTCTCGATGTCGGCGCCACCGAATTCGTGTGGCAACAGCTACTGCAAGCCCGGGCCCAGGGGCTTGCGATCCTCCTCGTCTCGGCCGACCTCGAAGAGGTGCTGGCCCTGAGCGACCGGGTGATCGTCATGTACCGGGGTCGCATTGTGACCGAGTTCGTGCCTGGCACGCTTGCGGCCACCACCATCGGCGAGTACATGCTGGGCACCCGCCGGGACACCCCGGCAGCGGTAGGAGGTGAAAACGCATGAAACGCCGGTGGGTATCGCTGGGCCTCAGTCTTCTCGGGCCCGTCAGTGCCCTTTTGATCTCGGCCATCCTCGGCGCCTTCGTCATGCTGGCCATCGGGAAGAATCCGCTGCAGGTCTATGCGGTGATGATCTCATACAACCTTGGCCAGCTCGATTCGATCGGCAGCATCTTTTACCGGGCCACGCCGCTCATCTTCTCCGGTCTTGCGGTGGCGATCGGTTTCAAGGCCGGCTTGTTCAACATCGGCGTGGAAGGCCAGTACTACCTCGGTGCGTTTTTCGCCTCGTGGGCCGGCGTCTACATCAAGGGCCTGCCGGCGTATATCCACTTGCCCCTGGTCATCCTTTTTGGAATCGCAGGCGGAGTGATCTGGGCCTGGCTGCCGATCTACCTCAAGGTGAAGCGGGGTGCCCATGAGGTCATCACGACCATCATGATGAACTCCATCGCATCAGCGGTAATGCTGTATTTCATCCACGATGTGTTTATGGACCAGAATCAGGGAACGCTCGGGGCGCCACGTGTGCGCATGCCTCCGATCCAGCCCACCGCCCGCATGCCCACTATGCTAGGGTTCCTGCACGCCATCGGCATTGACATGCCCAACTACGTGGCGATCAACTGGTTTTTGGTGCTCGCGGTCCTGGCAGCGGTGGCCGTGTACTACGTCCTGTGGCGCACGCCGTTCGGCTACGAACTCCGGGCCGTAGGCCAGAACCCGCAGGCGGCCGAGGCCGCAGGCATCAACACCAAGAGGATCCAGTACCAGGCTTTCCTCCTGAGTGGCGCCATAGCTGGGCTTGTGGGGCTATCGGACCTCCTCACCTACTTCGGCTACCTCGACATCGACTTCCCCAAGGGCTACGGCTTCAGCGGCATCGCCGTGGCTCTTCTGGCGAACAACAACCCCTTCGGGATCATCCTGTCGTCACTTCTGTTCGGCTTCCTCGAACGGGGGGGCTTGGGCATCCAAGCCCTGGCGGGTGTACCGCGCGAGGTTACCACCATTTTGGAAGGTGTTGTCATCCTTACAGTCGTCACGGTGACCGCGATCATCGGCAGACAGGTGCGTGCTTACGAGCGTCACATGGCGGCCATCGCCACCGCCGCCGAGCCGCCCGTCGACACGCGGGCACCGGGAGGGGGGCAATAGCAATGCATCCGGACCTTATCCTGGCGGCGGGGGCTTCATCGCCCGCGATTGCCGATGCGGTGGCGTCTGCCATCCGCCTGACGACGCCGCTTTTGCTCGCAGCGCTGGGGGCCGTCTTCACCGAGCGCGGCGGCGTGGTCAACATCGGTCTTGAGGGCATGATGATATTCGGAGCTTTCTGGTCGGCATGGGGTGCCTATACTTACGGACCGCTCGCCGGCTTGGCCATCGGGGCCGTGGCGGGAGCCATCATGTCCCTCGTGCACGCCATCGTCAGTGTGACCTTCCGCGTCGACCAGATTGTTTCCGGCGTCGCCATCAACACACTCGCCTACGGGCTTGTGCGGGTAGCAAGCCAGGCCTTGTTTCATTCTGCCACCACATCGCCAAGCGTGCCGAGCCTAACGCGCATCGACGTACCTTTGCTCGACCGGATTCCGGCCCTGCAGCCGCTCATGGCCAACCTTTCGCCCCTCATCGTGTTCGCATTCGCGCTGGTGCCGGTATCCTGGTGGGTGCTCAACCGCACGGTGTTCGGGCTGCGCCTCCGTTCCGTGGGCGAAAACCCGCTGGCGGCCGATACCCTCGGCATAAACGTGGCCCTCATGCGGTACGCGGGTGTGCTCATCAGCGGCCTGCTGGCGGGGCTGGCCGGCGGCTACCTGGCGGTGGAACAGACCAGCATGTACGTGGAAGGCATGACCGCAGGCCGCGGTTTCGTGGCCCTCGCCGCCATGATCTTCGGCAACTGGACGCCCGTGGGCGCCATGCTCGCGTCCTTGCTTTTTGGCTTGGCCGACTCGCTGTCAATCCGGGTCACCATTCCCCACGTCCCCTACCAGTTTGTCAACAGCCTGCCGTATATCCTCACCATCGTGGTGCTCGCCGGGGCGGTCGGACACGCCCGGGCACCGGCCGCCGACGGTGTCCCGTACGAGCGGAGCGGAGAATAAAAGCCGTCGCATTGCGCTGGCACTAAAAACAGAGGAGGCCCTGGGCGGGCCTCCTTTGTTGGTCAGGGAAGTATGACGCTCCACGGGGCGTTTCAGGCGGCCTCCGACTTTGCCTGCCGCCCGAAAAGCTTCCGCAGGTACGGGATCACAAAATAATCGAGACCGATAAGCCCGGCGTTGAGCCCAGCCAGGAGCAGAAGGATCTCGAACGTGTACATCACCGGGTTTGTGCTGGTGCTGCCAGCCAGCATGTAGTTGAGGTTCATGAAGGCTCCCATCACGGCGGCGAAGGACGTGAAGATACCCAGGATGAGAGCGATGCCGACCAGAAGCTCGCCAACCGCCACAAACGGTGCAAACCACGTGTAGGCCCCGCTATTGACCAGCGATGCCGTGAACGACTGGTACCACCCGTAGTGGGCCGCCGCCGGGGTGTTGGGAATGAGGCCGGCAGCCCTGGACAGGAATCCCTTGAGGGCAGTGCCGTTCATCCAGTTGGCTTCGTGGAACTTGTCGTACCCGGCCATGAACCACTGATAGCCCAGCCAAACGCGGATGATGGCCCACACGATGCTGAAGTTTTTATTTTTGAAAATGTTCACCGTACTTGCCCCCCCTATTCACCTAGTAAAATCATACAATCAATCCCTAGCCGTAGACCATGGTATGGCGAAGGTCATAGACGGTTAATAGGGCACAAGTACTAGTCTGTATAGGGTCTATTATCTAGGGGGGCTGATTTTGAAAAGATGTTGGGTGTGGCCGGCACCAGCTCAACGTTTCGACGGGGCCGGCTTTTTCCGATCCGCACTAGCCTTGTCGTGGTTCAACTGCCACAGGCGCCAGATGGCGATCGCAATGATGGGGACGCTCACGATCTGGGTAAGCGTAAACAGGCCAATGCCGTATTTTGTGTTTATATAGCCCCACAGGTACAGAGGATTGTCGCGGAAGGTCTCCTCAAACACGCTACGGAGCACCGAATACCACAAGACAAAGTTCCAGAATACCACCCCCGGGCGGACGTGACGGCGCCACAGCACCATCGTGATGATCAAAAGCACAAGCCCGATGCTGGACCCGTACAGCTGGGTAGGATGCTGGAACCCAGAAGCAGTGATGCGCCCCTGGGCCTCCCCGTTGATCAGATTGCCGATACGCACCAGGATGATCCCGATGCTCAGACCCGGCACGAATAGGTCAGCCACCGGCTCCCACGGTATGTGCTTGTAACGCAGGTAGACCAAAGCCGCCAACAAGCCGCCGATCACAGCCCCATGGAACGACAGGCCACCGTGGTCTATGCGTATGATTTCGGCCGGGTCAAAAACGTAAAAACTCCAGTTGGTAGCAACATAAACGATGCGGGCGCCAATCAGGCCGGCAATGACGGTGAGTGGCAGAAGGTTGAGGACGGTATCCTCATCGACGTCGCGCTGCTTGGCCAGCTGCATGAGGATGATGGCCCCGACAAGAATGGATACACCCATCAACACCCCATACCAGCGGATAGCCAGGGGGCCAATGTTGAACAGCACGGGATTGATGTTTAGCATGCACACTTCACCGCCTGCGGCAAAATAACGGACACCGGCCAGTTGCCGTGGTCCCCGAACGCCCCACGCCATTGTACACCAGCAATGGGCCGCAAGGAAAATCACGCCGCCTTACGGCCGCAAGTGTCCCCGGACCCGGCACCGAAAAGTCCGAGCCTCATCGCGTTGAGGATGACCAGCACCGACGCGCCGGTATCAGACAGCACCGCCATCCAGAGGGCCAGCCGGCCCGCCGCCAATAGGACCAAAGCCAGGCCTTTTAGCACCAGCGCAATCGCAATATTGGCACGGATGGTGCGGGTGGTGGCCCGACCGAGCCCGAGCACAAACGGCACCTTGCACAGGTCGTCCGAGAGGATGGCCACGTCGGCCGTCTGCAGGGCGGTGTCGCTGGCTTTCGCCCCCAGGGCAATGCCAAGCGCAGCCGCCGCCAGCGCCGGGGCGTCGTTTACGCCGTCTCCCACCATGGCAAGCGGCCCGTATTTTTCCTGCAACTCCCGTACCATGTCCAGCTTGCCGGCAGGCAAAAGGTCCGCATGCACCTCGCCGACACTGGCGGCTTCCGCCGCGGCCATGGCGGTGGCAGCGTGGTCGCCGGTGAGTACCGCCGTGTGGGCGATGCCCATCTGCCAAAGCCGCAGCATCGCCGCACGGGCTTCCGGGCGGAGGTGGTCGGACAAGGTGATCAATCCGATGATATCCGAGCCATCGCCCACCAGCACCGCCGTTTGACCCCGGGCGCGCGCCGTGTCCAGAAAAGCCCGCCACCGGCCGGTGTCGGGTCCACCCAGGCGAGCGAAAAGACGCTCCGATCCGACCGTCAGGCGGCGTCCGCCCACCACGGCGCTCGCCCCCTCCCCTGGATAGGACTGGAACTCTCCGGCCGCGTCGATGTGGACACCCTCGCGTTGGGCCGCCGCTACGATTGCCCGCCCAAGCACATGCTCCGACTTGGCTTCTACCGCGGCCGCCAAAGACAGCACCGCCTCGCGAGTGTAACCCTCCGCCGACAGCACGCCAGTAACCGTGGGCGTACCGGCGGTGAGCGTGCCGGTCTTGTCGAAACCGACCGCCGTGACCGCGGCCGCCCTCTCCAGGGCAGCGCCGCCTTTCACCAGCACCCCCCGTCTGGCCGCATTGCCCACCCCCGCCACAATGGAAACTGGAGTGGAAATGACCAGGGCGCACGGGCAGGCGATCAGCAACAGGGCCAGGGCATCGTATATGGCCTCACGTAGCGGCCAATGCCACACCGCCGGCAAAAGTACGGCTGCACCCAGGGCCAGGATGATAATGGCGGGGGTATAGATGGCTGCAAACCGGTCGATGAAGCGCTCCACGCTCGCCCGGCTGCGGGCAGCAGCCGCCACCAGCTCCACAATGCGGGCCAGCACGGTGTCGCCCGGCGGCCTTTCCACACGTACGGCCAGAAAACCGCTGCCGTTCAAGGTGCCAGCGTAAACCTGGGCTCCGGGCTTTTTCTCGACTGGCATGGCTTCCCCGGTGATCGCGGCCTCGTTGACCTCGGAGTAGCCGGAAACCACCGTGCCATCGAGGGCCAGCCGTTCGCCCGGCCGCACCAGCATGATGTCGCCCACAACCGCCTCGCCGGCCGCTATCCGCACTTCCTCCCCGTCCCGTTGTACGGTCACAGTCGGCGGCGCCAGGTCCAAAAGCGACTCCACTGAACGGCGCGTCCGCTCGGTGGTGATCTCTTCCATGGCGTTGCCGGCCGCAAAAAGAAACATCACCAAGGCCCCTTCCCACCACTGGTTGATGAGCGGGGCCGTGGCCGCGGCGATAGTCACGAGGAAATCCACGTCAAACGAACGGGCGGCTATGGCCTGCAGCCCGCGCCAGGCCACCTTGTACCCCGAGACCGCGATGGCCAGCGCGTAGAGTACGTGGGACCAAGCCAAAGCCGACAAACCAGGCCACCTGCCCGCGGCAAAAGCTGCTGCCAGGAGAAGGCCGGCCACGGCGGTGGTCACCACCGCCGGTTCCCGCCACCAGGGTGTTGCCCGCGCGCTGATCAGCCCGCCGGCCGTTTGGCCGGGTACTTTGGCGTCGTAACCAAGGCTTCGCACCTTTTCGGTGATCTCGGCCAACGAGACAACGGCACCGTCGAAGTGTACGTGCAGCCTGGCGGTGCCAAAGTCGGCCGCGGCTGCCTTTACGCCGGGCATGGCCTGCACTGCCTTCTCGATGGTGACGGTACAGTCGGCACAGTCAAGCCCGCCAAGCCGTATGTCTACTTCGTCTTGGGCGAGGCCGGGTTGTCTGGCGTCGATGCTCATGGGTTTAGTCACGCTCCGTCATCGCTTTACCGGTGCGACAGGTGCTCCACCGCCATGGTGATAAGGGCCCGAACATGTTCGTCGTCCACGCTGTAGATGACGTTGCGGCCCTGCCGGCGGTAGCGGACGATCCGCAGGCTCCGCAAAAGCCGCAGGTGATAGGAACAGGTCTGCGGGCTCACGCCGAGGAGGGC
>Ga0334722_10007957_pt1 | contig 10200 bp, 6 predicted proteins | sample C3_bottom_MG_FD_207210 | JGI IMG/M metagenome (GOLD analysis project Ga0334722, IMG submission 207210) | Sediment microbial communities from Yellowstone Lake, YNP, Wyoming, USA - C3_bottom | ecosystem: Environmental > Aquatic > Freshwater > Lake > Sediment | place: USA: Wyoming | collected... | reverse complement strand
ACGCATGGTGGGCTGAAACTGGCCGAACAGCAGGATAGGCCGAAAGCGGGCCCAATCCACCGGCTGACCGCGCGGCGGGTCGAGGATTCCGTTGAAGGGATTGGGGCTGATCGTCCCGTCCTGGCCTTCGAAGGGCAGATTGAAGAGGACGTTCGACAGCCCGGAGCTGCCGCCAAAGGGCGGTTCGGCGCTGAACTGTTCCAGCACAAGTTGTTCGACAGGGTTATAGAACATCCCCCAGCCCATCCGGATGCTAGTCTTTCCCGGGCCGCCGGTCAGCTTCCCAAGCGCACCGTCTTTCCAACCCGGGCTCCAAGCCAAGCCCACGCGTGGGGCAAAAGACTTGTAGTAGGTCTGGGTCAGTCCGTTCGGAATGCCCTGGTCGCCGGGCACCACCAGGCCGGAGGGAAAGACGGCCTCACCCGCGCTGCCTGGACCGCAATCGGTCGTGCCGAATCCGTCCGGAGGCGGTGCGGCGAGCGGGCTGTCCGCTTGCAGTTGGCAGGGAAAGATGCTGGTGTTCTGACCCGGCCGGAAAGTCTGCACGCGCCGTCCGATATCGGCAATCGGCGTGTTCAATTCCCAGCGCAGGCCGTAGTTGAGCGTCACGTTGGGGCGAATCTTCCAGCTATCCTGGGCAAAGAGATAAAGCGCCGTGCTGCGCACGAACTCGTTCTGCGCCGAACCCTGCAGGTAGAAGTCCGTCATTCCCAGCAGGTAATTGGGGAAGAGACTCTGACTGAGCAACTCTCCCGTACCAGGATCGACTTCACCGAAGGCCGGGTCATTCGCTCCGCCACCGAACAAGTAATGGGTTCCGTTGACGTCGAAGTACAGCGTCTGGTCAAAGCGCTGCGAGCGGACGTCCCCGCCAAACTTCAGGCTGTGCTTGCCCACGACTTTGCTGAAACTGTCGGCCCACTGGAAGGTGTTGCCGAACTGGGGTAATTCGCCTTCCAGATTGTTGCCGATGCTGAACCCTCCCGAAACATCCACGAAGGGCACGCCTTCGCGGCCGGCCCCCAGGCCGGGAGTGATGCCCAGCGATTTCCGGGCGGGGTCCGGATCGGAGAAGCACTGGTCAGAGGGGACTGTCGCGCAGGAGTCCTGCACCAGGCCCGTCCGCTGGGGATGGAGAAAGCGGCCCTGACCCTCGCGGAAATAGGCGAAGCGCGCCTCGTTCACGGTGCTCGGGTTGATCACCCATGTGTGGGTCAGGTTTATTTGCTGAAAGCGCTCATTAGTCAGGTCTCCGAAACCCGGCAGGCTGGCGCCCCCGGCTTGAAATCGGGCGAAGGGCTTGGCGCGATAGGCGTCCGTGAAATAGTAATAGGCGCTGAACTGCTGGCGATCGCTGATCTTCTGATCAAAACGCGCGGTGCCCTGGTCTTCACGAACGCGCTGGAGAGGAACCACCTGGTAAAGCGTCTCCCCAAGGTTGGGGAGCGGCACGAACTGCGTCAGGAGGTCGGCCGCCGTGCGGTCAAAACACTGGGTGGGAATGATATTCCCGGGGAAAAGATCGGCATAGGCCGTCCCGGCCACAATATCTCCCCCTCCGTCAACCGCCCCGCCGGAGGAAGCCACGGCCGCCGCGCATCCCGGGCGGCTGTTCAGAACCGAAGCGAAGTTTCCGTCATTGATCGCCCCGGTGAAGGCCGTCGCCGGGTCGGTCGAAAAGTCTCCCACGCGCTCGGCGGCGGTGGGGACAGTGACGGTATTCGACGAAATCCCCTGGTGGATGCGCCGGCCTTCGTAAGAAAGGAAGAAGAAAGATGTATCTTTCTTGATCGGACCACCCAGCGTTCCTCCAAACTGGTTCTGCTTGAAATCCGGCTTCTCGGTGTCAAAGAACCCGCGCGCGTTCAGGTTCTTGTTGCGGAAGAACTCGTAGAAGTTACCGTGAAAATTGTTGGACCCCGATTTGGTAACCACGTTGACCACAGCGCCGGAGTTGCGCCCGAACTCGGCGTCGAAGGTGTTGGTCAGAACACGAAACTCCTCGATGGTGTCGGGGGAAGGCTGAACGGCGGGAAGGTTCACGAAAAGGTCGTTCGCCTCGCCGCCATTCACGGTGTAGTTGTTGGACCGTCCCCGCCCGCCGTTCACGGAAACCACGCCTGGCCGGTCGCTGCCATAGAAAAGGTCCGAGCCCACCTGCGATTGCACGCCCGGCTGCAATTGCAGGAGTTGGTAGGTATCGCGCGCGTTGAGGGGGAGCTGCGCCACGGCGCGGTCGTTGACGACCGCCCCCAGTTGTGTGCTGGTCGTCTCGAACAGCGGTGCTGTGGCCTCGGCGGTAATGACCTGCGCAAGGGCGCCCAGCACCATCTTGGCGTTGACCACCACGACGTGGCCGATGCTCAGTTCGATGTCATGCTGCTGGAATTCCTTGAACCCGTCAACATCAACCACGACGGTGTAATGGCCGACCGCAAGGGCGGGAAACACGAAGTCGCCGTCTCCGTTGCTAGTGGTATTTCGGGTGACGTAGGTGCCGCTCAGGATGGCGGCAACCTTGGCGCCGGGGATGACGGCACCGGAAGGATCGGTGACCGTGCCGCGGATGGTGCCCGTGGTTTGAGCCCCGCTGGGGCTGGGGAACGCCAAGATGATCAGAGTTCCGAGCACGAGAGGCAGGAAAGGCCGAATCTTCATGCGCGCTCCTTAAGCTGAAGCCGCCCCAGGTGGTTGGGAAGACGTCAGCCCACCTTGGAAATTAGTTTGCCCTGAGAATCAAACCTTACTATAATCGCGCAAGCCTAGAGAAAGCATAGGGTCTTGTCAAGGGCAAAAGTTCACCGAAAGGGCAGACGGAGCCGCGGCGAGCGCGAGCCGCGAGAGCGCCCGCCTCGGATCAGCTCGATCACCTGACAAGAATCAATCTCCTCAAGGAGGCGCATTGAGTACTGCCTTACTTGCGAATTACTTCAGTGGCTCCTGGGTTGACGCGGGCGCCACAGAGTCCCTTCCTGTCATGAATCCTGCGACCGGCGAGGCCATCGCGCGCGTTCCCCTGTCCCCGGCGAAGGAAGTGGACCGCGCCGTCCAAGCGGCTGAAGCGGCGTACCCGGCGTGGCGGGAGACACCGGCCGTGGAGCGCGTGCAATACCTCTTCAAGCTGAAGAGGCTGCTCGACGAATCCCTGGACGATCTGGCGCGGACGCTGACGAATGAGTGTGGGAAGACTTACCAGGAGTCCTCCGACGAGCTGCGCCGCGGCATTCAGAACGTCGAGGCCGCCTGCGGGATCCCGCTCATGATCCAAGGTTACAACAACGAGGACATCGCGCGGGGCGTCGACGAGATGATGATCCGCCAGCCCTTGGGCGTCGTCGCCGCCATCACGCCCTTCAACTTCCCGGGCATGATTCCCCTCTGGTTCCTGCCCTTCGCCATCGCTTGCGGCAACACCTTCGTTCTCAAGCCTTCGGAGAAGGTGCCGATGACCTCGGTCAAGCTGTTCGGCCTGTTGGAACAAGCCGGCCTTCCCGCAGGCGTGGTGAACCTCGTGCACGGAGCCAAGGGCACGGTCGACGCGATCCTCGACCATCCCGCTGTGCGGGCCATCAGCTTTGTCGGGTCCACGCCGGTGGCGCGTTATATCTACAGCCGCGCCACTTCGCAAGGCAAGCGTGCGCAGTGCCAGGGTGGCGCCAAGAATCCGGTCATCCTGCTGCCCGATGCCGATTTGGAATCGACCACGCGCATCGTGACGGAATCGGCCTTTGGTTGCGCTGGACAGCGCTGCCTGGCGGCATCGATTGCCGTCACGGTGGGCGAAGCGCGGCGTATCTTCACGGAGCCGCTGGTCAGTGCCGCCGCGTCGCGCATAGTCGGATACGGCCTGGATCCGGGAGTGCAGATGGGACCGGTCATCTCTTCGGAAAGCAAGGAGCGCATCGAGCGCCTGATTGAAACAGGGATTCGAGAGGGCGCGCGGCCCGCCATCGATGGCCGGAAGGCCTGCATTCCGGGACGCGAACAAGGCAATTTCATCCGCCCCACCATCCTCGAAGGCGTCCGCCCGGATGGGACGCTGGGGGAAACCGAAATCTTCGGCCCCGTTCTCAGCCTCGTACACGTCGGGACGGCGGATGAGGCGATCCGCCTCGTGAACAGGGGAAAGTTTGGAAACATGGCATGCCTGTTTACCGCGAGCGGCGCGGCGGCGCGCAAGTTCCGGCACGAAGCCCAGGCGGGTAACATCGGCATCAACGTCGGCGTGGCGGCGCCCATGGCATTCTTTCCGTTCAGCGGCTGGAAGGACAGTTTCTTCGGTGACCTGCACGGGCAAGGACGGGACGCCGTGGAATTCTACACGGACAAGAAAGTCATCATCGAGCGCTGGCCGGCGTCCTAACGGCTTGGCGGCTTGTCGGCAGGCATTGAAAGGCACGACGCTTGAAATCCCCTCAGGGCAACAGCTATCTCAAAATCGGCGACGTGGCGCGGCTGGTGGGAATCTCGGCAACGGTTCTCCGCGCGTGGGAAACCCTGGGTCTGGTCCGCCCCGAGCGCACGCGCAGCCGCTACCGGCTCTACACCGCGGAAGACCTGCGCTTGTTGAAACGTGCGCGCTTTCTGCGCAAAGTGCGCGGACTGAACGCCCAGGCGATCGTGCATCTGCTGAAGGGCAAGGGATTGTTGCCGCGCGCGCGCCCTCGCCACTCCGCGCCGTTGGGGATGCGCCTGCGAACCCTTCGGTTGAAGCGCCATCTCCCCCTCGCCGCCGTAGCCCGGGCCACGGGCATCTCCGTGAGTTTCCTGAGTGCTGTCGAGCGCGGCCAGATGAGCGCTTCTGTGGGCACTCTCCGCAAAATAGCGCGCTTCTACCGGATCAATATCCTGGATTTCTTTAATCCCCCGGCAGCAAATCCCCATCTGGTAACGCCCGCCGGGCGCAAGGTGCTCGAAGCCGCCGACGGAGTACGAATGGAGTTGCTGGCCTGGGGAAACACGGTGATGGAGCCGCACCTGTTCCGCATCGGCCCGGGCAAAGGCAGTGGCGAAGCTTACGCGCACGAAGGCGAAGAATTTCTCTACCTTCTGCGAGGACGGTTGGATATTTCTCTGGACGAGGGAGAACGGTTCCACCTCGAGCCCGGCGATAGCTTCTATTTCGAGAGCAGTATCCCCCACCGCTGGCTGAACCCCGGCCGCCAGGAGGCCTGGGTGCTGTGGGTGAATACCCCGCCCACGTTTTGACCGTCGTCAGGAAACATTCTTCAGCTTACACTTGCCAGGGGAAGTTGATAGCCAGAATCCCCGGCCCAGCGAATACTGATTCTTGACTCCGGAGACTTCCTCTCAACCCTGTCCCACGCCATCGACGCGCACCGCCGTGGAAAAAGCAGATCGCTGCCTGGCGGGAAAGCCGCTTCCCGCGCTGGTTGGACACTGGCGTACGTCTCGGGCGGCGGCACATCCCGAAACAACTGCTATACTGGAAGGGTCCAAGGAGCCTGAATTGAAAGTGAACGTCCGCAACATCGCCATCATCGCGCACGTGGACCACGGCAAGACCACGCTGGTGGATGCCATGCTCTGGCAAAGCGGCATCTTCAAAGCCAACCAGGAAGTGGTCGATCGCGTCATGGATTCGAACGAGCTGGAGCGCGAGCGCGGCATCACCATCCTCGCCAAAAACACCGCCGTTACCTATCAGGGTGTGCGCATCAACATTGTCGATACACCCGGCCACAGCGACTTCGGCGGCGAGGTCGAGCGCGCCCTCAAGATGGTGGACGGCGTCCTGTTGCTGGTGGACGCGAGCGAAGGCCCGCTGCCCCAGACGCGTTACGTTTTGCGCAAGGCGCTGGAGGCGAAGCTCCCGCCCATCGTGGTGATCAACAAGATCGACCGCAGCGATGCGCGGCCACAGGAAGTGGTGAACGAGGTCTATGATCTTTTCATCGACCTCGACGCCCAGGAGGACCAGCTCGATTTCCCCATCCTCTACACCATTTCCCGCGACGGCATCGCCAAGAAATCGCTTGACGATCCCTCCGAAACTTTGAAGCCACTTTTCGACGCCATTCTGGCCACGATTCCTCCGCCCGAGGGCGAAGCCTCGGACCCGCTGCAACTCCTCGTCGCCAACCTCGACTACAGCGACTATCACGGGCGGCTGGCGCTGGGCCGGATTTTCTCCGGCACGCTGCGCCGCGGCGATGAAGTGGCCATCGTCAAGCTCGACGGAAGCATTCAGAAGACGCGCATCACCAAGCTTTATGGATTTGAGGGTTTGGAACGCACCGACCTCGACCAGGCCGGCGTGGGAGACATCGTCGCCATCGCCGGCGTGGAGGGCATCACGATTGGCGAAACGGTGACCAGCAGTGAAACGCCGCTTCCCCTGACGCACATCCCCATCGACGAGCCGACCATCTCCATGGTTTTCACCCTCAATAGCTCCCCGTTCTCCGGCCGCGAGGGAACGTACGTAACGTCGCGGCACCTGCGCGAGCGCCTGGACAAGGAGCTGCTGACCAATGTCTCCATCCGCGTCGAGGAGATGGAGAACACCGACGCTTTCAAGGTGCTGGGCCGGGGGGAGCTGCAACTCGCCATTCTCATCGAAATGATGCGTCGGGAGGGCTACGAGCTGGCAGTGGGCAAACCCGAAATCGTCACCCGGTCGGCCAACGGAAAATTGCAGGAGCCGGTGGAACAACTGATCCTCGATGTTCCTCAGGAATTCGTCGGCGTGCTGATGCAGGAAATCGGCATGCGCAAGGGCGTGAACACCAAGATGGTCAGCCACGGGACGACGGGAACCGGGCGCGTGCGGCTGGAGTTTTCGATTCCCTCGCGCGGCTTGATCGGCTTGCGCAGCGAGATCCTCAAGCTGACGCGCGGCACCGTGGTCATGAACACGCTCTTCGATGGCTACACGGATTGGCAGGGCGATATTCCCTCGCGCCTGACGGGCGCGCTGGTCGCCGACCGTCCCGGCCGCACCACCAGCTATGCGCTTTACAACTTGCAGGAGCGTGGCGAACTGTTCGTCGGGCCGGGCATTGAAGTTTACGAAGGCATGCTGATCGGCCAGAGCTCGCGCTGGGACGACATGGACGTGAACGCCGTCAAGGAAAAGAAGCAGACCAACATGCGCGCCTCCGTCGCCGACGAAGCCATCCGCCTGGTCCCCATCCACCCGCTGAACCTCGAAGAGGCCATCGAGTTCATCGCCGAAGACGAGTACGTGGAAGTGACCCCGCAATCCATCCGCCTGCGCAAGAAGATCCTGGAGGCCAACAAGCGGCCGCGCAAGTACCGCAACAAAAGCCCAGAGTGAATTCCCACCGCGCGTCGTCGAAGCGGCTGGACGAGTAGGCGGCTATTCCCGCCAGAACGTAGGGCAAATCCTGTTCCGGCCAGCGCTTCTCAATCTCCAGCAGCCATTGGTAACTCTCTTCGCGGCGATTCGCCAGGTTCAGGACAATCGCCTCCCCCAACGCCAGCTTCATCGACTGCGGAAGGGTCTGCTGGGCGGCGCGGAAGTTTGCCAAGGCCGCGTCGTAGGCCATGTGGTGAACGAAGAACTCCCCCAAATCGAGGCAGGGGCCTTCTTCATTGGGCGCGGCGCGGATCGCCGCCTGGCCAAGATACCGGATGGCCGCCGCGAAATCTCTCCGGCGCAGACAGATCCTCCCTACTCGCGTTGGAACCTCTCCATTCGTATCGCGGGCGAGCCACTTGCGGATCTTCACCGCACCTTGCCTCGCAGCACCGTGACGGACGCTTTGGGGAGCGTGAATCGAGTGGCGCTCGACGCCTTCAGACTGGAGCGTGCCGCCGGGCCGTCCGGCTGGGGGTAACCCTCTTTGCCATTGGCGTGCCATTGGTACTGTTCGCTTCCGAACGTAATCATGGTTACCGTCCCGGAGAATGATTTCGTCCGGCCTGCCTTGGAGTCCTGAAACTCGATTCGAATCTCGTGCGGGTTGTCGCGGTCTTTGTTGACCAGCATGACGGCCCACTGCTGGTCAGGCCGGAGCAAGGCGTAGGCCGTCACCAACACATTGCCTTGGGCGTCGCGGATGTCGCTGGATGCCGGGAAGAGCCGGTGCTGGGCGTCAACCGGCTGGGCCCATTCGCGCGTGATGAGTTGACTGGCAAAGAATTGCGACGTGTACTGCTTGACGCGGTAGTCCGAATCCACCGTGAACATGCCAAACGTTCCCCAGGAATCGCGACACCCTTTGGCCAGGGGCAGCGGAAGATATTGGAAGTAGTATGATGCTCCGCCTCCCGCGGCGAGAAACGCCCCGACATAATCCGCCAACCACAGCCCCCCGAAGATATCCACGAAACTTTCGCCCATCAGCCAGGAGATGTTGACCTCGGTGATGAAGATCGGGACTTCCGGCGGCAGGCCGTCGTCTCTCCAGACCTGGAGAATGTGCGAGATCAGCCTCGGCTCGTCGTAGAGACTCGCCCAGGTCACCTCGCAGGGTTCGTAGGGATAATGCTCGAGCGACATGAACGCCAGGTCGGCCAGGCGGCCATGCGATTTCAGATAGTTGAGAAAGCGCGTGAACCATGAGGTGTTTCCCTGGGGGTCCGGCCAAGCCTTGATGTCCTCGTTCACTCCCTCGAAAACCGGCCCGCCGAGTTTGAACTGGGGATCGACTTTGTGAAGCGCCGTCGCCCATTGCAGATAGAGGGCCGCGTAATCCTCCGGCTGCATATATTGCCCGTCGGGCTCTTCTCCCAACTCAACATATGAGATCGGATAACCACGTTTCTTCAAATAGGCCATCTGCGCGGCAGCATCCTCGGGCGTGCCGTAGAACATCGCCACCGGCACCATCGCCGGCAGCCCGCGCGTGATGCCGCTGGTAAAGAAGAGGTCCAGCCCCACCTGGTCCCCCGCGTCCTCGGAAAGATCCGCCAGCGCGTGCCAGGGGTCCACGGAAGAGCAGAACGTGGCCGTCTGCTTTTGATCCGCCGAATGCCGCACGATGTCCTGGAAGGTGCCGTCGCCCGTGAGGGTTCCCAGATAGATTTCCTTGATGGCGTAGCCCACGCAATTGCGACGGTCCCCCGCGCCGTGCGTGTCGCAGGTATTCGACGATTCGGTCATCACCACTCGAACGTAGCGGACGCTGAGTGGTGTGGGGTTGAGTTTCAGCGTGACCCCCCCCCACTCCCGCCGGCAACCGTGCCTCCCGCGAACGTCACCCAGGCACCGTCGGCGGGTTTGTTCATGGCGTCGGCGCCGGTCCAATACTGCGCCTGGTAGGCTTTCGCAAAGGGCTCCGCCCAGGCAATGCGAAGGGCGTTGATCTCCTTCTTCTCCTCCAAATCCAGAACGACCCACTGCGGGTGAAGCGAGTCGCTCTCGCCCGTGAAAGCCTGAGTGAGATAAGGATTGCTCTTCCAGTATGTGGCCTCATCTCCGTCCGTCAGCCGCGAGAAACCGCGCTCCGTGCCTTGATTGCGCGTGAAGCCGCGATGCGGCAAAGGGTAGGCGAAAGAGTGGCGAATGATTTCTGTGGGCGTCGCGTCGCCCGTGAAATAGCCTTGCCCGGCCGGATCACTCCAGGCGCCGCGCGGATTCCAGTGCCAGGCCTCGACGTGAAGCTCCGTGTTCTGGCGATAGCTGACCGTGCCCCACCCCGACGACAGGGATTCCTTGAGCACCGGCTCAACAAAAAGCTTGTCCGTCACTCCCTTGCGCAGCCGATCCACGCCCGCCCCCAGCGCCCGAGGCGGGCTGAAGGAATTGACGGCATGATCCTGCGTCGCGTCGATCTTGACGGTCTGGCCCGGCGTGAGGACCGGCACCGCGAGAGTGGACAGCAGACACAAAATGCCCGCGAGAATGCCGGCCGTGGGTGCGGTCCGGGGTCTGCTCCTTTCCATCGGTCCGACGTGAATTGGCTTTGCCGCTGGAGTTTTCATTTGACGCACCATCCACCTCCCATTCGGTTCAACGGCCAGCCGGGAACTCGACCCGACGCGCTGCCAGCGCGACTCACTTCGAGAGGGCAAAGGCGACGTAGGCCCCGCCGGACGGCGCACCCCACTTTCCTCCTCCCGCGGCAATCACCACAAATTGCCGGTCGTTCACCTCATAGGTTGCGGGCGTGGCGTTTCCCGCCGCGGGCAACGTGGCTTCCCACAGGAGTTTTCCTGTCGCCTTATCGTAGGCGTGGAATTTCTTGTCGTAATTCGTAGCCCCGATGAAGA
>Ga0334722_10007956_pt1 | contig 10202 bp, 7 predicted proteins | sample C3_bottom_MG_FD_207210 | JGI IMG/M metagenome (GOLD analysis project Ga0334722, IMG submission 207210) | Sediment microbial communities from Yellowstone Lake, YNP, Wyoming, USA - C3_bottom | ecosystem: Environmental > Aquatic > Freshwater > Lake > Sediment | place: USA: Wyoming | collected... | reverse complement strand
CATGGTCCGCAGGGATGCAGCGCGTCGGCTACAGGAGGGCCCGACGGGCCTGGTTAAGGTCGCGCAGGATCCCAACGACGGAGCGCCTCTCGGTGACCAGTTTCCAGATCCGTCGCAGCTTCTCTTCTTTGGGAACGCCATCGACGGTCATGAACTCGGTCGCCGCCCGGTTGACCAGGTCCGGGTAGACCGTGAAGAGGGCCGGGTTGCGCTCCAAGAACCTGGGGACACGCCGGTAGTGCCTGAGGTCCTGAAGGACGAAGCTGTCCTCCAGGCGGCGCCTGTACATCCCCAGGACGTAGGCCGAGAAGTCGCGGCGCCGGTGGGCCTCGACCGCGATCTCGCCGGCCAGCCGCCCGCTCTCCATGGCCAGGTTCGACCCCTCGCGGTGGATTGAGTTGACGAGCATGGCCGCGTCGCCGCAAACCATGAAGCCGTCGCCGTAGAGCCGGGGGACGGCGTCGAAACCGCCCTCGGGAATGAGATGGGCGGCGTATTCCTTGGTTTCGCCGCCGGCGATGAGCGGCCGGATGACCGGATGAGCCTTCAGGGTTTCGAGGAGCTCGTTCGGGGTCTGCCCGGCCTTGATCAGGTCCGAAAGGATCGCCCCGGTGCCGAGGGAAATCGTCTCCCGGTTGGTATAGATGAAGGCCGTCCCCGTGAGGCCGCCGACCGCCTCGCCGACCAGCTCGATGGTCGCCCCCAGATCCGGGGGAAGGTTGAAACGGTCCTCGATCTTCTCCTTCGGCAGGGCGATGATCTCCTTGGCCGCCAGGGCCACCTGGTCGGGTCTGATCCCCAGGCGGCCGTCGGCGAACCGCGGAATGAGCGAGTTCAGCGAGTTCACGCCGGCGGCGACGATGGTCACATCCGCCCGGACATCGCCGTCGGGACGCCCGACGCGCACGCCGACCACCTTCCCGTCCTCCCAGAGGAGATCGTCGACGAGGGATTCGGTGACCAGGAGGGCCCCGGCCTTGACCGCCTGACCGGCAAACCACTGGTCGAACTTGGCCCGAAGGACGGTGAAGGCGTTGTAGGGTTCGGCCGAATGGTCGGCGCTGCGGTGCCCGATCTTGACCGCCGATTCGTGGCCCAGGATCCAGAGGTTCTGCTCGATGACCGGCCGCTCCAGCGGGGCCTCCCGGGCCGCGCCGGGAATGAGCTGCTCGAGTGAGTGGCGGTACAGAACACCGCCCATGACGTTCTTGGCCCCCGGGTACTCGCCCCGCTCGAGGACGAGGACCTTCAGGCCGGCTCGGGCGCACACCAGCGCGGCCGCGCTCCCCGCGGGGCCCGCCCCGACGACGATGACCTCGAAGCGCTCGTTCATTGGTTCTCCTCCCCCACCCCGCCGTCGTCCGCAGCCGCTCGGCCGGCCGCGCCGCTCTCCTCCTCTTTGATCAGCCGCTCGAAGGCCTCGGCCAGGGCCGGCACCACCTGATGGAGGTCCCCGACGATGCCGTAGTCGGCCGCCTCGAAGATCGGAGCCCGCGGGTCTTTGTTGATCGCCACGATGAGGTCCGAGCTCTGCATCCCGGCCAGGTGCTGGATGGAGCCGGAAATCCCGCAGGCGATGTAGAGCTTGGGCCGGACCGTTTGGCCGGTCTGTCCGACCTGGTGGTCCTGGCCGATCCAACCGTTGGCCACGGCCGCGCGCGAGGCCCCGACGGCCGCGCCCAGCGCGTCGGCCAGGCGCCGAATGACGGCGAAGCCCTCGGCTCCGCCGACCCCTCGACCGCCCGAAACGACGATGTCGGCCTGTTCCAGCGGGATGCCCTCGGTCCTCTTGCGGACATAGCGGAGGACCTTGGCCGCGACCTCGTCCTCGGTCATCCCGAAGCTCTCGGGGACAATCTCGCCCCGGCGTCCCTCGCGGCGCTCGGGCATCGGCATGATGTGCGGCCGGACGGTCGCCATCTGGGGCCGTCGGTTCTTGCATAGAATCGTGGCCATGATGTTGCCGCCGAAGGCCGGACGGGTCTGGCGGAGGTCCCTCGTCTCCGGATCGATGTCGAGCGAGGTGCAGTCGGCGGTGAGGCCGGTGGCCAGGGTCGTGGCCACGGTTGAGGCCAGGTCCCGCCCCTGGGCCGTGGCTCCCAGGAGGAAGACCTCCGGCCGATGCTTCTCGACCAGGCCGACGACCGCCCGGGCGTAGGGGCGGGTCCGGTAGTCCCGGAGGACCGGCGATTCGATCAGGAAAACGCGGTCGGCGCCATAGGCGAAGGCCTCGTCGGCCAGCGGGTGGACCCCGTGCCCCAGGAGGACGGCCGAAACCTCGGCGCCCAGGTCCTTGGCCAATCGCCTGGCTTCGCCGATGAGCTCCCACGAGACGGGTGCCGGAACGCCGCCGGCGTGTTCGAGGTAGACCCAGATGCCCTTATAGTCTTCCTTTGAGGGACTGGGCTTGGCCCCCTCCTCGGTCGGCCTGCCTTCGGCCGGCCCCCTCGGGGCGCCCGCGGTCTCTTCTAGCATCACGACTCACCCCCAGACGCTTCGGCGGCCAGCTTGCGCCCTTCGAGGGCGGCTTTCTTCACCGTCGGCCGACCGAAGAGCTTGGCCGCCAGGGCTTCAGCGGCCTCGCGCGGCCTTTCCATACCGTCCGGGATGAGGTCCGTCTGGCGCTTGACCCGGGCCTGCGGGGTGAACGACCGGGCGACCGTGGTCGGCGACCCCTTCAGGCCGCAGCTGGCCAGGTCCAGGTCGAGGTCGTCCTTGGTCCAGGTGATCGGCTCGTAACGGGCGGCCCGCAACTGGTCAGGGAGTGAGCCGTAGCGAATGTCGTTGATCTCGTCGGTCACCGTGAGGAGCGCCGGCAGCCTGGTCCTGACCAGTTCCCTGCCGTCGCCCAGGGCGCGCCAGACGGTTATCTCGCGCTTCTCCAGGTCGATCGACTCAATCCCGCAGACATAGGTCAGTTGCTCGTACCCCAGCCGCGTGGCGATGCCCGGCCCGACCTGTCCGGTGTCGCCGTCGATGGCCATCTTCCCGGCCAGGACCAGGTCAACCGGCTCGCCCTCGGCCACCTTGCGGATCGCCTGAGTGAGGATGTAACTCGTGGCCAGGGTGTCCGACCCGGCGAAGGCCCGGTCGGTGAGGAGGATGGCCTCGTCGGCACCGTAAGAGACGGCTTTCTTCAGAGCCTGCGCGGCCTGCGGCGGGCCCATGCTGATGACCGTGACCCTTCCTCCGAAACGGTCCCTGAGCCTCAGGGCCTCCTCAAGGGCATGGCCGTCATATGGATTGACGATGGATGGAACGCCGGCTCGGACGAGCGTGCCGGTGCTGGGATCGATTTTGACCTCGGTCGTGTCCGGGACTTGCTTTAAACAGACCACCGCGTGCAAGTTTGCACCCCCAGGGGCTATTCTTTGAACGGGCCTGACCCTTGATTCACCCGCTGATTCGCCGCTTCACCCACACCTTCGCTTTCAGGATAGCATTTCCTCCCGGCGGCGTCTGTGTCCCCGATCACAGCTTCTGTTGAAGGCTTGGGCCATCCGAGTGGCTTCGGTTTTTAAAGAGCATTGGGATTATTTCCCCAAGGAAACTTTTGTCCTCGGAAGGAACGGCGGCCGTCGGCCAGAATACGTACCGCGGACATCCTCACGAGCCCGCTCAGGAAATGGAGGGGGATCGCGTCATGTTGGCCACCAGAGAACTCTACTGGAACGTCGCCGGACACCTTTTCATGTATGTCTTCGTGATCATCTTCGCGATCATCTTCGGGTATGGGGTCTATCGCCGCTACCGGCTATGGCGCCTGGGGAAGGCCGACGAACGCTTCAAGGACTTCTGGCGCTGGGAGACGCTCCGGCCGCGGATCAAGACGGTCCTCACCGACGGGCTCGTCCAGGTCCGCTTCTTCCGCGACGCGTACCCGGGAATCATGCACTTCGCCATCTTCTGGGGCTTCATCATCCTTTTCATCGGGACCATCCTCGTCGCCGGCCAGGCCGATTTCCACATCAACACCCTCTTCGGGACGTTCTACCTCATCTTCTCGGTGACGATGGACGTCTTCGGAGTCGTCGCCCTGGGCGGCATCCTGTTGGCGATCTGGCGGCGCTACGTGACGCGCCCGGCGCGCCTCGACAGCAACTGGGACGATGCCGTGGTCCTGTGGGGCCTGCTCGTCGTCCTCATCACCGGCTACATCCTCCAGGGGCTGCGGGTCGCGGCGACCGGAGACCCCTGGGCGGCATGGGAACCCGTCGGCAGCCTGGTGGCGCGGGCGTTCCTGGCCACCGGGGCAACGCCTGGCGGGATGGAGCTGTGGCACCGCGCCCTCTGGTGGTTCCACATGCTCCTCGGCGCCGGCTTCGTGGCCTACCTCCCCTACTCAAAGCTCTTCCACATCGCGGCGTCACCGGCGAACCAGTTCCTGCGGACCCTCGGGGCCCCCGGCGCCCTATCCAAGCTGGACATCGAGAACTCGGAGACCTTCGGGGTCTCCAGGGTCGAGGAATTCACCTGGAAGCAGCTCTTTGAGACCGATGCCTGCACGCGCTGTGGTCGCTGCCAAGACAACTGCCCGGCCCACCTGAGCGGCAAGACCCTCTCGCCCAAGGCCTTGATCCAGGACCTCAAGACTCACCTCTGGGAGGTCGGGCCGGGGCTGGTCGCGAAGAAGCCGCAGGGCGGCGCGGCCGCGGAAGCCGGGGCGACCGCCACCGAAGCGGCGCCAGCCAAGGCCATGGTCGGCGGGGTCTTCAAGGACGAGGACATCTGGGCCTGCACGACCTGTCGCGCCTGCGACGAGCAGTGCCCGGTGTACGTCGAGCACGTCGACAAGATCGTCGACATGCGGCGCTACCTATCGCTAATGGAGATGCGTTTCCCGCCCGAGGTGGACCGGGCTTTCAGGAACATCCAGAACCAGTCCAACCCGTGGGGCATCGGCGCCGGCTACCGCGCCGACTGGGCGGCCGACCTGGGGGTCAGGCAGCTCTCCGCCGGCGAGCCGGTCGATGTCCTGTACTGGGTCGGCTGCGCCGGCGCCTTCGACGACCGGAACAAGAAGGTCGCCACGGCCTTTGTCAAGGTCCTGCAGGCCGCCGGGGTCAACTTCGGCATCCTCGGGACTGAGGAGAAATGCTGCGGCGACACGGCGCGTCGGCTGGGCAACGAGTACCTCTTCCAGGTCCTCGCCCAGGAGAACATCGAGACGATGAAGCGGTATGGGGTGAGGAAGATCGTCACCACCTGCCCCCACTGCTTCAACACCCTGAAGAACGAGTACCCGCCGTTCGGCGGGGACTTCGAGGTCGTCCATCACTCGGCCTTCATGGCCGAATTGGTGGCCCGGGGGAAACTCAGCCTCGACGGCCGCGGCACGCAGGACGATCAGGGCAGGCACGACGGGACGGTCACCTATCACGACTCGTGCTACCTCGGCCGGTACAACAACGTCTACGCCCAGCCGCGCGAGATCGTCCGCCTGGCTCTGGCGGGCGACGGCCGGTTCGTGGAGATGGCCCGCAACCACGGCAAGAGCTTCTGCTGCGGGGCCGGCGGTGGCCGGATGTGGCTCGAGGAGTCGTCCGGCAAGCGGATCAATGAATTGCGCGTCGACCAAGCGGTCGAGGCCGGGGCCGAGACCGTGATCACCGCCTGCCCCTTCTGCCTGACGATGTTCACCGACGGGCTCAAGGCCAGAGACCTCACCGAGAAGATGAAGGCGGTGGACCTCGCCGAAGTGGTGGCGGCCCGGCTGAAGAAGGGGTGAGCGGCGACAGGGGAGAACGCCGACAGGGGTGAGCGGCGACGGCGCGGCTCGCCCGAGTCGGTTAAGTTAAAATGGTCGCGCAAATCAGGGACTTCTGAAAGGAGTCCGCACCCTCGGCGGAGAAATGCTCAAATCAGGCAAAGCCAAGGCCGTGAGCAAAGCCGCGCCCCCGAAACGGGGTCGCGGCGGCTTGTTTTCACGGACGGCTCAAGAGCTTGAAGGGAGGGTGACCAGATGAGGTTCCTGCGGGTCAAGATGGATGAGCTGAGGGTGGTCGCCGAGGAAGTCCCGGAGCAGTACAGGAAGCTCGCCGGGCGCGGGCTGACGTCACGCCTGGTCTTCGACGAGGTGCCGCCGACGGCCCATCCGCTCGGGCCCAAGGCCAAGCTGTTCATCGCCCCGGGTGCCGTGGCCGGCACGGCCGCGCCGTCGTCGGGGCGGGTCTCGGTCGGCGGCAAGTCCCCGCTGACCTGGGGCATCAAGGAGGCCAACGCCGGCACGCCGGTCGCCCAGAGCCTCGCCAGGCTGGGGATCAAGGCCATCATCGTCGAGGGCGAGCCGATGGACGGCCGGTACTGGATGCTCAAGGTGACGAAGGACGGGACCGAGCTGATGCCGGCCGGGGACCTGGTCGGCAAGGGGCTCTATGAGGCCTACGCCGCGCTGAAGGAGCGCTTCCCGACCGCCGGCTTCATCGCCTGCGGGCCGGGCGCTGAACGCAGGTTGGCCACGGCCGGGGTCTGCTTCAACGACACCGAGGGTCGTCCAAGTCGCTACTCCGGGCGCGGTGGCCTCGGGGCGGTCATGGCCGCGAAGGGCCTGAAGTTCATCGTCGTCGATGGAGCCGGGACGCAGCCCGTGGCCCCGCTGGACGAGGAGCTCTTCCACAAGGGCATCGCGAAGCTGCGGGAGGCCATCCTGACGCACGGCGTGACGAAACCGGGCGGGACCCTCAACAGCTACGGCACGGCTGCCCTGATCAACGCCCTGAACGAGGCCGGCGGGCTGCCGACGCGCAACTTCTCGTCCGGGCGGTTCGAGGGCGCGGCCAGGGTATCCGGCGAGCACATGGCTGACGTCATCCACGAGCGGGGCGGTCACGGCACGACCGGCCACGCCTGCCACCCGGGCTGCATCATCAAGTGCTCCAACATCTACCCCAGGCCCGATGGAACCGAGCTCGTCTCCTGCGTCGAGTATGAATCCGACTGGGCCCTCGGCCCCAACTGCGGCATCGACGACCTCGACGCCATCGCCGAGATGATCTGGCACTGCAACGACCTGGGCATCGACACCATCGAGATGGGCGTGACCATCGGCGTGGCCATGGAGGCCGGGCTGCTCAAGTTCGGAGACGCCAAGGGCGCGCTGGCCCTGTTCGACGAGATCCGCAAGGGTACAGCCCTGGGCCACATCCTCGGGCAGGGTGCGGCCTTCACCGGCCGAGCGTTCGGGGTCATCCGCGTGCCGACGGTCAAGGGCCAGGGCATGCCGGCCTACGAGCCGCGCGCGGTCAAGGGCGTGGGCACCACCTACATCACGTCGCCGATGGGCGCCGACCATACCGCGGGCTACGCGGTGGCGCCGGAGATCCTGTCCGTCGGCGGCAAGGCCGACCCGCTCAGCGCCGAGGGCAAGGCCGACCTGTCCAAGGCCTTCCAGGACACCACGGCCTGGCTTGACATGTCGGGTTACTGCCTCTTCATCGCCTTCCCAATCCTCGACATTGCCAGCGGCTTTGAGGGGGCGGTCGAATCGGTCAATGCCGTCCTCGGCACCGATTTCAAGGTGAGCGACGTGGCCAGCTTCGGCGGGCAGATCGTCGGGTGGGAGCGCGAGTTCAACCGCCGCGCCGGGATGACCGCCGCCCACAACCGACCGCCCGAGTTCATGCGCTATGAGAAGCTGCCACCGCACAACACGGTCTACGACGTGCCGGACGAGGAGCTCGATAGGATCGCCGGGGTTTGAGGATCGCCGGGGTTTGAGGATCGCCGGGGCTTGAGGATCGCCGGGGTTTGGGCGGCGGCCCCGGCCCGTCGGAACGGTGAAGCGATGATGACTGAACGAAGCCCGGTCAGGGTTCACGTCTACCTGTACGCGACCCTGCGGCGGTTCCACGCCGGAGCCGGTGGCGACCACGGGGCGGAGATGGAGGTCCCCGACGGCACCAGCATCGCCGGCCTGTATCGCCTCCTCGGCATCCCCGAGGACCAGGTCAAACAGGCCTTCGTCAACGGCCGCCGCCGGGAGCCGAATTACCTCCTGAGGGACGGCGACCGCGTGGGCGTGTTTCCGCCGATCGCCGGGGGGTGAGAGTGGCCCCCTGGGGGCCATGGGTGGGGCCATGGGTGGCCCATGGGGGCAGGGCGAGGGACGCCGTCAATGGCGGCGTCCCTTTCGCTGTCCCGTCCCGGATGATGGGGGCCATGCCCGGGTCGGACCGCCAGTGGCCCGAGTCGGACCGCGCGCGACCCTGATCAGACCGCTCGCCGGACAAGGTGCATCTCCTCGTCTCCGCTGAAGTAAAAGCCGATGGACTCAAAGAGTCGCCTGGCCCTGGCATTGTCCTCTTCGACCCAGAGCATGGCCCGGTCGCAACCGTGCTCTGTGCCCCACTTCAGGGCCTCGTCCAGAAGGCGACGGCCGAAGCCCTTCCCTCGGTATGCCTCGGAAACAGCCAGCATCTTCAGGAAGAGGTGGTCTCCATCCCGCCCGAAGCGCTCAACCCAGGCGAAGCCCATGGCCCCGAAGCTCGGATCCTTCTCATCGTCGAGGACGAGGATGACCGAGCCGGGGGCCGCACCCGGGGCCCTTCCCGGGCCCGGGGCCGCCGCCGCGCCCGGGGCCGCCGCGGCCACCGCTTCCTCCACCTCCGTCGGGTCTGGCGCGACGGCGGGGTCCAGGGTCTCAAGGAATCTGACGATGGCCGGCACGTCGCCGTCACCGGCCCGGCGGACGGCCAGGTCGCCGGGGAGCCCCTTGAACACCAGGCGGGCCGACGCCAGCGGCCGGAGGCGGTAGTCGAGGTAGTGGTGACGCGGGAAGAACTTGAAGCGGACAAGGATCCGCGCCAGCTGGGCAACAGGCAGGGCCTCAAGGTTGAAGATCACGACGCGCAGGGGAATGACCGGTGGGAACGGGGTCTCTGGCCCGCCAGCAAGGGATTCCGGGGCGGCGTCGCCGACGAAAGCGGACTTCAGACCGCGCTCGAAGGTGACCGCGTCGCGCGCGGCGAAGTACAGGCGGCTCTCGCCGCCCCTGGCCGGGACCACGGCGAAGACCGCACCGTCGCCGCGGAAGACCGCCCCGCCCAGATCGCGCAACTCTCGGTCGACGTCGGCGGGCTCGGAATAGTTGAAGCACCCCCAGCGGACGGCGTCCGGGGGGAGCCAGGAAGCGTTGGAGCTGCGGGCGGCGGGTTCCCATCGGCCGGTGGCGGCGGGCGACATGACGACCTCCAGGGAGTGATTGCTGGGCCCGCGGGCTACGATACCCGGCGGGCCATCTGCCGACGCATGATCCGCTCCAGGTGGGCCAGGGTGTAACACTCGAACATCTCCGAGTGTTTGCGGAAGGCCTCGACCGAGCTGAGGCCGGCCCACTCGTTGTGGGGCAGGGTGTTCAGCCAGATGACGTCGCGGACGCGCCGACGCATGGTCGCCAGGATGCTCGCGGCCTCGTTGGCGGCCAGGGTCTTGGTGTCGCTGACGACGATGAGGATCGTGTCCGACGACAGGAGCTGCTTGTGGTGGCGGCGGAAGGTCTGCAGCGAGGTGACGAGGTCGGTGCCCTTGCCCCAGACGGCGCTGTGGTTGATGACCTCGGCCATGGTCTCCTCGAAGGGCCGCCTGGTCTCGAAGTACGGCGTGACCCGCTCGAGGTTCTCGGAGAAGATGAAGCTCTCGATGCCGCGGACGACGCTCGAGAGGCCATAGATGAATTGCAGGACGAAGCTGGCGTAACGGGCCATCGAGCCGGAGACATCGCAGATGAGAAGGATCTTCGGCTTCTGGACGCGCCGGCTCTTGTACTTTAGATCGAAGGGGGCGCCGCCGTAACGGATGTTCGAGCGGATGGTCCGGCGGATGTCGACCCGCTGCCGCTTGCGCGTCATCCGGTAACGGCGCGAGATGCGCGTCGCCAGGCGCCGCGTCAGCCGCTTGATGATCAGGGTGACCTTGGGGATGTCCTTGTCCGGGATGTCCCGCATGTCCTCGTAGAGGATGGGGTCGTTCTCCTCCCCCGTCCCGGCGAGGATCTGCTCGATGATCTCATCCAATTCCTCGTCGCCGGTGAGGTCCTCGTCGTCGACGTGGAACTCGGCCTCCATCTGGCGGCGCCAGCGCTCCAGGTGGCCGCGGACGATGTTCTCGATCATCGGCTGAAACGACTTGTCGACCTTGTGCCCGCCGCTCGACTGAGCCAGGAAGTCCTTCAGCTTCTGCTTCTGACCCTCGCCGAGCCGGGCGTA
>Ga0334722_10007955_pt1 | contig 10202 bp, 12 predicted proteins | sample C3_bottom_MG_FD_207210 | JGI IMG/M metagenome (GOLD analysis project Ga0334722, IMG submission 207210) | Sediment microbial communities from Yellowstone Lake, YNP, Wyoming, USA - C3_bottom | ecosystem: Environmental > Aquatic > Freshwater > Lake > Sediment | place: USA: Wyoming | collected... | reverse complement strand
CATCTGCTTTTACCTGTGCCTGCGTGACTTTCAAGTCCTTATTAGCGTTAAACCAATCAACAAATATGTGTGCAAGATTTCCACCGAAGGAATATAACAAGCCAGAGATAACAGCGTCAACGTAAACACCAACGTTAGCCCCAAACATTTCCAAAATTTGTGTCTTGTCTGGTGACCAGACAAGAATAGCCATTGCCAATACTTCTCCCCAGAGAATGGAAATTAGTTGTTTCATATTTTTAGTAAAATCTGTATCCTGTTTAAACCAACTCCAATTGGTTGAGATTTGAGTTAACAATTGGTCTACAAAACCTAAAAAGCCAACTAAAAGAATGCCTGTCAATTTCATTTCGGTTCCCATACTTCACCTCCTATTTGTTTTGTATTCTCCATAATATGATGGCTAACTCCTCTCGTGTGAGAGGTTTAGTCCAATAATCGCTTGTAAAATACTGCGGTGCGGGAGCGTCGCCATTCATAACTTTTGCACCCATAACCCATTGCTTTGCCCTTATGTCCTCTGGTAAAGTCTTAACAAACTTACTATGTATGTCTATAACTGCATTAGCCCAAGAAGTATCAGAGGCATAATAATATCCTATGGCTGAAAGAGTTTCGCCCCTGTAATACATACCGCCCGGTGTGAGGTATAACTTTTTGATTTGAGTTGCGATATAAACAATAGCGTCGTGCTTACTCATATTCTTAACCTTATAAGCCTCTGAATTAGTGCCGCTATCAGTGATACCCCAACTAAAACAATTGTTCCAATACTTCCACCAATAGTTTGAACCCCAACCACTCTCGTGGATAGCGATAGACAAAAGATAGTCCGCTCCGATACCAGACGCCTTTTCGGCGTCAATAAAGGCTTGTCCATACCCTGCAAGCCCAGTGCCTTTTACATAATCGTCAATTTCTTTGGCTGTGATAAAAGAGGGACACAATACGGTTATCGTTTGTGCTAACTGTGTTCCTGTTTCTGGTGGAATTACTGCAACGTGTTGCAGTGATTGTTCGTAAAAAATACCCGTCGTTATAGAGAGAATAACCACAAGTATTGTTAAAAAGAAAGCATAGTATTTAAGCATTTTATACCTCCCGTGGTAAGACGTTTACGGTAAATTTAATACCTGTTGGATTGGTTGGGGATGGTGTTGAGAGAGTAGCGACGACGTCCAGATAGCAATTATACTTTTGCAACGCCTCGTTAATCTCTTGCAAACATTTGCTTACTCTTTCTTGCTTTTTCTTTTCCCGCAAGGTTTCTATCTCTTTTTCGCTTAAATCTTTTACTTCTATGTTTTCCTTATCCATCTACACCTCCTTATGAACTTGATACTGTTTCCCAAGCCGTGCCGTTGTAAACTTTTAACTTCTTTGCTGTTGAGTCATAATATACCTGTCCCATAACAGGCGAACTCGGTGCTGAACCCGGTGTGTAAATCATGCCTGCAAACTTTGGAGTTCCAGAGACACCTAAAGGCTGTGCGTTGCCAGCGGAATCCATTACATAAGGATTACCATTTTGACTATAAATTGAAATTCCATTTGTTAGAGTTCCAGCGGGTGCTGTGCCATTGAATATGTTTATAACATTTGTCCCCGCTGTTGTTGACCTGTCTGCAACGGAACTTAAATAGATGTTTCCTCTTAAAATAGTTTTAGTTATAGAAGTATTTCCAAGAGTCACGGTGTTAGAACCATTACCGATTGCACCATATCCTATTACGATTTCGTTTGTATCGCCATCTGCATAGGACTGCGTGTTATTTCCAATATACACAGAATTATTTGAGGTCTGGTTGTTGGCAGAACTTGACGTATATCTTCCTGCACTTACGCCCAACGCAACATTATTATATCCTGTAGTATTGTTGTAGAGTGCAAGATACCCTATTGCAGTATTGCTATATCCTGTAGTGTTATTATACATTGCATTAACACCTATTGCGACATTGCCTGCTCCCGTAGTATTATAAAAGAGCGAACTATATCCTATTGCAGTATTACTATATCCTGTGGTGTTAGAATAAAGCGAATTGTATCCTGCCGCAACATTGCCGTTCCCTATGGTGTTACTATAAAGCGAACTATAGCCCACTGCAACGTTGCTATATCCTGTGGTGTTACGACGGAGAGCAAGATACCCTATTGCAGTATTATTATTTCCTGTAGTATTGGTGTAGAGTGAACTATACCCTATCGCAATATTACCAAGAGCACTACTGCCTCTTATTTCTGCACAGACATTTCCATCGCTATCTAAAAATGTGGCATTTGCCTGTGAATTTCCTGTAATCTGCTTAATACTAATATTATCGACGCTTCCATTAAAATCTGTTGTAGGTGTGATATTCAAATTAACTGTTCCTGTCGTATTCGCCACAAAAGAACGAGTATAAGTAGCGTTTGAATCTAAAGCGGTTGTTGAGCCATAATTGTAAATATATACTCCATTCACATCTAAAGTTACCGACCCAGCAGTCTTGTTGCTAATCGTAATTGATACCTGATAAGTTTGCCCGCTTACTACATTGATAGATTGTGTTAGTGCCGCCGTATTCCCTGTTGTGTGGTTTGCTCGTAAATTTGTAGAATCCCAGACCCAGCCCGTTCCCCAATTCCAAGCAGAGTTATCATTAAAACTTCCATTTGAAACTAATTCGCTTCCAAGCGGTGCAGTAGATTGCAATGATTGAGTTGCAAATACCATATTAGATGTAGATGTTGGCTTAATTGTAAAACCATCAAAAACTCTATTATTTGTCCCAGAGTCTACTACTTTCGACACACTAACACCATTACCATAAAGAACTACGCAATCTTGCGAGTAAGAAGTGAATAAAAACATTGCGTTTGTCTCTTGCCGTGGAGTATAGAAATAAATCCTTTTTCCGCTCACCTGTGCGACATAAGATGTTGAGTCTCCACCTTCAAACGAAGGGTTGACAAAACGTAAACTATCCAAAGGATGGGTGCTGTAATAGTCAACAAGAACGTGTGTTAATCCAGTATAAGAAGCCATTCCAGAATTCCAAGTGAACCACCCGCCATAAAAAGACATCTCATTGCTCCAACCTCCCGTATCTGCCGTGAGCCATAAGTTAGTCTTTCCATTTAAAACTTGTCCAAGATGAAATTCATTATACACACACCCGTGATAATTTCTACCAATAACTTTAATATTGGTTTCAAAACCCGATACTTGTCTAATGTCTACATACGACTCATAGAGATTTACGACTTGGATACCGACACCACCAGATATCCAATTCGTAGGCGTCGGAGTTATAACTTTTAATCCTGTTATATAATATCTCTGCCTATAATTTGGTGTATCTCCACTATCTCCGATATTAAAAACTACACCGCCAGAGGACGAGACTAATGTGCCTAAACATAAAAGAGAAGAACCATCTGGAGGATTAAAAACAACATTGGTTATATTGTATGTCCCCGCTGGAATAAGCAACATACTACCAGCAGGCATAGAATTGATAGCATTTTGTATTGCTGCCGTATCGTCAGTTATGCCATCACCAACTGCCCCAAAGTCTTTAACATTTATTATGCTCCCAGAAAAAACCCAATCATCTAATAAGCCATAGTTGTCAGCAATAGGAATTTTATTTGCTGTTGGTGTTGAGGTTACAGAGTTTATAAATGATTTAATATCGGCTTCTAATCCAGCATTTAAGATATTTGCTATTTTATAAGTTTTACCAATAGTATTGTGTGCCGACGCCGTAGTCCCATCGTAGCCACGAACAACGGTAAGCGTATTTGAACTTACAGAACTCACATAAACGATTTCAACGCTTGGGTCAGAGACTATATCAGGGTAGTCTGTTGCATTCCATATTACAGCGATAAAAGGAGCGGGGGGCAGTTTTGTTGCGTCGGTAACACTAATTGAAGTCATAGTATCGTCTATCCCAGATGCCAAAGTCGTGACTGCAAAGTTTTTAAAATTCACAGAATTTATATCCATTTCTTTACACCCCCTACGGACTTATTTTTTTCCAAATACCTGCTGAAGTAGGTATTTTTGTCCAAGTTCCAGCACCATCATTTTGTTTAGTCCAATATGCAACAAAACAATCTGCACTGCCAGAAAAAACTAAAATTACATTACCAACATATGTATAGATAGGTATTCCCGTATTAGATGGTTCGCCGAATATGAATGCACCAAAAGTTATTGAGCCAAACATTAGTCAACCTGTATCTTTATCGTAATTTTCTCAACGCCCCCACCAGAGGGTATAGTATGTGGGGCGTTGAAAAATCTTTCAGCCCATAATAGTTTTGTCCCAGTGCTATCTGTTATATAGTATCCATAATCGGTAGATGTAGAAGTTAATCTAAAAGTAACCTCTGGATAAGTTGCTATTGTGTTTCCGCTTGCGTCTGTTGTGATATTCCAATTTGCACCTATTAAAGTGATGGGGGCATAATTAGATGCTGTGCATTCTGTAAAATTAGAAATAGCAGAACTTTCCGTTGGTGTGTAATCATTTACATAGATATGTAGCACAAGATCGGTAGGTGTAGATTTGTTAATAATATAACTTAATAAAGTTCCTTCTCCAACATCGGGAACTACCAATGACATTTAATTACCTCCTTTTTCTCTTATTCTTTTTACTTTTGCCAGCCTTCGAGAGGGCTATCGCCACTGCTTGCTTTTGTGGATAGCCCTCGTCAATAAGTTTCCTAATATTGTCAGAAATTACTTTACGGGACTTACCTTTTTTGAGTGGCATTACTTCTTACCCCTTTTTCTCTTTTGTGCTAATTTTTTAAGCGTTAAAGCAAGCCTTGCCCTTCTCCCAAGAGTGCCACCTTTTTTGGCGGCGGCTTGGAGTTTGCTTGCTGGTATAGTTTTATCTTGGCTAACACCTAATTGCTTATGGAGGGCACCCGGCTTTTTTATTGCTTTTTGTATCCACTTTTTCTTTTTAGCCATAACAACCTCCCTATGGTCTTGCTCTCTTTACCTTTTTAGGCGTTCCTACTTTGTTAAGTTTTGCTTGAAGTTCTTTTGCTTTTGGTTTGACTGGTTGTATTTTAGGCATTGGTGTTGCTTTTGGTGGAGTTGTCCTTTCTTTCATTCCACCTTTTCTTTTCCTCATAACCAAGTCATTAAAAGCATCAAAAAGTCCTTTGCTTTTTCTCGGCATTATTCACCTCCCAAATTAAACATTTCTTGCAATACCTTTAAGCGATTGGGTATGCTTGTCGGATAGTCTGTTGATAAAAAGTCGTGCTTGGGACGATAATACATTGCGGACAAATGAACTTGCTCCAAATTCTTATACATTTGCTCCGCCGCCTCGTTAATGTCTGTTCCAGACGCCGTAACGACGCCAGCGGACTTATCGTAACCCACATTAACCTTTGTATCGCCCCTTTTCTTAACGTCCCAAATCCAATAGTTAAGCCCGTCAGGGAAATCAAAGATAAGTTCATCAGCCCATTCCTTTTTCTTTAAAGTCAGGTTAAAAATGTTGATAGAGGTTGCAACCTTATCTGCTTTAAATTTCTGTTTCTTCATTATGTAATCAAAATACACATCAGCCCCGCCAAGTGCTGTCATCTCTGTAAAGACAGCATTATAACCCACCCTGTCTGGACAATACTCACCGAAATAGAATTTCTGTCTTGAAGGCGAATACAATACAGAGGCGTCCCATACCGTCATTTCATTAGGACGCACCATAAAAGGCATTAGCGGTTGAAGGAACTTTTTAAATATCTCACCACCAATGTCTACGTAGAATATGTAATCGCCAGAGCAACCTGTTTGATATCCTGTATCACCTGCACCTAAAAATTTGAGTTCTATATCAATATTAGCGGTTAGAACTTCGCCATCAAAAGCAATTGCCTCTGGCGTGAACTCTATAATGTCTGTAATCTTTTCCTCCAAGATAAAGCCGTCTTTTTCAAAAACATCTTTGAATTGTTGGAGCGTTGTTATTATTTCCTCGTGGTTTATTTTTACATCTGTTCCTTGTGGGACAAAAGTAAATGCCTCTGGTGAGTTGCCTTTTAGGACAAAAAGTTCTTGTCTCTGTTGTATAAATTTAATTGCCTCATCAATTGTTTTAAACTCATAGTTAGGCACGGGTTCAAGTTCATTATAAAAGGCTTGCACCACCTGTTTTGCAAGTTTCCTGTCTTCCTCTAACTTTGCGTCCTCTTTATGAGGTAAAAGCCCTTTGAAGCCCGCCTCTCTTAATTTATCGGCATAATTGTAAAGATAATTAAAGTCGCAAAAGATGAAAAACTCATCTTTGCTTTTAACCTTCAAAAGGGCTTTTAGAAGAACATCGGCGTCGTATTTGTGTTTTAATAGTCCATCATATAACTCAAACCTTCTTTTACGACTTTCAGTATCCTCTGTCTGTTTAATATCCAACTTTTGCCAACTGTCAACCATTCCGACATAAACTTCATATCCAGCCTCTTGAAGTTGGTAGGCTATGGGCAACGACTCACCAAGCATTGTAAAGAAGGCGAATATCATAGCACCTCCAAAAGAGGAGGGGCGTGAAGCCCCTCACCTTTATACGGTTATACCTGTTAATACAGCGTGAGCGTTCCTGTTAGAGATTACAAGGGAATAAATGGTATCAATCATCGCAACATAGTCATAGTTGGTGGTGCTAATCTGCTTGAACTCTGATAACTTGAAGTCTGCTTCTGGGTGAACGACAAACTTAATATAGTCGCTATTGATGAAATACATCTTACCACTCACTGCTGAGTCGGTGGAGAATATGATAGGTATACCATCAAAACTTGCTCCTACTTGGAAGCCAAGTTTGGTTGCAAATTCATCTCTAATCTGGAATGAACCCTTATCATAGGAAGTGAATGCATATGCTTCATAGATATCCTGTGAAGTGAGAATAAGGTCTGGTTTACCCCACTTATATGTTAAGGTATCAAGAACCTTAAACATATTCTTGATAAGTCCGTCGGTTGCATTGTAGGTAAAGACGTGCGAGACCCACCAACTTGCGTCGTTTACACTAATATCGCCGATTTTGACGGGGTTAGTTCCATCTGTTGCGTCGGTGTCAGAAATCAGTTGGTGAAGTCCAAAAACAGGTCTGTTTGCGGCTGAGGAATAACCCATAAAGAAGTATCTTTCAAAGTCGTTTGCGGCACCTTTTGCAATCCTATCAAGAATTTTCTTTGCAAAGTCCTCAAGAGTATATGCACCTCTTTCAACTAACATCCACTCTTTGTAGGTAATCTTAACAGCCATATTGTAGAATGCCCAGTCGAACCAAGCCTCTGTTGCAATCTCTGGTCTGCTCTGTGGAGTAGGAATGTCACCAACACCGCTCCAAGTATTACCTGATACGGTTCCATATTCAAGCCCAACCATAATTCTCTTACCGCCTTTTACATCAACGAGAGACTTACCCTTTTTCAAAAAGTCCATCAATGGGTTATACTGATAAATCTGGTTTACAAAGCCTTTAACTATCGACTTCTCTTTTACTAATGCATTTAGTGTATCAATTGTTAATGCCATTTAACATCGCCTCCTTTGTTAAAAATTTTTGTTGTTTTTGGAGACTTTACGCACCCCAAGAGGCGATAAAACACTGCAACACGTTGCAGTGAAAATTAACCAAACTTTTTACCTTTTAAAAGTGCAAATGCCTCGTCCAAAGACTTTGGCTCGTATTCAACATTTGCACCTTGACCTGATGGAGTTTCTGTAGAGGCGTTTTTCCTTGCTTCGGATACTTGCGACATTTCGGACTCTTTCCGTTTTAACGAAGCCAAGTAAACGTCCTCTAAAATGTCAAGGTCATTTACAACTCCACCAGTCTTTCTATAAACTTCTAATAGGACATCAACTCTGTTAAAAGGTATTGGAGCGTCTTTGTATTTTTGCTCCAACTCATTGCACTTTTGGTTGATTTCTGAAATCCTTTGCTGGACTTCAAGAACTTGCTTCTCCTCGTTAGGCTTTTCAGCCGTTGGCTGTTCTTGTTGTCCTTCTGGCTGTTTCATAGCCTGATTGAGGGTTCTAATTTTTTCTTTGAGTTCCTTTATAATCTTGTTCTTTTCTCTTACGGCTTTTGACAAATCGCCTTTTTTAGGTGGCGATTTGACTTCAACAGGTTGTTCTTCTCCGCCATTGAGTAATTCGTCAATCTCCCGTTGAAGTTGTGCAATCTCCCTATCTAATTCCTCAGCAACTTGTAATTCGTCGGTGGATTGCCCTGACCCCTCCGACGCAGGGGGATTAGTTGCTTCGGGTTCGTCAAGGAGATTGTTAAGTTCGTCATTCATTCTATCACCTCACTATAATAAAGGACTTGTCTTTTCTGTTTCGTTCTGGTTAACGCCAGAAGTTTCTGGCGAGGTTTCAGTCTCATTGGACTGCTTATTCAAATACTCAAAATGCACTTCACCCTTGTCAAGGTCAACATCTGCAACTTTTAATAGAATAACATCACCCGGTTTAACATCATCTGGAATTAAATCCTTTGAAATACTAATTCCACCTTTTGTAAGATTAGGACTGTTCATTGTGTCCTTACCAGAATTAGGCTTTTGCAACGATGATACAATCTCGTTAAAAGCGTCTGTATACTTTCCTTTTTGTGCCATCGCTTCACCTCCTTATTATACGCCAACCCCTCTCTCGCCTGTTTGGGCGGCGACCTTTTGCTCTATTTGAGCCTTCTTTTGCTCTGCCTCTTTTTCTTTATCTTGTGGTGTAGGTGCTTGTAATTGTTCTGCTTGCGGTTGTCCTTGTTGCTGTGCTTGTCCCATCATTTGCTGTAAGGCTTGTGCCTGTTGTTGCTGATTATTCTTTTGCTCCTCTAATACATCAAGCAATTGTATGTTTTCTGTAAGTCTTGCAAATGTTTCAAGGTCAATCTTATTCTGTGCTAACAAGCCAGCAAGTAAGTTATTCCTTGCTAATTTGTCCTCTGGCAATGGGTCTGATAGGTCAAAGAACAAATTGAACTTAATATCAAGTTTATCAATCAACTCATCTGCATTTTCAAACTTTGTTCCTAAAATAGTTTCTAAATCTTTTTTACCATATAGTTTCTTAATCATACTTACCCATATTCTTCCAAATCTATTCATATCACTTGCTATTTCGGTTAAGTCTGCTTCAAAAGTTAAGTTAGCCGCCTGTTGCTGGGCTATGATACCAGACGCTGTTCTCTGTGCTTCTCTGCTTACAGCATTAAGTGCGTAAGTTCCAGATAGTTGTTGCATAAGCCCATAACCACTATATTGTGCTATTGTAAGCCATCTTGGGTCTGCGGCGTTTAAATTTAGAGTTCCAATTACCTCTTCCGAATTTGAAAGAGTAATAATCTCTCTTGGGTCATTTGAAATCTTTAAATCTTTATCGGTTGTGTATATCCTTCCATTGTTTGTAATTAGCATACCGTCAATCAAAAGCCCAAGAGATTTGTTGTGTAAGTTCTGTGGGTCAATCAAAAAGCCAACCAACGACTCACCCCATAGACGGTCAGAACTTTTGTATGGAGTAATCGTAAATATCGGAAAGTCATTATAGCCAGTTATCTTTTTAACTTCTTTCACATCTAATATCTGTTTATCTATCCAAGTTATACATACAGGCTCATCAAATGCTAAACCACGATACCAACTCTCATACAAAAGGATAGAGGCGTTGGGGTCTTTACCTTCTATCTTTACTCCATACTTTTTCTCTATATACTCTTGTGGCTTTTTAAATACAAAATGTATGAATCTTGCGTCCTTTAAATTTTTTGCATACGGGTCAACATAAACATCTAATGGGCTAATTGGAACTATATCTACCTCATTTATATCCTCGTCCCAAACAAGTTTAAACCAACCTGTCCCGTATATAAGAGCGTCCTTATATACGATTGCCAATTTACCAGAGAAGTCATTTATTTTCCAAAGATATTTCAGGATATATTGCCAAGCAATCGCAACATCGCTTTGTCCCGTCCCAACAGGCAAGACATCAATGTAAACTTTTCTTTTTCGTAATGAATTTACTCTCTGGTCTACGATTGTCTTAATAAAGTTTACAACAGGCTTGGCAATATAGCCTGACGAGTCAAAAGGCATTCCATCTTTATCTACTTCCCATTGTATTGAGTCATACCACATCTTATAGATACGCAATCTGTTTTGGGAAGTGAAAT
>Ga0334722_10007954_pt1 | contig 10204 bp, 8 predicted proteins | sample C3_bottom_MG_FD_207210 | JGI IMG/M metagenome (GOLD analysis project Ga0334722, IMG submission 207210) | Sediment microbial communities from Yellowstone Lake, YNP, Wyoming, USA - C3_bottom | ecosystem: Environmental > Aquatic > Freshwater > Lake > Sediment | place: USA: Wyoming | collected... | reverse complement strand
CCAGTCCCGAGGGCTTGACCTTCAGGCGCTTGACCGTGGCCTCGTCCTCGTCGTAGCGCACGACGACCACGTCGTTGTTGGACGCCGTCTCCTGCCAGCGCACGACCACCGTGTCGCCGTCCCAGAGAGTCGACTCCATGGAGTCTCCCTTGACCTTCAGGGCGAAAAGCCCGGCGGCGTCTCCGCGATCAAGCACCACGGGCACGTGGCCCATCGTCTCGACGTAGGCGCCCGAGGAGGGGCCGGCCGGGACCTTGCCGAGGACCGGGATGAGGCCCACGCGCTCCTCGGCGGCGATTTGGGCCGCGCGGGAGCGTCCGCGGGCGGCCTCGAGCATCCCCTTCTGCCGGAGATTGTCGAGATGATATTGGACCGTGTCCGGCGAGCTTACGCCCGCAAGGACGCAGAGCTCGCGCACCGTGGGCGCGTAGCCGTGATCGGCCGTGAAATTCCGGACGAGGTCCAATATCTGGCGTTGGCGCGGGGTCAGTTTTTCCATGCGATAAGCATAGTCGAACTACTGTTCGATGTCAAGCCCCGACCCCTGAGGCGCCGACTTCAGAAAGGGCGGCACTTCTCGCCGTAGAAGGAGTACGCGCGGCCGGGGCAGGAGACGCAAAGGCAGTCCTTGGCGTCCGGCCGGCCGTTGCTGTGATGGCGGCTCACCTCGCAGACCGTCCCGGTCGCGATGGAGACGGGGACCCTATTGCTCTCGTGGATGTAGCAGGCGCCGCAGGAGAAATCCAGGAGCACGCCGTCTTCCTTCGTCGCCGCGCCTTGGAAGCGGCAAGGCGGGGGCTCAGGAGCGCCGCGGCAGGACCCATCGCCGGCCATGAGTCCCTGATAGGTGAAGACGTCGCGGAATGTGTCGCCAGCCTCGGTCAAAATGTATGGATCACTTGGAAACCCGAAGTAGAGTTCCCGGCCCACGAGGCCTTGGGGCGAATCGCCGGAGACGATCTCCCGGCCAGGCGGACCCGAGCGGGCATAATTGAGACTGTCGAACGTGCTGGCGTCGAGCACGTGCCATTGCCCTCCCCAGCGGACGGCGACGGCCGCATGACCATTGAGGTGAGAGCCGCTTTTGCGATGCTCCAGACGACGGCCGCCCCACCAGCAGGCGGCGGAATAGTCCGCGGCAACGTGGCTATAGACGCGCTGGAAGGAGAGACCTCCTTCCTCAGCGAATTTGGCGAAGACGCGGGAGTCTCCGCTGCATCCGACCATGCGCCGGGGAAGCTTAAGCGCGATGATCTCATCGGCGGTGAAGGCGATGAAGACGTCGTGCTGATCGAGACCGGGCTTGCTCACATGCACGGCCTCGTAGAGCCGGCAGTACTTATCATCGGGCGAGGCCTTGCAGATGGAAGGGGCCCCGACGATGGCGGCGAGGCGATCTCGTGCCTCGAGCTCCGTGAAGGGGCTCGCATCGCTGAGGGCCTTCATCCGCGCAAAGACGGCTGAGATCTTGGCCTCGACGGCCTCGCGGCCGGGCTCCGCGGCGAACGCCGGCCCCCCCGCAAGGACCAGAGACAGCAGAGCGACGGCGATCACGATGACTCCGCCTTCTCGGCCCGAACTGCTAACCGACTTTGGATCCGCACTCGGCGCAGAACTTCACGCCCGCCGTCAGACCCTTGCCGCAGGAGGAGCAGAACTTGGCCCCGGCCGGCGTCGCAGCGGGCATCCCGCCCGCGTTGGAAGCCTGGTTCATCTGCCCCATCGCCCCGGCCATCATCTGCCCCATGCCCATGCCGGCACCCAGGCCCATCCCAGCGCCCATCCCCATGCCGGCGGCCCCGCCCTCGTTGGCGGCGGCCTTCTCCATCACGTCGAGGGTGCGCTTCTGCTGGTACTTGTCGCCCAGAATCTCGAGCTCGGCCTTGTCGGCCAGGGCCTTCTTTAAGCGCACCACGGTGTCGTCGTCTTCGGGAACGTCGACGGAGTTGAGGTAGAAGTTGACCAGCTTGACGCCGTACTGGCTGAAATCGCCCGACAGCTTCTCCTGCAGGGCGCCGGACATGTCCTCAAGATAAGCGGAGATCTCCAGCAGATTGATCTTCTTCTTGATGATCGTCTCGGCGATGTAGTCCTTGGCCTTGGTTAGAAGGACGCCTCGGAAGTAGTTGGCGAGCTGCTCGCTGGTGAACTCCTTGGCCGTGGCCGAAAGCTGGGTCACGAAGACCCGGGAGTCGACGACCTGGATTCCAAACTGTCCGAAGGCGCGCACCGGCAGGAAGACGCCGAACTTGGGGTCCTGGACCGGGATCGGGTTGTTGGTGCCCCACTTCACGTCCAGGTTGACCGCCTTGTTGACGTAGTAGATCTCCGCGGCAAACGGCGTCTCTCCGCCGAAGGGGGCCGCGATGAGGCCGCGCAAAAGAGGAAGATTGGCGGTACGCAGGGTGTGCGTGCCGGGGCCCAGAACGTCGAGAACTTGGCCTCCCTTGAAGAACAGGGCCTCCTGCGCCTGGTTGACGATCACCTGCGTACCCCAGCTTAAATCGTCGGGCGGGAAGCGCCAGACCATGACGTTGCCGGGACCGTCGTACTTGACTCGATCGATGATGGGCATAGATTCCTCCGAAATTGGACTATAGCGGTCCTCCAGGCCCTTGTCAACGCCCCCAGCCGGGACCGGCTGCAAGCGCCTTTTTGGCCCGGGCCAGGAGGGCGAGGCGCTCCTCCTTGATCATCAGGGCCGTCTGCTTCTCCTGAAGGCCGCAGCGCTGGCCGAAGGAGACGAGCATCTCGCGTTCCGCCTCGGTCACCTTCCCGTCGGCCAGGCTCATGCGAATAAGCCCCTTCAAGATCGCCTCGGCCTGCGCGCCGCTGGCGGGACGGGGGGCGTCTAGGCGCTTGCCGATCGCGGCCTGGATCAATTCCTCCGTCTTCGAGGCATTGAGCCCCCGCTTCTGCGCGTAGGTCTCAAGGAAAAGTTTTTCCCGGTCGTCGGCCCCCCCGTCGGCCACCATCGCCACCGCCAGAACCGCCACGGCGTCGACGGGCGAGAGGTCCTCGCCCCACTCAAGCCCCACCTGGTCTAAGGGCGCATCCGGGGGGGCGTCGGGCCGCCGCCAGAGGCCGAAGGCCACGACGTCCGCCAAAACCCAGGACAAGCTTCCATCGTTGAAGGCCTTGCCGCAGTAGGAGCAGGCGGCCGCATCCGGCGATTCGGGAGGCGCTCCGCAGGAAGGGCAACGACAGGTGCGCAGGCCCGCGCGGGGGTCGCTCATCACCCCGCTCTTGCGATGGAAGATGAAGAAATGGGACTTCCGCGTGCGCCCCTGCGGCGAGAACGCCCCGCCCTCAAGGACCAGCTTATCGGCCTCCCATTTCACCAGGACGTGGACCTTGTCGAAGTCCGAGCCCGGCTCGAAGGCGACGGTCTCAACCGCCCCGACGGCGGCCTTCATCTCGGCCGTCCCGTCGAAGGCGAAGCCCTTGAGGAACTCATCCGAGGAAATCCCGCGCAGGGGGGCCGCGTCCTGCCTGCGGCGCGCCTCGACCCATCGCCAGAAGGCCACCGCCGTCCGATCCTCCAGGGACTCGAAGCTCAACCCCGGGTCGGTCTCGCTTAAGACCTCCCAACCCGAGACGTCGCGCTCGGGATCGGGCACGCTCCACTCGCAGGCCTGCGTGATCTCGACGAGAACCCAGTCGTGCTCGCCGGAATTGACCCAGGTCTTGCAGGCAGCGCACTGCGCGGCATCGGCGATGGAGAGTGCGGCTCCGCAGCTGGGGCAATAGCCTTCCAGCAGGCCGGGCCGCGCCAAGGTCTTCGCGCCGGGACGGCGCAGGAAGGTCCAGACCTCCTCGAAGACGTCCAGGCCTCCGTCTAAAACTCTTCCGTCATCGAGGGCGACGTTCTGGTCCAAGGCCGAAGCCTTGATCCGTACGAAGACCGAGTGATACCGGTCGCCGACGCCGTAACCCAGGACCTCGGACTCGAGAATCTGGATGTCGCTTAAGGCGTTGCGATAGCCCAAATCCTTCTGCTCCGCGATCTGCCGGCCAAACCGCTCAAAGACCCCGTCGGAGACGAAGGCCCTGGCGCGCGAGAGGTCCTGGGAGCTCCAAGCCTCCTGGATCGCAAGGAACGCGCCCCGCGCCCGCGCCAAAAAACCAGGCTCATCGTAGCCCGGGTCCTTCTCGCGCAGGCGACGGATGTTCTCGACGCGCTGAAGCGAGTTCTCCATATCGAGCCCGCGGTCGATCTTGCGGTCGATGCGGATCTCGTTGGCCTGCCAGCCGCCCCGGAGGAGGATCGAGACGACCACCAGGGCCAAGGGAATCCCGATGAAGGGATAATTAATGATCAGCCACACGAGAAGACCGAGGGCGTTGTCCCCGGTGGCTGAAGAGCCCGAGGAGTGAAAGGACCCGCCTCCGTGGTAGCCGCCGCCGCCGTGATAGCCGCCCCCGCCGCCGGCGCGAGCATAGGCGTCGACGATCAGGAGAATCTGGAGGAGACGTCCAAAGAGAGCGATCAGCACGCCGGAAGTTTATCCCCGAAAAAGCCCCGCGTCAACAGCAAGCCAGACGCGCCCGCGCTTGATGTCGAGGACCGCGCGGCCCTCGGAGCGGTTGCCTAGGCCTCGGCTTCCTCGCGCCAGCCGCTCGCTCCTCAAGGGATAGCGGGCGCCGGTCAGGCTCACCAAGGCCGAGGGCGCCGCCAACAGAGAGAAGCGCTCTCCTTTCTTCAAAGACAACCTGTGCCGACCCGGCCCCAGCAAGCGCGCGGCTCCCCCGCCGATCAGAACAAAATCAAGATTCTTGGCGCGCTCCTCCAGAACGGCGAGGTTGACCATCTCGTGGTCGAGACCTCCGCCGAGAGCGCCCGCGACAAAAACCCGCACGGCGCCGAGGGCGGCGAGGAAGTCGAGGGCCTTCTCAAAATCAGAACTCGTCTCGTCGAAATCGCAGCAATAGGCGGTCTTGCCCCAGCTCTTCGGCGCGGGGTGCGGGAGGGAATCCATATCGCCGACGATGATGTCGGGCACGACGGCCAGGGTCCTGGCATGACGCGCCCCGCCGTCGGCGCAGACGACGAGGTCGGCCTGCCGGGCGAGCCTCCTGACGACGCGCTCCTCTCGGAGTTCTCCGCTCAGCAAAAGTAGGACGGATTTTGTCTTCGACTTCAACGCGCCTCCGAGAAGGCCTCAAGGCGCACGGCCGCCCCGTCGCCCGGGGGGTATTCAAAACCCAGGAAACGGGCCAGGGTCGGGGCGAGGTCGACGACCGCCGACGAAACGCCGTTGCGCCCGGCCTTCACGCCGCGGCCCCAGAAGACAAGAGGGACGTGCGCGTCGTAGGGCCAGATCGAGCCGTGGCTGGTCCCGGGGACCTTGTCGTGAAGAAGATAATTCTCCGCCACGATCATGTAGAGATCGCCGGAACGGTCGGGCCGGTACGAACGATGCAAAACGGCGGCGAAAGGATCGCCGGGCCCGAGAGAAGGGATGTCGTCGGAGACGACGACGCGTCCGACTCCGTCCATCGAGGAAAGGATTTTGGCGGCGTCGCGACGAAAAGAGGTCCAGTCCAAACCGAGCGAAACGGCCTGAGACCGATTGAGAAAAAGGTGAGGGACCTGATTGGAGACGATCCACGAATGGGGCGCGGGCCAACGCTTTTGGAGGATTTTCTCCATGCCCGAACCGAATGCGTCCCAGTCCAAGCGCTTGACCCCCATCGCCTTGCCCGTCGGGTCCTCGGGGGCCAGGATGGCGCCATGATCGGAGGTGAAGGCCAGGACCAGCGAGCCCCCCGAGGCCTCCCCCCATTCCGCCATCAATCTACCCAGAAGACGATCGACGCTGCGCAACTGTTCGAACATCTCGGGCGCCTCGGTGCCGAAGCGATGCCCGATCGTGTCGGTCCCAGAAAAACTCACCAAGAGGAGATCCGTGGAAGGCCCGCGACCGACATCCTCTCGCCCGACAAGTTCGGAGACCAAATCCGCCGTCGCTCGGTCCAAGGCCGGAGTCGCCATGACGGAAGACGGGACCTTCCCGTCTTTGACCGGAAGAAGACCCGCGGCTTTGAGGCGAACGTTGAAAGCGGCCAGCCAAGCGGGACGCCGGTAGTATGAGGAAGTGGTGAATTCTCCGCGAGCGCGGTCGAACCAGAGAACCAAGTCCGGACGGCGTCCTCCCAGAGGCACGGCGGCCCGATCCTTCGAGGAGACGGCAAAGACCCTCGCCCTGGAATCGTTGGCCTTGAGGCCGTCGGCGAGAGTCGGACCGTCAAGATGGGAGGGACCGATGCCGTAGGGCTGATCGGCCATGCAGTAGGTTTCGGTGGCCGCCGCCCGGTCGTACCAATCGTTGGCGACGATGCCGTGCACCGAGGGAAGGCGCCCGGTCGAGATCGCGGCATGCCCGGGAGCCGTCTCCGTGGGGAAGTGCAGATGACGCGCGTCCGTAAAGACCGCCCCTTCCAGGACCAGACGCTTAAATCCCCCCGAGTAGCCTGGATCGCGCTCAAGATAATCGGCGCGCATTTGGTCAACAACAACGACAACACCGAGGCGAGGCCTCTCAAAGGCTCCGGCAGGAAACGCCGCAAGGAGGCAGAGGACGGCGACGTGGAGGATGACCCTCACCCGTCCTTGCCTTCCAGCTCGACCTGCAGGGTGAGGTGGCTGAGGTGAAAGCGGTCTTCCATGAGCTTGCGGGCCGCCTTGAGCACGGCGGCATGATCGGCTCCCGGATGGACCTGAATATGCGCACTCATGGCATCCGAGCCCTGGGTCACGCACCAAAGGTGAAGGTCATGAACTCCCCGCACGCCTTTGACACCCTCCAGGGCCGAGCGAATCTCGTAGAGATCCAAGTGCGCCGGGGCGCCCTCGAGCAAGATGTGCACGGAGTCGCGCAGGAGCCAGAAGGCCGTCATCACGATGCCCGCGCAGATGAAGACGCTGACGAGAGCGTCCATCACGTACCACTTCGTCAGCAAAAGCGTCACGCCGGCCGCGATGGCGCCAAGGGAGCCCGCGGCATCGGAGAGGACATGCATGAGCGCGCCGCGCAGGTTGATATTGCCGCGGCTGGCGCGCCAAAGCATCGCGGCAGATCCAAGGTTGGCCAGCAGCCCCACCACGGCCACGGCAAGCATGGGACCGGCGGCGACGGGCGTGGGGAAGGAGAAGCGCGCCCAAGCCTCGCGAAGGATAAATCCCGTGGCAAGCATGAGGGCGACTCCGTTGCCGAGTGCAGCCAGGACCTCGACGCGGCGGTAGCCGAAGGTGCGCTTGGGATCGGCGGGCAGGCGCGAGAGCGTGGCGGCAAAGAGGCTTAAGCCCAGCCCCAGGAGGTCGACGGCCATGTGGGTGGCGTCGGCCACCAGCGCCAAGCTTCCCGTCCACCAGCCGCCGAGGAGCTCAAGGAGAAAGATCGAGGCCGTCAGCGCGATCGCGCCGGTCAGCGGCCCGACGCCGCGCTCGTCGTGCTCATGGTCGTGGCGGTGGCCGCGGCCCATCTCAGGCTCCGGGGCGGGCCTTCTGGCGCGCGACCTCGTAGAGGAGTGCGGTCGCGGCGCACGAAGCGTTGAGACTGCCCACCCCGTGCTCGACCTGCGGCACGCGCAGGAGCTCGTCGCAGGAGGCCCTCACGAGAGGACGCATGCCGTAGCCTTCCGAGCCCACGACCAAGACGCAGGGGGTGTTGAGCGACACGGCCCAGGACTCCTTGCCCGAGGCATCCGCCCCGTAGACCCAAAAACCCTTCTCCTTGCAGAGCGCGAGGGTCTGCGCGAGGTTCACCACGCGGTGGATGGGAATCTTAAGCGCCGCCCCCGCCGAGGACTGCACGACGGCCTGGGTCACGGGAGAGGATCTCCGCTCAGGCGTAATCACGCAGCGCGCGCCCAGTTGGAGGGCGGACCGGGCGATGGCGCCCAGGTTGTGCGGGTCCTGGATTTGATCGAGGGCCACGACGACGAGGCCCTTCTTGGCGCCCTCCTCAAGGGCGTCGATCCACTCCTTGAACGTCCCCGCCGGGTCGTAAGCCATGCGCACGGCCACGCCCTGGTGCTTGCCGCCCTTGACGGCGCGGTCGAGTTCCGGACGCGCCATGAACTGGACTTGAATGTTTAAATCCTTGGCCTGCTTGACGATGGGGCCGATGGCGGGGTGCGCCGCCTGATGCTCAACCCAGACCTCGCGGCAGTCGTAAGGCCGCCCGGCCAGGGCCGCGGCGACGGCCTCAAGCCCCCCCACCCAGCGGGTCTCCGCGTTGCGGGGGCGTTCGACGGGCTGAGGCCCTTCGGGGCGGCGCGGCGGACCGCGGCGCTCATGACGGCGTCCGAATTTTTTCGGCTTCACTTTTTCACCGCCTTCACTCCATCTTTACCATCTTTGACGACATATCCCAGCATCTCGATCTGCTTCCTGATCCGGTCCGACTCTTGAAAATCTTTTCGCTTTCGCGCTTCTTCTCTTATGACCAACAGCCTGGCGACTTCGGGATCCAAAGCCTTTTCGCCGTCATGCCTAAACAGATCGAGAGCCAGAACCGTTTCCGCTTCTTTAAGAAACGTCTTCTTGGCCCCGCCGGGAAGATCGGACTTCAAGGCATCCCACACAACCGCCAAAGCCGCGGGCATATTCAGGTCATCGCAAAGACAGTCTCTAAACCGGGAGGAATACTCGGCGCAAGCGGGTTTAGAGGGCTCTCCCGCCAAGGACAGGACGGCGTCCCGCAGGCGACGGCGGGACGTCTTGGAGGCTTCCAAAGTCTCCCAGGTAAAATCCAGTTGTTTTCGATAATGCGCGGTGAAGCCGTGATAGCGATAATCCAAAGGAGAAAATCCTTTCTCGGCCAGATCGGAGAGTTTGACGAATCCCCCGGCGGATTTGGCCATCTTGGCGTTGTTCATCAGCAGGAATTCGCCGTGCATCCAAAACCGGGCGAAGGGCTTGCCCGTCGCACCCTCCGACTGCGCGATCTCGTTGGTGTGATGGATGGCGACGTGGTCGATGCCGCCGCAGTGGATGTCGAACGTCTCCCCCAAAAAACGCATGGCCATCGCCGAGCATTCGATGTGCCAGCCCGGGAAGCCCTTTCCCCAAGGGGAGTCCCACTCCATCTGCCGTTTTTGGCCCGCCGGGGAAAACTTCCAGAGAGCGAAGTCGGTGCGATGCTTCTTCTCGGGATTCTCCTCGACGCGCGCGCCGGACCTAAGGCCGTCTAAGTGTTCCCGCGTCATCAGCTTGCCGTAGTCGGGGAACTTCGCTGTGTCGAAGTACACTCCATCTGCGGTCTTATAGACATATCCCTTCGCTTCAAGCCGTCGGACTAGATCGATCTGTTCCGGGATATGATCCGTGGCTCGGCACAAGACGTCGGAGGGCAGGATGTTGAGAGTCGCGCAGTCCGCCAAAAACGCTTCGGTGTAGAATTTGGCGATGTCCCAGGCGGATTTCCCCTCGCGGGCGGAGCCGACCTCCATCTTATCTTCGCCCTCATCGCCCTGGCTCGTCAGGTGGCCGACGTCCGTGATGTTCATCACGCGGTTGGGCGCGTAGCCCAGGAGCTTGAGAGCCCGGACCAAAACGTCTTCGAAGATATACGTGCGGTAATTGCCGACGTGCTGGTAGTTGTAGACCGTGGGCCCGCAGGTGTAAAGACCGACCTTAGGCGCGGCTAGAGGAACGAAGTCCTCCTTGGTCCGGGTCAGGCTGTTGTAGAGACGCAGTCCCATCGCGCTATTGTAGGAAATACAGCCGCCTGAGGCGGCGTCGACCGGCGCGAAACCGGCTCTTTACGGGACGCGGCTGTAAAGAAACTCGACGGCCTTGGCCGGAGTGCGGCACAGACTTGTGGCGTCGTCGAGGAAACCGTAGATGGCGACGGGGCCGTCCGTGGGCACGTCATTTGCGTCGACGTCAAAGTACACGGCTGCGAAAGCGCGGTTGAGACGTCCGCACACGAAATCCTTGGCGTGATTTGAAAAGAGATCGACGGTCAAACCCCAGACCCCCCCATGTCTCGTCGAACCGCTGACATGGGCCAGGCGCGAGCCGCTTCCCTCGTCGACAAATCCCGAGCCGCCGTAGAGGAGCGTGCTGCCCGGATCTGAGGGCACGTAGGTCCCGACCGACTTCAGGCAGAAGCTCTTCGGCAGGCCCAGGGCGTCGGCGCGCGCGTCTTCGGAACGCTCGTAGCAGGCGTTGACCGAGCGCTGGGAGATGCGCGGC